>VOFE01000530.1_pt1 | contig 51098 bp, 81 predicted proteins | sample 5384071 | NCBI WGS metagenome assembly VOFE01 (sample SAMN12384724, study PRJNA508395) | human gut metagenome | isolation source: healthy gut D | host: Homo sapiens
ATGTATCTGGCGGAGGCCGCCCGGGAGCGGGAGGATCAGTTCCCCCATGGAGCAGTACCAGCTGACTCTGGGGCTGCTGGGCAGCGAGGGGAGCACCCCGAGAGATGCGGCAGATCGAGGAGCGTTGGGGCGGCGGCTTCTTCGCCACCGATAATTACGGCCTGTCGGAGCTCAACGGTCCGGGCATGTCCGGGGAATGCCGGGAGCGGGACGGCCTGCATATCAACGAGGACCACTTCCTCTGTGAGATCATTGACGCCAAATCCGGGGAGACCATGGCTCCCGGGTCTACCGGCGAGCTGGTGGTGACCAATCTGACCAAGCAGGGGGCTGCCCATGCTGCGCTACCGCACCAAGGATATCACCCGGATTCACTACGAGCCCTGTGCCTGCGGCCGGACTACCGCCCGTATGCACAAGATTATCGGCCGCACCGACGATATGCTGAAGATCCGCGGGGTCAACGTGTTCCCCACCCAGGTGATTCCTCTCAGAATGAGCAGGACTCCCGGCACTATGCGGTTTCGGCCAAGCTCCCCATGCTGGAGCCGGCGGACTCAGAGGAGGCACGGGCATTTGCCAAACGGGCCTTCCAGCTTTCCGAGGAATATGACACCCCGGTGTTTCTCAAACTGTGTACCCGCATCGCCCATTCCCAGAGCATTGTGGAACTGGGAGAGCGGGAAGAAGTCCCGGCAAAACCCTATGAGAAGAACATTGCCAAGTACGTGATGGTCCCTGGCAACGCCCGTCCCCGGCATCCCATTGTGGAGGAGCGGACCCAGCGGCTGACCGCTTATGCGGAGACCACAGACCTGAACCGGGAGGAGCTGGGAACCGACCGTACCCTGGGCATCATCACTTCCTCCACCTGCTACCAATATGCCCGGGAGGTGTTTGGGCCCCAGGCCTCGATCCTGAAGCTGGGCCTGGTCAACCCGCTGCCCCGGGAGAAAATCCTGGCGTTCGCGGCCAAGGTGGATCAGGTGCTGGTGTTAGAGGAGCTGGACCCGGTGATTGAGACCCACTGCCGCAACCTGGGCCTGACGGTGCTGGGAAAGGACCGGCTGCCCATGGTGGGGGAGTTTTCTCAGGGCCTGGTAGCCCAAAGGATTCGGGATACGGCCCGACCTTGGATGGAGCTGGAGGAAAACATTCCCCCCCGGCCCCCGGTCCTCTGCGCGGGATGTCCCCACCGGGGACTCTTCTACACCCTGGCCAAACACAAGGTCACGGTGCTGGGGGACCATCGTGCTGGATAATTCCATCACCGGCATGACCGGCCATCAGAACAATCCGGCCAACGGCTACACCATCAGCGGCGATCCCACCGTGGCGGTGGATCTGAGGCGCTGGCCCACGCCCTGGGAATCCGCCGGATAGCGGTAGTGGACCCCTTCGACCTGGAGGAGGTCCGCCGGGTGGTGGCCGCGGAGCTGGAGGCGGAGGAGCCGTCTCTGGTCATCTCCCGCCGTCCCTGCGCCCTGTTGAAAAACGTCAAGCACCTCCCGCCCCTGACGGTGGACCCGGAGGCCTGCACCGGCTGCAGGGCCTGCCGGCAGGCGGGCTGTCCGGCCCTGTCGGTTCATGAGAGCGGCGGGGGGAAACGGCAAGCGGTCATTGACCCCAACCAGTGTGTGGGCTGCGACATCTGCGCGAAAATCTGCCGCTTCGGGGCGATTGGGAAAGGAGGGGGCCTGCTGATGGCGCCGGTTCAGAACAACGTGAAAAACATTCTGATCGTGGGCGTGGGCGGGCAGGGGACGCTGCTTGCCTCCAAGCTCATGGGCCGTGTGTGTATGGAGCAGGGGTACGACGTGAAGGTCAGCGAGGTACACGGCATGTCCCAACGGGGCGGCTCGGTGGTCACGTATGTCCGCTACGGCGACAAGGTATGGTCCTCTCTAATCGAGAAGGGGGAGGCGGACCTGATCGTGTCCTTCGAGCAGCTGGAATCCGCCCGCTGGCTGGCCTGGCTGAAGCCGGGCGGGGTGCTGGTCACCAACACCCAGTGCATGGACCCCATGCCCGTCATCATGGGCGCCGCCGCCTATCCGGAGGGCATTCTCGACACCATCCGGGGATGGGGATCACGGTGGACGCCGTGGACGCTCTGGCCCTGGCCGAGCGGGCGGGCTCCGCCAAAGCCACCAATGTGGTGCTGCTGGGCGTTACGGCCCGCCGCATGGGCTTTGATAAGGAGACGTGGCTCCAGGCCATTCGCGCCACCGTACCGCCCAAAAAACCGTGGCGGTGAACGAAAAGGCTTTTACATTGGGTTATGAATTCGATCAATAAACGGAAAGTATACATTATACCGGAAGGAGCCGATCCCTATGCCTATTTTTCAGCCGGAGGTCGAATGCGCGTCCCGGGATTATCTGCATGCCCTGCAGTCCGCGCGCCTGATCAGGATGGTGCATAACGCCTATGAGCACGTCCCCTTCTACCGGCGGAAGTGGGACGAATTAGGCCTGAAGCCGGGCGATATCCACTCCATTGATGATGTCGTCAAGCTGCCCTTCACCGTGAAGGACGACCTGCGGGACAATTATCCCTACGGGTTGTTCGCCGTGCCGCCTAGGGAGCTGGTGCGCATCCACGCCTCCTCCGGCACCACGGGCAAGCAGACGGTGGTTGGCTATACCCAGCACGACATTCAGGTATGGTCGGAGGGCGCGGCCCGTGCCCTGGCCGCCGCCGGCGCGACGCAGGAGGACTTTATCCATGTGTCCTATGGCTACGGCCTCTTTACCGGCGGATTGGGCCTGCACTATGGCGCGGAATATTTGGGCGCCACCGCTATCCCCGTCTCCTCCGGCAACACCAAGCGTCAGGTGCAGATTTTACAGGATTTCGGCTCCGACTATCTGTGCTGTACGCCGTCCTACGCCATGTTTATCGGTGAAACGGTAAGGGATATGGGCATCGACCCGAAAACGCTGAAGCTGCGCGGAGGCTTGTTTGGGGCGGAGCCCTGGACCGACAACATGCGCCGGGAGATCGAACGTCTGCTGGACATCCGTGCCTACGATATTTACGGCCTGTCCGAGATCGCCGGACCCGGTGTCTCCTATGATTGCGAATGCCAGAACGGCCTGCACGTCTGTGAGGATTATTTCTATCCCGAGGTCATCGATCCCGATACGCTGGAGCCGCTGCCCGATGGGGAGTACGGCGAGCTGGTCTTTACCTGTATCGGAAAGGAGGCTCTGCCTCTGATCCGCTACCGCACGCGGGACATCTGCGCCCTGCACCACGAAACCTGCGCCTGCGGCCGCACCTCTGATCCGTATGTCCAAGCCCCGCGGCCGCAGCGACGACATGCTCATTATCCGGGGGGTGAACGTCTTCCCGTCCCAGGTGGAGCATGTGTTGCTCGAGCTGGGTATGGATCCGAACTACCTGATCCTGGTGGACCGGGCCAACAATCTGGATACCATGGAGGTGCAGGTGGAAATGGGCGCCAGTCTGTTCTCCGACACCGTCGGGGATATCGAGAGCACGGAGAAGCGCATCGAGGCCGCCCTGCAAAAGCACGCTGAACGTCCATGCCCGCGTCCGGCTGCTGGAGCCGAACAGCCTGCCCCGGTCGGAGGGCAAGGCCAAGCGGGTCATCGACAACCGCGGGCTGAATGGTTAAATAAGGCATAAAAGCGGCCGGAAGCGCTTGATTTCAGACGCTTCCGGCCGCTTTTGCGGCGGGATTATTCCTCCATCTGGCGGCCCAGGAAGGCGGCGGCCACCTGGGTCAGCTTGACGTCGCCTTCCCCGGGGACGGCGCCGCTTTCCGGCATGATCAGGCAGACCGCACCGGTGACGTCGCGCGGCGGCGAGGATGGGGATGGCCACAGCGGCGTAGCGCTCGATACCCTCCACCGGCTGGACGCGGCGTTGGTCGCCCGCCTTGGCGATGTGGGTGCGGCGCTGCTCCATCAGCTCCTCCAGCTGGCCGGAGACGCGGCGCTCCAGAAATTCTTTTTAGGTACGCCGGCGGCGGCCACCACGTGATCACGGTCGCAGATGAGCACCGGCAGGCCGCAGGCCCGGGACATAACGTCCGCGTATTGCATGGCGAAAGGGGTCATTTCTCCCACGGGAGAATATTTTTTAAAGACGACCTCGCCGTCATTGTCGGTGAAAATTTCAGGGGATCGCCTTCCCGGATGCGCATGGTCCGGCGGATCTCCTTGGGGATGACCACCCGGCCCAGCTCGTCGATGCGGCGGACGATTCCAGTTGCTTTCATTGCCTATTCCTCCATCGTTTGTGTAATTTCGGCTTCCTTTGACCGTTTTTCTTAAGGCCGTTTTCCTGAATGAATGTATGCTGACGGTAAGCGGCCGGTCTTGCAATTCACGGAAATCCTGGCAGAACTAGTATCTGTTTGAGGTTTTGGTTTATACGATGGCGGACCCAAAATTTTTGTCAGAAATTACCGTAATTCAGCAATAGTGAAAGGCGTTCTCTCGTGATTTTATCCATGAATCGCCTGAAATATCATCAAAAGTGTCTATTGTTTTTGGGAATAGAGTTTGGTATACTGACCATGAACCTGTATAGGGAGATACAATCTATGCTTTCTGGCTCATGGCCTGGAGCTCCTCCCGCCGTTATGTTTTTCGCAAGACAGAGATCGCGGGCCTTACGGCGGAAAGCAGGAAAAGAGAAGCTGGACAGGCGCGAGACATACAGGGGCTAAGAACGGTAGTATCATAACCGGAACCGCCGGTTTCCAATGAAGAAAGTACTCCCAGGGAAAGGCGGGAGATTTGTGCTGAAAAAATCATACTGCTGTGTTCGGTCGCCGCTTTGGCGGCGATTTATTGTTTAAGCGCTTACAGTGAGCTGTCCCGGCTGCCCTCGAACCTTTCGGTGGATGAGACGGAGGCCCGGTCCATCATGGACGCCCGGCAGTACCGGCGGCGGTAACGGAGGATACGGAGGTCCCCGCCCTGGCCATCAACGGCGTCGCTCCGCTGTATGACGAGGAAAGCGCCACCTTCTATTATTCCCTGTCGGACGATTCCCGCCGGTGGCCGTTCTGCATTTTACCCTGGACGGGCAAGAGGCCGCTTACTTAGTTACTGGCGTTCCTGGAGGATTTCATGAACGAGGACCGGGAAACGGTGCTGACAGAAAGCACGCGCATTCCTTTCTTCTTTACGACGACGAAAGCTACCGTCGCTACTATCTGACCTTCTCCTCTGCCCCTGCTGCAGATCACCCTGGACGAATTTCCCGAGGACAAGACCCTGGCCGTCCCTCAGGAGGAAGAGGAGGAGGAGCCGGGTGGCTCGCCCTCGACTATGAGCAGCTGTTGAGCCCGGACGCCCCTATCGGGCGGGAGGATTCCCTTCGCCCACATCCGTCTGCTGGACCCCCAGGGGAACGAACGGGGCTACGGGACCGAATTCACCTCCGACGCCCGGATCCATGTCCGGGGACGCAGCAGTGTGCAGTATCCGAAAACAGCTACCGGCTGGAGTTATTGTGCCTGGATGAAAATGATCCCTCCCTGCTGGTGGAAAATAAGGCGGGCCTGCTGGGGATGCGCACCGACGGCGACTGGGTGCTCAACGGCCTGTACGCGGAGCCTACCAAGATCCGGGAAAAGCTGGCCTCTCAGGTATGGCGGGACATCCGTTCCGACCGGAACGATCCCGGCCTGTCCTCCGGCTATACGGTGGAATATGTCGAGGTGTTTATCGGCAACCGGTATTGGGGCGTGTACGGCCTGAGCGAGCGGATCGACCAGAAGCAGCTGGGCCTTTGAGGAGGGGGACCGCCTGTACTGGAGCGTGGCGGATCAGGACAAATCCTCCGCCTGCTTCTATAATGTGGAAAGCCGCTACCGTTACGGCTATGAGCTGCGCTACCCCGAAACGGTGGAATCCAATGACCTGTGGGAGCCGTTTCGCCAGCTCACCTACCTGTCCCGGGAGGCCGGGTACGAGGAGCGGATGAATATTGGCCCCCTCCTGGCGGATGAAAACAGCGCGGCGGATTACCTGCTGTATATCCTTGCCGTGGACGGCGTGGACAACGTGATTCAGAATACCTATTTTTTCTTTATCGGGAGAGCACCGGGCAAAGTTCACCTTCCTGCCCTGGGATATGGACCAGACCTTCGGCAACGTGTGGCAGGGGAGCCTGCCGCTGCTGACCACGGAGAATTACAGCCGGTACAACCAGTTCCGGGACGAGTGGTGGTGACCAACAACCTGCTGACAAAGGGCGGAAGCGGCTTCACCTCCCTGCTACAGACCCGTTACCGGGAGCTGCGCCGCCAGGTGCTGGCGGAGGACACCCTGATCGCGGCGATCGACGCCTATGAACGGCAGCTGACGCCTCCGGCGTACTGATCCGTGAACAGGAACGGTGGCCGTCCGGCGCGCAGAGCGACAGCACCGCCGCCCTGAAGGGATATATCCGCCCCGCTTGAACGCCATGGACCGCTATATCCGCACACTTCCCACGGATAAGGAGGATTTCGATGCCCGGAATTTATCCCGTTACCCCTTTTATCCCGAGGAAACCGGCGCTTTCCGCCATGAGCTCAAGCTGCTTTGCTCCGCTCAGGATATGAGGATCGTGCGTTCCGCCTGCAAAATCTGCTGCCCTACGATTCCCATGCCGGGGAAAACGGGCAGTACGCCATCCGCAGCCTGTATTTCGACGATTACGACGATTCCTGCCTGCGGGAGAACGAGGCGGGGGTGGACAACCGGCGGAAGTACCGCATCCGCCTGTACAACGGCTCCGCCGACCGCCTGCAGCTGGAGATCAAGCGCAAGCGGCACGGCATGACGCAAAAGCTGTCTTGTCTGCTGACCCGGGAGCAGTGCGAAGTTTCCCTGATGCGCGGGCGCTGCCCGCCGTTTCTCGAGCCGCTGGATCCCCGTCTGCGGAAGGAGTACTGGGGAGTATCCGCCGCCCGGCCCCGGAAGGAGCAAAAGGAAGCCGAAGCGGCGCGGCCCCTTCGGAGGAGGAGCGGGAGGCCGCCCGGCGGCAGGCGCCGCTGCGCGAGCTGTGCCTGATGATGAAACACGGCTGATGCGGCCCGTGGTGATAGTGGAATACCAGCGCACCGCCTACACCTACCCGGCGGGCAACGTGCGGATCACGCTGATGAGCATATCGGGGCCAGCTCCCCGAATATCCGGTTCCTGGACCCGTCGGTTTCCATGACCCCCCTGCTGCCCGCCGGCCAGCATGTGCTGGAGGTCAAATACGACGAATTTCTTCCCGCCGCCCTGGCCCGACCCTTCAGCTGGGCGGTTGCGCGTCACGACCTCTTTCCAAATACGCGCTCGGCCGGCAGAGGGCGCCCATCCCCCTAACTCAATGGAAGGCAGGTAATGATCGATGAGTTTTTCCGATTTGTTCAAAAAAATCCGTGGTGGAGGGTTTCGCCAACGCCGACATCTCGCTGTCGAAGATCCTGGTGACGCTGGGCATTACCGTGGTGCTGGCCCTGTACATATTCGCCATTTACCGTCTGGCCACCAAGAGCGTGTTTTATTCCAAAGGGCTTCTGCCATTTCCATGGCGGCGATCTCGGTCATCACTGCGGCCATCCTCATTGCCATGCAGTCCAATCTGGTGATTTCCTGGGCATGGTGGGCGCGTTGTCCATTGTGCGTTTCCGTACCGCCATCAAGGACCCCATGGATCTGCTGTTCCTGTTCTGGTCCATCGGGTGGGCATCATCTGCGGCGCGGGCCTGTACAGCGTGGCCATCGTCGGTCCCTGGTGGTGACGGTGGTGCTGCTGGTGCTGTCCCTGACGCCGGTGGTGCGGGCGCCCTTCCTGCTGGTGGTGAACGGCGAGGAGAGGAGCTGGAGAAGGCCGTGCTGGAGGCCGTGCAGCATCATACCCGCGCTTACCGGGTCAAATCCCGCAACCTCAGCCGCGGGCATATGGACCTGATCGTGGAGGTGCGCGTCAAGGCGGGCGGCGACCTGCTGCGCGAGGTGGCGGCGATCCCCTCCGTGGAAGAGGCTTCGCTTCTGTCCCACGACGGCGAAACCACGTTCTGATCCGGAATTTCAACAGTGCTAAGTTTATAAAGCCGTACAGCAAAGCCCCCCGTTGGCGTATGCCAACGGGGCTTTGCTTATGCTTGCGGCAGCCAGGAGATAGAGACGCCCAGCACCTCCGGGACGGCCAAAAAGCTCATAATCCCGGATGCGGCGCTCGGTGCGGATTCCCCCGCGCAGTATCGAATGTTGAACCCGTACGCCGCTTGGCAGATCGCCCGCGTATCCTTATCGCTGAGGGTCTACTCACCCGCCGCCGTCTTTTATTTCGAGTTTGCCCCGTGCCCCCTTCTCCCGAAAGGAGATATACTGCACGGAGGGCAGGCGCCGGAGGGGCGGAGGAGAGGAGCGCCTTTCCGCCAGAGGATGACGGCGGCGAAGCTGCCGGGTGCGTGCGGTAAAGACCAGCAGATTGCACAGCGTTCCCACCACCGCGCCGTCGATCCCGAAGGGGCGGTGCAGGAGATAGTTCCACAGCAGGGTGGAGAGCAGGCTTCGGCGATCAGCGCGAGCGGAAGGCGCGGCCGTCCGACTGCACGCCCAGGAAGGCGGCCGCCAGCGGGACCAGAATCAGGGGGCACCAGAAGGAATAGGCCAGCACCAGGATCTCAAAGATATCCGGCACGGCAAAAGCCACCGCTACCGCCGTCAGGCCGGTGATCAGGTTGACCGCCCGCAGCAGGAAAAAGCTGGGTTTTGTCGGACAGGCCGGGACGCAGGGGCAGCAGGTGTCGCAGACCAGTCCCACCGCCGCGCTGTTGAGGAAGCCGTCCGCCGCTGACAGAATGATGGAAACCATAGCGGCCATGACGATGCCGCGCAGGCCCACGGGCAGGATCGTCTGGATCAGGGTGGGCATGGCCGCCGCCGGGGTGTCGGTGGCGTTCAGGGCGTAAGCGCTCAGGCCGATCAGCCCGGTCATGATGAAAAAGGGGATGGAGAACAGCCCGCTCAGGATCGTGGCCCGGGCGGTGCTGCGCGGACTGCGGCCGATCAGCAGGCGCTGGGTGTAGGGGGGAGCCAGCGCCTCTCCCAGCATCATGGTGAGGAACAGGGAGAAAAAAGCCCGCCGGGGTGGTTCCGTTGAAGGGGTTGAAATAGGCGTCCGGCACCGCCTCCAGCACCGGACCCACGCCTCCGGCCCGGATCAGGGACATGACCAGCAGCAGAGGCATGCCGACAGCCAGCAGGGTAAAACTGCACCATATCGGCGGCGATGACGGACTGGAGCCCCCGGCGGTGGAGTAAATCAGCACGATGCCGAAGCCGATGAGCACGCCGGTCAGGGGCTTGACGCCCAGCAGCACATGAAAGACTAGGCCGATGGCTTCCATCTGCGCGCCCACCATGCCCGCGCTGCACAGGAAGATGAAAAAGCCGGACAGCACCCGCGCCTTTTTCCCATAGGCAGCGCCGATGACGCCGCCGGCGGTGGATACGCCTGGGAAACGGCCCACCGGGGACGATGAGACGCCCGATAAGGATCATGGACAGGCTGAAGCCGAACAGGGCCAGTGTGGTGCCGATACCGCTTTCAAAAGCGCGGGCGGCGTTCCCGGAGGAATAGCCGCCCCCGATAAAGGAAGCGGACAGGGAGGCGAACAGCACCCACGTGCCGTACCGCCCTCCGGAAGCAGTAAAATCACCGGCGCTTTTTACCTGCCGTCCGCCGCGCAGGCCCATCCCCACCAGCACCGCCAGGTAAACGAGGACAATCCCGATATCCAGCCACATAGTCAAACCCCTCCTGTGGTTCAATGTATGAACCGCGGGAGGGGTTTATGTTAAAAAGCGGGGCTATAGGGGCCGCCCCCGGTATGCCGCCCTGGTATTTGCGGGGATGGAGAGGGAACGGTTATTTTCCGGTGAGTGTACTGATCAGCAGCACCAGCGTGAGGACGATCACAAAAAGCGGAGCAGCCGACGGACAGCCCGTTGCGCACACGGCGCTGGGGAATTCCCCGGGACATGGCCCCCACCAGCAGGCAGGAGATCAGCGCAGCGGCGGTATCGATAACCGCCCGAATCTGGATGCCGGTCAGCGGGAGGGAAGGATCCAGAAAACGGGCGACCGCGCCGCTGACAATATGAATAAACGGCACGATGACCAAGGGCAGGATCGCCAGGGCGTAAGGCTTCTGCCCTGCCCGCATGAATACGATGAACATCGCAAGCAGCACGATCACAATGGCCCAGCAGGCAAACAGCATCCCGACACTGGTGGTCACCGGCTGCAAAGCGTCCCCCGTCGTGGAGAGACCGTGGCTGGGAGCGTATGGAGGAGCATGAAATCGCCGCCTTTCTGTTGGTATAAGGGGCCCAGGGGGTCAGAACGAACCCCGGAAGCCTTTGCACAACCCATGTGTGATCGTTCTGTGTTACGCAGCATGCGCCGCCGGAATAGTACCATCACTATAGTATAGGAAACCAAAAATGTCAAGAATATCCAATTCAAAATACCGGGCAAGGAAGGGGACAGCTTTACAGCATCTCAAAGCTTCCCATAATGGCGGGCATTTTCAGGATGTCCAGCCCTTTTCCAGCAGCACGCCCTCCCGGCGGGGGGGTAGTCAAAGCCATAGCTGGCCTTGATACACTGGGAGATAAACTGTACGCCGCGGTCGATGGCCACCGGCAGGCTGTCCCTCTTGCAGCAGGCCGCCGATGACGACGCTGGTGAAGGTGTCGCCGGTGCCGGATAAAGGCCGGAATGTACCGGCAGCCTACCTTCCAGAAGGCGTTGCCGGGCTGGTCATAGGCCATGACGTTGGTTTCTCCGCTCCGTTCCCGGCCGGGGACGCTGGTGATGATGACGGTGCGGGGGCCCATCCGGGGACAAGGCGCAGCAGCCAATCCTGATCTCTCCGTCCGAAATTTCCTCCCGGTAAGGTTCGCCCAGCAAAAGGCGGCTTCCGTGAAGTTGGGGGTGATGATATCGGCTTTGCCCACCAGCTTTTTCATTTCCTCCGTGATCTCCGGGCTCATGGAGCTGTACAGCTTTGCCGTTGTCGCCCATGACCGGGTCCACCACGGCCAGGGTCTGTTCTCCGCCGAAATGGTCGAGGAATCCGGCCACGATTTCGATCTGGCGCACAGACCCCAGAAAACCGGAGTAGATACAGTCGAAGGTGAGTCCCAGGCGTTTCCAGTGATCGATGAATTCCTCCATGGAATCGGTCAGGTCCACAAAGCTGTAATGATCGAAGCCGCCGGTGTGGTTGGATAAGATAGCGGTGGGCAGGGGACAGACCTGGACCCCCATGCTGGACAGGTGGGGATGATGGCGGTAAGCGACGCCCGGCCGAAGCCGGACAAATCATGGATGGCGGCCACCCGCTTGATGACGCGCTGTTCCATAGGGAAGCCTCCTTTCGTTACGGATGGATTTCCGGCCGCAGCCGGTAGGTGACGAAGCCCTTGTAATGCACGGCCTCCACCGACGGATCGGTTTCCAGACGGCGCAGGAGCGGGGCCGGATCGTTCCCGCCCCGGGAAGCGAGAAAGCCGGCGATCTCATGCTGGTTCATGGGTGGCGGCGGATGATGCCGGTCACGGCCTCATAATCGTCCGCCGCCTCGCTGGCAAAGGCGCCGGAGGTCAGGGAGTCGATGGAGATGCCGCCCAATTCCTCCGACAGCCGCCGCAGCTTTTCCGAAGGGACGGGCAGGACGCCCTTCTCCGCCGGAGGGCGCACCGGGGTATTGAGGTACAGACGGTCGTAACGGATGCGCTGGAGCAGGGGACGGAAGTTCGCGGCGGCCCCTCGCTGTTGACGCCCTCCACCAGCATCAGCTCCAGCCACAGCTGGCCGGGATACCGCTGAGAAAAGGCCGCCAGCGCGTCCACCGTCTTCCCAAAACGCAGGCGGCCATAGGGACGGTCGATTTTTCGGAAGGTGTCCTCGTCCCAGGCGTCCAGGGGAGGAAGCACCATATCCGCCTCCATCAACTCCTCCGCCACGGCGGATCGGACAGCAGCGCGCCGTTGGTGATGACGGCCACCGGCTTGACGGTGCGCGGCGGATTTCCCTGAGGAGTGTCCCCAGGCCGGCGTACAGGGTCGGCTCCCCCTCGCCCACCACGGTGACGACGTCAAAGCCCGCCTCGCCATCCGGGGAAGCCGCCAGCCAGCGATCCAGCTCGCCGGTGATTTCCTCCACCGGGTAAAAATAGCGGCGGGTATTGGTCATATGGTCGGTGCGTCCCAGTTGGCAATAAATGCAGGCGTAATTGCAGGTTTTGCCGGGGATGGGGCTGACATCCAGGGAGCGGGCCCAGCCGCCGGGAGGAACAGGGCCGAAGAGATGCTGAAATTCCTCCATACTTGCAAACTCCTTTTTCGTCGACAAAGGAAGCTTTATACACATCCGGTCAATCGCGGCGATAACCGGCTGAAGCGTATCATTCCTAAAAAAGGAAAAGGGGACGGCTTTCCTGTGTGCTGAGGGTAGTATAGCACAAAATCCTGCCGGGGCCAATAGGGGAGGGGCCGATGCCGTCCGCAAAAAATAAGAAATATGACTAAAAACGACAGGAGATTCAGCGGTCAGGACAGCAAAATAACATTTATGGACAAGCAGGACAGCAGACAATCCCCTTTGTGTTTTTCATGGAAAGCGGTATGATAAATACTAGGATTGTAGGCGCATACACTGTGTCAATAGGAGTGAGAGTATGAAAAAAAGTTGATGGCCGCTTTGTCGGGGATTGTCAGCGTATGCCTGCTGACCGCCTCCCTGGCGATGGCGGCGCCGTCGGATACCGCACCGACGGCTGATGTGCAGAATCCTTACTTCCAGGTAACGAAGGAGGACCCGTTCGGCAACCATTCCATTGCCGTTTTGGGCGACAGCATCAGCCATGGAGCCAACGCGCCGAAGATTTATGAGCAGAGCTATGTGGCTCTGGTCAAGCAGTCTCTGTGGGAGCAGGCAGGGTACGAAAACTACGGCTTTGCTTCCATCGAAAACACCATGTGGAACAGCACCGGGACCTATAAAGAGGTCCATCATGCCCAGCTGGGGCAGCGAGTGGGCCGAGCAGCGGATCGACGATAATCTGGGCCGCTTCAACCTGTCCTCCTCCCAAAAGGGTACGAAGCTGGATTTCACGGTGGAAAAAGCGTATCAGTATTTCACGGTGTATTACGAGGTCAACGAAAACGGCGGCACCTTTGATGTGATCACGGAGAACGGAACCGTTACCGTGGATACTTCCAAGGGCCTGACCGATAAAATCGGCCGCAGCGAGTATATTGCCTTCCCGGCCGACAAGAAATTCACCATCCAGGTGAGCAGCGAGGGCAAAAAAGTGGCGATCAACGGCGTCGGGTATTACAATAACACCGACGGCGTGGTTATCAACAATTATGCCAGCAACGGCTCCAAGCTCATCGATGTGTCGGACAATGTTCTGGACATCGCCTGCCAATCCGGTGTGCTGATCATGGCCCATGGCTATAATGACAGCCATTTCCAGCAGAGCAGCAAAATCAACCAGAGAGAAAGTTCACTGAGAAGATCGATTACATCATCCAGAAGGTTTCGGAGACCGGCTGCAAGGTGATTGTCAACGATATGTGCTGGAAACTGCAATTCCGAGAATTTCTACCGCAAAGGAGCTGAAGCGCCTGGCGGAGGCGACCGGCGGGTTGTACGTCAGTGCTCAGGACGCTTACGGCGACGCCATGCTCGGCAATTTGAACGACGGGGTCCATCCCAACCCCGCCGGCCACAAGCTCGTCGCCGATCTGATGCTCAGCCTGATGACCGGGGAGGAGGCGCCGACCCTGTCGACTACCACCGAGCCGACACAGGCCCCGGTTATCGGCAGCTATGCCCGCGTGTACGACGCCCCGGTGACCGATCCCTCCCTGTGGATGGTAACGGACGGCGGCAGCGTGGTGAATTATGACGAGGCCAAAACGCCGGCCCTGGATCCTGACGGCGGCCGACGGCGGGTTGGAGCTGGTGCGCACCAACGATTCCCCCGCGCCCCTGGACGGACGCCCGCACCTATGTGGACCGGACCATCGATCTGTCCGGGAATGTGCTGTACTATGATGTTGACGCGGAGTGCAGCTGGAACCTGACCGTTTTTTCGGCAACTCCAGAGATACTATGGAGGACACCGAAGTGCTCAAGCTGGGCAGCTATATCGCCCGGAATCACGACATCGAAATCGGATACGATGGAGACGTGCCGAAGGGGACCATCGATCTGACGAAGGTTATGCAGGAGGCCATCGACGCCGCAGCAGGCTGGAGCCCTCCCGCACTGGACGCCCTTGCGGAAACCACCTATGTGGGCCGGTTCAACCTGTGGCTGAGGGCCAATGTGTCCAAGGTGGTTTGAAGAGCCTGTTCCTGGGCCATGAGGCGGGCGCGAATGCCACGCCGACCGATTCCGGCACCGTTACCGCGCAAAGCCCCTCCACCGGGGAAAACAAAGTGCTGCTGGTCATTGATGTGGTCCTGCTGGCGGTGTCCGCCGGTATGCTGCTGCTGACCAAGAGAAAGCGCGAAGATTAAGGCCTCTTTCCCTGTATGAACAAAAGAGCGGGCCCTTCACATCAGGGCCCGCTCTTTCGGGAAAATGTTGCCCGGCGGATATTGACAGACGCGGCGTCCCTGTGGTATGATTAACAGCGCTGCACGGGAATATTTCTCCGTAAAGCCGCATGCGGGTGTAGTTCAGTGGTAGAACTTCAGCCTTCCAAGCTGATCGTGTGGGTTCGATTCCCATCATCCGCTCCATGTCCTGCCGGGACCCTTTATTTTGGGAGTAAAACCCTGGCATGCTCCTGACAGCCTGGATAGAGCATCTGCCTTCTAAGCAGAGGGTCAGGGGTTCGAGTCCCTTCAGGCGCGCCAAGTATGGTGGGTATAGCTCAGTTGGCTAGAGCGCCAGATTGTGGCTCTGGAGGCCGTCGGTTCGATTAGCCCAGGGGATTATCCGCGTGCCCCTGTTTTCCTGGCAAAAAAACATGAATAGGGACACGCGCTGGGTTTCCAAACGGGTGTCCCGGGGTTTATTCTGATCAAAAAACGGTACCCCAACTGGGTTAGACGCCTGTCATACTGGGATGTAGTCTAGTAACGGGTAGGACAGCAGACTTTGACCCTCTCCTCCTTTAATGAGGTAGGTTGCATGGTTCGATTCCAGTCCCGGTTAACGTCTCTCCATTGTAGCGCTGCCGCCTCACCAATACGTAGACCCGTATACAAGAGCAGCTCCAGTATTTCGCCGTGTTCTACGGCGGGGCAAACTCTAACAATGCGGCTATATCGGATTTTCCGAATACCTTCAGGGTTTGGTCCTTATCTTTTTTATGCTGATCTTGCGGCAAAGGATTTGTGAGGCAGAAACCGTTGTCTATTGCGGTCTCAAAAATACCATTCAAGGTTATTTTGATATGCTGCTGGGCGGACTTTGACAAATTGCTTCGTTCTTTTTCATAAATCGCTCAATATGAGCTGGGCGGACACTTTCAAATTTGAGATTCCCTAGGCCGGGGATGATATGGTTTTTAACGTACTGCTCATAATTACGGTATGTGCCGTCCTCCACTTTCCCCTTTTTATAGATTTCAAGCCATTGAATGGCCCATTCCCCAATGGTTTTTGTTTTTCAATTTGAGGGGTTCGGATTGTTTCAGCCACTCCTTATATTTATTTTTTTTGCTTCTGTTTTGGTTTTGCCGTAAAAGGACTTGCGGGATAGCATGCTGGTCCTCATCATATCCCACCATGACGCGGTATTCCCATAGACCTTCTCGTTTTTTTCTCAGGCTTCCGTCTCCATTAGCGTTTCTGGACATAATCAGACCATCCTTTCATTTATATAACCAGCCCACCAGTCAATATCTGATGGGCTGGTTTTTACATTAACAGGGATTACCGCCATTGAAAAGGGCTTTGCGCTTAGCAACGCAGCGATCTCTATATTGGGTAGGGGTTTCGCCGTACAGCTTCACATACGATTTTTTGTAAAGTGGGACGCAGACGAGTACCCTACAGATTGAGCAATTTCTTCTACCGGGATAGATGTCATAGCAAGATCGTGGTGTGCTTTTCTCATGCGACAGTTGATGGCATATTGCATCACGCTGGAATTATAAGCTCCTTTAAACGACTTGCTAAGAACATCTTTGCTTACACCAAGATAATCCGCTACATCCTGCAATGTAAATGTATTTTCCAAATTATTATGAAGATAAGCAACCGTCTTCTGCGCTAAGGATAAATATGATGGCTCCGCGCCAAAATCAAGATCAACGATTGTCTCCATAATGCTGGACAGACTAGACCTGGCACGACATGACCACTCCCAATTATCCTGTTTGGTCAATTGCTTCTCTATTTCATTTACATATCCAAAGATCAAATCATAAACCAATAACGGCGGCGTTACGACACCATGCGGATGTGTGTCGCGTCGGTAAAAAGGATTGATGCAACGAAGCACGCCGCCGATATCATCTGTCATGACCGGCTGTGGAAGACCGTGAACATCGTTATAAATCATTTCCTGGGTAAGACTTCTGCACCAAAATTTCTGGCTGAAATACACAACGCGCAACCCAGTAGCCTCGTCTATCTCCGGGTTCTCTTCAGGTGGCAAAAATATAACACTGTGATCTGGTATATGTATGAGTTCATTGCCATAGTTCAGCATCACGTCGTTTTCCGTCAACACTATTTTGTATTGATCGGGGTTGTGCACAAGCTTTGTGAGATACGCAACTTCACACACTCGGTCGTTTCCAACAGTTGTTAGCATGGGGTTAGCTCCTTTCGGCACATCGTGAAAAATTACCGCCGAAAATGTAACATTCTTGATTCGAATCTTACAGCGAGGCTGATTTCGATGTGCTACGATAATAGTACCGATAGCAAAGAGCCATAACCTTATGAAATTGTTGGATGGGTTTAATCCCCGTATAAAAAAGGAGGTTGACGAAACAGAACAAATGTTCTATAGTTATGAGGCAAGGAATGGATAACCGTGGATATTGAATAGTCAGGAGGGGCAATCATAATGAAAAAGATGTGTAGTCAAGTTGATAAGCGGGGGCAAGGAAGGGTTGCCCGGAGAAGGGGTATATAAAGAATTAGCACAAGAAATTATGTCCTTAACTGAAGAAGAAGTGGAAATAGTCATTCACCTCTTAACCGCTTCACAGACCTAATTATATCAAGAACGGCATTTGCGGTTTCTTCATCCATGCTTTTTATTGCATCCAATAACGCTTGCCGGTTCGAACTTATAGGCTCATTCTCGGGAACGGGAGTGGGCCTTTCGCTTTTTCCGAGAAGATAATCAACAGTAACACCGCAAGCATCCGCAATTTTGCTAACAAATCAGATTTTGGGTCATGATTCCCTTTTTCGTAACCGTTAAATGTACTTGGGTGTACCCCAACAATTGCCGCTAGTTCCTTTTGGGTTAAGCGGCTTTTTCTCGTGCTTCGCGTATATAAAATTTCATGGCATGCACCTCCGTATGTCCCTAATATAAAACTTATTTTCACAGCGTCAATAAGAAAATTCTAAATTCTCAAATTTTTTTCGAAAATCACTTGACAAATTCGAGAAACTCAATTATAGTTAATGTGCGATTTGAAATTCTCAAATCGAGAAAGGAGGAATTTGGATGAATGTAAACATCGAAGCGGAAAGAGTGAGATGCCAACTGACAAAAGAGGAGCTTTCGGCTTATTTGGGGATCGTGCCAAAAACATACTCAAACTACATCAAGAACAAAACACCTATCCCGTCCAATGTGCTTATCCAGTTGGCTGATCTTTTCATTGTACGGTGGACTATTTGCTTGGACGTACACAAGATCGGGCGTTAGCATCGACCAACACAGCGCATAAGAAAAGCCCGCTCGCGAGAGCGGGCGGAGTTAATCAAGTTTTAGTTCACCGTAATTCGACCATTCTTTTACCTTACCGTTTTCATCAAAAGTGATTGTAGATCGACCATAGTGCCAAACGGCGAAATAGGTATAATTTTGAATTTCATTTGGAGTGCCCATTGCGTCTACAACTTGGCTTTGAGAAGAACCGATGGATATGGGAACAGCATTATCTTTTACATCTCCTATCCATACATTCAGATTTCCCCGATTTGACCACTCATTTACTTTTCCGTTTTTGTCAAAACCTATGGTAGACATCTCATAATACCAAATAGTGAAATAGGTGTAATCTTGGATTTCTCGTGGAGCCCCCATAATCCCTTTTACGTCTTCCTGCGTACTTCCGAGCGTTATATATCTTTGAGGGAGAACGTAGTTGTTGTGGTCGTGTCGGAATGTGACGTTATGGTGGGTTGAGGGACGGTGAGGACGGACTTGCTAGGTTGTGAAACAGTTATGGTCGGTTGTGGAACTGTAGACGTTGGTGAAGAGACACTTCTTTTCGAATCATCGTTATCCCCTAGCGCAGCCAAGATAAAAATAAAAATAATCAACGAAAGGATTGTCAATATGAACACAAGAATTACGTTCTTCACTTTACGTTCATTAGATCTCTCGTTTATAAATACATTACTTTGCGGAGGAGTAACACTAGAATCCGAAGACTTTGATTGAGGTCTTGGCGGATAGCTGGCTTTTTGAGGAGGAACATTTGTGTTGTCAGTATACTGATTGGAATGTGGGGATTGCTGAGCGGGACCATTCTTTGGTGGCGAAGTTGCATTTGAACCATTATTTTGTTTTTTTCGCCTCATCTGTAATACTTGATCATATTCAGTCCTTGATTCAGGTTTTTTCAAGATTTCATAGGCATGATTAATTTCCTTCATTTTTCTTCAGCATAACCTTTATCACCCCAAAAAGTATCTGGATGATAATGAGCTGCCGCTTTTCGATAAGCCTTTTTATCTCTCCTATAGAGGCGGTTTCGCTAACATTCAATATGGTATACAACGTTTGAGTATGCTCAACATCCTGTTCTTCCACGAACTCTCCCTCCTCAAGGAGAGTATCCTACATGGAGCGAGAAAAGTCAACACGTTTCACACATTTTTTCATTGGATATACCAGAAACGCTCTTGTATTAAAAATCTTACATGATTGGTTAAATCAGCAGAACAAAAGAAAGGACGAAAAGAAATGAGAGGTGGTGGAATACATGAAAAAGAAAAACCCGTCTCTTATCACACCGGAGGAAATGGCAAAAATGTTAGGAAAGACGAATCCCGAGACGATTAGAGCGGCCTTGCGACGTGGGACATATCCCATCGGCATGGCATACCAAACTGGGAGCGGCCAATGGATTTACGATATACCACGTGCTCCGTTTGAAGAATTTGTGCGGACTGGACGGATCCCAGAATAACGAGATGAAAGGAAGTGAAACCATGTCAGGAGCACTAATCGTAACCGGCCTAATTCTAGCATGGATATCCAGCTGCCTTGTAGACGCGCCGCTGTCGGTGATCGCCCTGGTGGGCGGGACAGGGGTGGCGCTGATGGTGGAGGGTACATAACAAAGAAGAAAGGGGAATGGCCAGATGGACAATGAGAAAATGGCAGACAAGCTGCGTGAGCTAAGTATCCCGATCCATAAGCTGCTTTGGACAGATGGCGATCCGCATTGTACGGTGATAATTACTCAGGATGGCGTTCGGCTCCTTCGTGTTCGTGATGAATTCGAAGTGCCAATGGAGTTCGATCCGCTTACAGATGAACTAAAAAATATATCAACGAAGGATTTAATTAGGGAACTGGAAGACCGTGACGAAGTAGAAGCTACATATTATACACCGGACACGGGAGCGGCTTTTAGCATATCAGGTCCTGCTATCTTATTAACGATCAAATACGAGCAGTGAAACCAAGGGTACATAGCGCAAAAGCGAAAGGAGGAAGGATAATGCCCTGGACAGATGCGGAGCTTGCCGAGATGGCAGCAGCAGACGCAGAAATCGAGGCCGATGAAGCTGGGACGTACGCCCATGTGTCAGCTCTGGCCGGTATGGATGCTGATCTGGATAATGCCGGGTTAGTAATTGATCCAGATATACGCCGGGCCAAGGATCGTCAGCGCCGGTACTATGAGGCCAACAAGGATGAGATCAGGGATTATCAGCGCCGGTACCGTGAGGCAAAAAAGACCGCCCCGACTGCGGCAACAGTCGAGACGGACGCAAAGAAAAATATCCTAACCTCATTGTAGCGGAAAAAAGGAGAGATGTCAACTATGAAAGGATATAAGGGTTTCGACAACGATTTGAAATGCCGAGACAAACAATACAGCATCGGTGAAACGGCACAGGAAGATTATGCATCGTTATGTAATCAAGGATTGCACTTCTGCGAATATCCGCTAGACTGCTTTGCCTATTATCCGCCATCCGATAGCCGATACTGTGAGGTTGAGGCAGACGATGTATCCAACCAAACGGATACTGACAGCAAGCGTGTAGCAAAAAGACTGACAATTGGCGCGGAAATAGGTATCCCCGGAATCGTAAAAGCAAGCGTAAAATACATACTTGACCGCGTGACGACCAGAAAATCTAAGACGGGCAACTGTTCAGCGGCCACGAACACGGGCGACCAGTCAGCGGCCACGAACACGGGCAACTGGTCAGCGGCCACGAACACGGGCGATCGGTCAGCGGCCACGAACACGGGCGACCAGTCAGCGGCCACGAACACGGGCAACCGGTCAGCGGCCACGAACACGGGCGACCGGTCAGCGGCCACGAACACGGGCAACCAGTCAGCGGCCACGAACACGGGCGATCGGTCAGCGGCCACGAACACGGGCAACCAGTCAGCGGCCACGAACACGGGCAACCAGTCAGCGGCCACGAACACGGGCTACCGGTCAGCGGCCACGAACACGGGCGACCAGTCAGCGGCCACGAACACGGGCTACCGGTCAGCGGCCACGAACACGGGCTACCGGTCAGCGGCCACGAACACGGGCGATCGGTCAGCGGCCACGAACACGGGCAACCAGTCAGCGGCCACGAACACGGGCTACCGGTCAGCGGCCACGAACACAGGCGACCAGTCAGCGGCCACGAACACGGGCTACCGGTCAGCGGCCACGAACACGGGCTACCGGTCAGCGGCCACGAACACGGGCGATCGGTCAGCGGCCACGAACACAGGCGATTATTCCACGGCAGCCGTTACCGGAAAGGGCAGTATCGCCATTGCTACCGGTATCTATGGAAGGGCCAAAGCGGATATCGGAGGGGCTATTGTATTGTGTGAGTATGATGATACCAGGAATCTGTCCCATATTATCAGCTCTATAGTGGATGGGGTAAATATCAAAGCAAACACATTTTATACGCTCAAAGGCGGTAGGCTGTTGGAGGTGCCCAATGAAGAGTAAAGAGCTCCGTCTATCCCGTGGCATGACGCAAGAGACGTTAATCGTCCCCATGCAGGAGATAGACGGTCGGATAAGGACACCCGATCTATCCAAAATGGAAGGAGGGATCGTCAATCCGACGCCGGAGATGTTCGGGTGATCTGCCAGGTGCTGGAGGCCACACCAGATGAGGTATGTGATCCAGTCGATGTAGATTATGGCCTCCAAAGCCCCGCAAAGCCGCCGCTAGACGGACAAGGAAAGAATGTTACCACTTGTCCGTAAGGCTCCCGAAGGAGCTTGCAAGTGCCCTCCCGGAGATGTGGGAGGCGGCAGGATATGACGGACCCACGGACTGGATCAACCACTGTATCAGAAATCTGCGAAGGCAGTACAAAAGGAAGATGCACGATGCGAGTATATGAGGGCATCGGCCCCAACAAGGGCAAGGTGATATACGGCGACAGTGACGCCCGTGCGCTAATGTATGAACAGATCGGGATCGAGCCCATCAACGGATGGGAAAACATCGACCCTGAGTTTATGAGGCAGTTTGACCGAGATATGCTGGACTGGTGGTATTCCGGATCCTGGATCACCTATTCCAGTGAAAATGAGTTCGGGCGGCGTATAGGGAGGCCGTATGAAAAGCGGAGTGGACTTCTATACAAAAGGAATCGCCGAGGTTTCAGTATATTTTCCAGAAGATAAAATTGCTTGTCAGTGGTGCCCGTATTGTCGTAATGAGGACAGCCTAAAGCGATGGAAGTGTCTGCTGACAGGGGAATATATTGTGTATCCCTTCACGGGAATCGGAAATCGTTGCCCCATTATTTTCCCTGACGAAACGGAGGATGAAAGATGAGCCAGTTTGAACCAGTAACTCGACAAAAAGCAAAGTTGAGGCTTGCCCTTACAGGAGTGAGTGGATCTGGAAAGACGCTATCAGCATTGTATATCGCCTATGGGATCACCGGAGATTGGGGTAAGGTTGCCTTGATTGACACGGAACATCAACGCGGAAAGTTTTATGCCAACCGCGAAGATTTGAGGACGGGAACCTATTTGTATACGGAACTTGCTCCCCCATACAGTCCGGACAGGTATAAGGAACTGGTAGCAGATGGAGCGAAAACAGTAGGACCGGACGGAGTTGTAATTATTGATAGCTTCACTCATGCCTGGAACAACGAAGGCGGAGTATTGGATATCAAAGAACAAATTGCCAGTCGGGCAGGCAAAAACTCCTATACGGCATGGGCGGAGGCAGGGAAATTTCAGACATCTCTTGTAAATACAATCCTTTCCGTGCCGTGTCACACTATTGTAACCATGAGGTCCAAGATGGAGTATGCTTTGCAGATTAACGACAGAGGCAAGCAAGAACCGGTAAAGATCGGGCTTGCTCCGGTACAAAGAGACGATACGGAATACGAATTTGACATCGTTCTGGACATTGCCCGAAACCATGTAGCGACAGCAAGCAAAGACACCACTTTTCTGGATGGGTATGGCGCAGTAATCACGCCGGAACTCGGCGAACGATTGAGGCTTTGGTTGGATGAAGGGGAGGAATCACCTCGTTGCGAAGTATGCGGACAAATTATCCACCCTAATCGAGGAAGGTCCGTTCGGGATATATTGAGCGGGTCAAACGATCTTATGGGTAAGCGGGCTTGTATGGATTGCTGCATTGCTTATCAAAAACAAAAGAAGGCAGAAGAAGCCCAGGAGAAGACCGAATAAAATGGAAATTGAGTTTGACGCAGCCAGATGGTCACAGGATAAAGACGGCGTGTGGCTGTCCATCCGTACCCCCGCAGGTCGGGTAGCGCGTCAGCTGGCGGACAATATCGCCGGGCCTTGCGTGGCAAAGATCGTCCCAAGCGCCGCAAGCGGTCGCTGGATGCTAACGCCTATTGCTGGGTGCTGCTGGATCGGCTGTCTGAGGCTACGGGGATACCGCCCAAAGAGTTATACCGCGGGCTGATCCCCGATGTGGGAGGTAACTGCTTTGTGCAGCCGATCCGCAAAGATGCGGTGGATCGCTGGGTAGAGATATGGCAATCCAACGGTGACGGTTGGGTATGCGAGATCATGGGGACAGCAAAATCGAGGGATATGTCAACGTGCGCAGCTATTACGGCTCCAGTCAATACGACACAGCCCAGATGTCCCGGCTGATCGACCTGATTGTACAGGAGTGCAGACAGCAGGGGATAGAGACGGCCACTCCTCAGGAGCTGGCCCGATACAAGGAGGAGTGGGGTGTATAAGCGGATGCATACGCGGACAAGGAGGCTGGATATCTCGCCCAGGGTCAAAGCGGAGGTATGGGAGAGGGACGGCGGGAGCTGTATCCTGTGTGGAACTTCGGAGGCAGCGCCCAACGCCCACTACATCGCCCGGTCACAGGGAGGGCTGGGAATCGCCCGGAACATTGTTACCCTGTGTGGCCGGTGTCATGACCGGTACGACAACAGCCCGGAGCGCCCGGAGATTAAAAAAGGAGATACGGGCTTATCTCATGAGCCAATACGACGATTGGGAGGAGGATGCCCTTGTCTACCGCAAGATGCCCTATTTGCCACAAGCTGGGCAGGAAAATTGAAAGCCGGTCCTACATACACTGCCCGTCATACGGGGTGGTACACATGGACCATTGTACCAAAGATCATTGTAAGTATCATCGGTACGACATTAGTACTGATTGGTGCAGTTACCCTCATGGCGGGAGGAGGCGATATATTGGCCCGGCCGATCAAGGACGGGGTTGACTATTTTCCGCTGGACACAGATTTCCTCCAGGACGATAAGGTCCGGCTCATAAAAGGAGAGTTCGGCGCGAAAGGAATCGTCATTCTGCTGGCGATTCTGTGTGAAATTTACCGAGGGAATGGATACTACAAAGTGTGGGGTGAGGATGCCTGCTTCCTGATGGCGGATGCTGTTGGTTGTGGGATAACCCCGAGAACATAACGCAGGTGGTGCATGGGTGCCTGAGACGTTCCATTTTTGACAGTGGGGTATTTCAGGTGTTCGGCATTCTGACATCGGCGGGTATCCAGCGCAGGTACATAAGAGCCGTAAGTACCCGCGATCAAATACCTATCTATCGAGAGTATTGGCTGTTGAACAAGGACGATCGAAAAGACGTTCCGGCCAATGCCCTTAAAAAGCTTGAATTTAAATCGGTAAATTTAAAGAAAACCCCCGTTAATTTAAAGAAAACCCCGGTTTATTCCTGCGATAATCCACAAAGTAAAGTAGAGGAAAGTAAAGTAAAGGAGAGTAGAGGAGATGAGGCACCGCCTCCTGCCGCCTCCCCTCCGCTCACCCGTGAGGAATTGGAAAGCACCTACGGGAGTGCGACAGTCAAGGCGTACCTGGCCAAGGCGGCAAAGTACCGCAAGCAGGGCAGGAAGCTCTAATTGCAGCGGCAAAATGGATGGCCCAGGGACGTAGCAAGCGGGAAGCTGAAAACCAAACGGAATCGGGAAACGTCTTTTGATCTATCTGATTATGACGAAGCCTTAAACGCCTTTGTGCCAGTATACAGGCCGATACATGGAGAGGACAATAATGAAGGATCATGAATGCCTAGTAGCAACGTGCAGGCCGGGAATCTGCTGCTATAAATGCAAACATCGGGAAAGATGCACGCTTGTCTGCCAGAACTCGCCGGACAGATGCGGGATGTATTACCAATACACGCCATACCAGCAATATTTGATAAAAAACGCTGGCTATAGGAAAAAGAAAGGAAGTGCGACATGCTTAATGCAGTTTGCTTGATGGGGTAAGCTGGTTGCCGACCCGGAGCTCCGTCACACCCAGAGTCAGGTGCCGGTTACCAGCTTCCGGATCGCGGTGGACCGCACGTATCAGCCGAAAGGCACGGAACAGCGGCAGGCCGATTTTCTGGATATTGTCGCCTGGCGCAACACGGCGGAATTTGTCTGCCGGTATTTTCGCAAGGGACAGCTGGTGGCCATCCAAGGCTCCATCCAAACGCGGAAGTATACCGATAAGGATGGCAACAACCGGACGGCTTTTGAGATTGTGGCCGACAATGTTTTCTTTGCGGAACCGAAGAGGGACGGTGCATCTTCTGGACAGGGATACGGCTCACAGGTTCCCCCGCAGCCCACGGAATCGGCATCTGCCTTCTCTACCGCCGCCGCGGGCGATTTTGAGGAGATTGTGGGGAGACAGTGACTTACCATTTTAGGGAGGGAAAAATATGAATCTTGTGTTTGCGCGGCATAAAAACGACGATCGCGTAAGACTATTTCGCGTATGTAACGGTGAAATACTAAAACATGGGCAAAAATCATAGTCGAACGAGGCGCGGAGACGCTGAGGCCATTGTATCGGGGGACAGCTTTGAAACAACAGACGGTACGGCTAATATTATCGCTATGAAGTGCGGGTCATATTATCCTCCAGCTGAGGTTATTGCGCGCGAGATAACGGTAACCCGCAAAGAGATGGCGTGTTATGTTTCGGATCTTCCATTTTAAGGAGGGAACAGCATGGGGAAAGCCAGCCGAAACAAAGGAAAGGCCGGAGAGCGTGAGGTAGCCCGGCTATGCCGTGAATACGGCTACGATACCAAGCGGGGCCAGCAGTACAGCGGGAGAGGCGAGAATGATGTAGTCGGTCTCCCCGGAGTACATATCGAAGTTAAGCGGGTAGAGCGGCTGAATCTCCATGCGGCTATGGAGCAGTCCATCCGGGATGCAAAGGGAGATATCCCGATTGTGGTACACCGCATGAGCCGGGAGCCGTGGATGGTAACCCTGCGATTTGAGGATTTTATGGACATGTTCCGCGAATACGACGCGGGCAAGGCTTTGATGGAGTAACACCCGAGGTACGCGTTTAAAGGTGCACCGCCGTCACGGAGGGATTGAAATGAAAAAATTATATGTTTTAGCGGAGGCCACTCATCGGCTCGCCGCAATTGAGACGGTGAGAATATATGGACGAGACAACGTGATACTACTAAATCACGATATATCGTCTCACGTAGAGCATGAGGATATCAAGCGATTTAAGCATGAGATAGCAGATTATTTAGGGTTACCCATTACATACGCCAACATGGATGGATGGGAAACGACACCGCCCCTGCTGTGGCTATCAAATGCAGGGCCTTTAAGGCATACAACAGTCCAGCGTTTTGTACCTCCCGACTTAAGACAGAGCCGTTCTACAAGTGGCTGGAGGAGCACGGGAATCGTGGGGATCAGGTAGTCTATGGATTTGATGCGGAAGAAACACTGCGTATGCGTAGACGATCAACGGTTATGGCGGCGATGGGCTATGATGCCGTCTACCCTCTTGCTGATTGGGATCGCACCATATATAACACGGAGGATATTGGCATCGCTCGCCCATCCCTTATCAGATCTACAAGCACGCAAATTGTATAGGTTGCCTTAAGGCTGGCCGTCAGCATTGGTATTGCGTCTATTGTCTGCGGCCGGATATTTGGGAGGAGGCGGTCGCAACAGAATCCATAATTGGGTACAGCATTATTAAAGGGTCTTATTTGAAAGATCTTGAGCCAAAGTTTAGGGCTATGTACGATAAGGGCGTTATACCGACAGACAAAACCAACAGCGCTCGTTTTGGGCAGATGTACGCAAAGCGATACCAGACGATGATATAAGTATGCCGTGCGATTGTAGTTTTTAGTGGAGATCATTGACGCCTCGAGCGGGAGGGGCGCCGTATCCATGACGTGGAGGAAAAAATGAAAGCAATAATCAGATACCCTGGGGCGAAATGGGGTATAGCCGATTGGATCATATCTCATTTCCCGGAGGGTATGAGCGGATGGTATATCTGGAGCCTTTTGCTGGATCGGGAGCAGTGTTTTCGGCAAACGACCCGGTGCGGTGGAAACGATCAACGACCTTGACGGGGATATTGTCAATCTGTTCCGCGTCTTGCGGGAGCGGCCGGAAGAACTCATCCATGAGTTGGAGCTTACCCCATACAGTCGAGAAGAATATGACCGATCATTTGAGCCGTGTGAGGATCCCCTGGGCAGGCACGGCGGTATATGGTCAGGACTACACAGGTCATCGGGGCAAGATTGGACGGCAAATGTGGTTGGCGAAACCATAAACAAGCGAAGATCGGCGGGACGGCGTGTAAATGGGGCGGCATTACCACAACAATCGATGAGGCTGCCGCCCGATTGCGAGGGGACACGACGCATCTTGTCCAAATCGAGCACATGGACGCCCTGCGCCTGATAGAGCGATACGATAACCCGGACGTGCTAATGTATCTGGACCCGCCTTATGTACGGTCTACCAGACGGAGCGGGCGATTATACAACCACGAGATGACGGATGACGACCACAGGCGGATGCTGGAACTGATTACCAAGAGCCGGGCACAGATTATATTGTCGGGATATGCGTCCAACATGTATGACAACGCCCTGCAGGGATGGCATAAGGACATCACGCAGTCGCAGACTACATCGACGGCCATGGCCACAGGACGATCTGGCAAAAATTTTGAGCCGCCCGCAGAGCAGATAACATTTTTTAAGGCAATAAAGGAGGCGAAACCATGAACGACACAGAAGCCCTGTCCTATCTGGCTGAAATCATCGATGCAGCGAGAGCAGGCGGGGCACCGCGAGAGCATATCCAGGCGTTGCTGATGGCGAGAGAGGCAATGAAAAGGCAAAAAGAACTTGCCCAGACAAGGCAGTATCTACGCGCGGCACTTGATACCGCAAAAGCAAACGCGCAGCTGTTTGATGCTGCGTGTGCCGAGCGGGACGAAATAATAGAGTGCATCAAAGATTATGAGATGTACTACAGCCGCGGAGACGGAGAGCGTGCAAGATATGCCTTGAAAAAGTGGATAGAGGAGGGATCGAAATGAACATCACTGGATACGACGTGGTCTATAACGAGCGGGTATACCATTGCATTGATCTTCAACCTGATTGGGGACCGGACTTTGTCGACGACGGATTGGTTGGGCTAGAGAGCCCAAGATGTTATATATAGTGTGCATTGACAGTGACACCAATGTTACAGGATTATACGACGAGGCGTGGCGCTTCCAGTTCGTGAGGAGGGCTTAACGTGGATGACCTGAAACCGTGCCCGTTTTGCGGGAGTAAGAATGTTGCATTTACCCCAGACGATGAGCAACAAATAGAAAATACAGAAACTGGTTTTATTTGGTGCCATGGATGCGGATTCTCAAGTGACAGTTATTATAGCCGGACGAAAGCAATTAAAGCCTGGAACAGGAGGGCGGACGACACATGAGACTGGTAGCCGTACATAGTACCGAGCTGGATGATTGGATCGCGGCCAGACATTATCTACACTCCGTACCGGCGGGGCAGTCCTAAGACTAGATATATTAGATGAGCATGATAACCGTATTGGTGGGATGCTATGGGGCGGCCTACTAGCCGTCACTTAGATCAGCACAGGATCTTGCAGCTGACCCGGATGTATCTGGTGGACGACACGGAGCCATATGCGGAGAGCAAGGCACTAGCAATGGCCCGGCGATATATCCGCAAGCATTACCCTCAGATTAACGGGCTAATAACCTATGCGTCTACCGGTGAGGGACACGAGGGGACGATCTATCAGGCGGATGGCTGGATGATGCTGGGGCACACACGCCAACAGCGCCGAGGCTGGTCTAATCGTCAGGGAGGGTAGACCGAGACCTAACGCCTAAAGTCCGCTATGTACGGACGCCGTGAGGAGGGATTTCATGATTACCATCACCTTTGGCGTACTGGCCGTGATGCTGGCCGCTACTGCGTCCTTGTCGGGATGCTTTGGGCTGCTAATCAGGTGCCTGATTCAGGTGGCAGGGGACAAACCCGGGACAAAACATAAGCTTGCAAAAAGAAATGGAGGTATACCAAATGATAAGCGAGAGGATTGACACATTCCTGGCTTTTCTCCGGGTGACAGAACAACACCATTGCATCTATACGCCGCGCATGCAGCAGAAAGGAGCAATATGAAAAAAGGAGAAATCTATGCTTATCCTTGGGCGGAATGGCCAGAAGATGATCTAATTCTGTGTCCCAAAAAAGCGTTGATCGTCCAAAATGACACGAGTAATACATACTTTCCCCGCGTCATCATTGTCCCTCTTATAATCCCATCAATTAAAGTTAAGTATCCCATGCAATTTGATATATCCTTGCAAGGGAAAAAACTCCGCGCATTATGCGACAGGATAGAAACCATTGAAAAAAAAGAACTAGGCGGCCTGTTGGGAAGCCTAGCCGAAAAAAAATGATAACATTAGACCGTTGCCTTGCCGTATCTGTGGGAATTATTGGATGGAGGGACAGACATGACCCAACAAGAAGTGAAAGCGTGGATTAGCCGCCCCTGGAATATCACAGGCAAGTGGAAGAGCTTACACAGGCACGAAAGGACAGCGGGCCGGAAAACGCGGGCATGTATGAGCAGCGCTTGAAAGAGCTACAGGCCGCCGAAGCAGCGGCGCGTATTGAGGTCTACGAGCAGTTAAAATCGGCTGATCTTCCGCCGCGTTTGGCCTCCGTCCTCACTCTGCGATATTTACGGTGCCTTAAATGGCCGGTAATCATCCGCACAATAGGCAAATCAAGGCAATGGGTCTATAAACTCCATAACATGGCACTGGACGCATTAACCGGAAAAATGCAGTAAGGGAGGGACAACCCCTCCCTTTTGCTATTTCGCTTGTCTATGCTTATTCTTTTGTGGCTTTTCCTTTCTTTTTTCATTTGCATATTTTTGGAGACTGCAACTGGTGCATATCATCGTGTTCGCTTCTTTTTGCATTTGTCTGCATGCTCTTCCGTGGTATCCACAAATTATTGGGATGTATTCATTTGATTTTTGCCGCTGCTCATATTCTTCTTGTATTTTTGGGGTGATGATCGGAAATGCGCTTTTCATAATAGCTCCTTTCTCACATGTATAAGCATATTTCAGCCTCGCGCGGCCACAATAACTCCGTTAATTACATCGGCAACCTTGTACCCTAATATACACCCCGACATTTCGGCCTCAACGCTTTGTGCGTAGATTTCGCTTGCGGTGTCGTTGAGCCAATAGACTTTTCCGCGATAAGTGATTTTCTTCCCGTCATACAGGTCTTGGATGTGATTATTTAGGTATTTCATGTTTTTCTCTCCTTTTGTTTTTGTTGTCTTACAGACGATTTCATTCATCCTGCCAATAACTCCATGTCTGCACCTTTGACAACCCATATCGCTTGAGATATGTATCAATTTTACGGCGGAAATCACGCCCGACAATTTTCCATGCGTCAATCATCGCGTGGCGGTCATTGTCAGATATAGGCTTTAACCCTTGCCGTGGGGGATCCCAATAGTTTAGGCACACAACATCTTTAACGCGCGAATCCTCCGGGCTATCATAATATTTCACGCCGACATAGATGTGATCACTGTGCAAACGTTTGATTACATCAACTATTTGATCCATGTTCGTTTCAATAAAATAGTCTGTGCTCTTCTCGGCGTAAGCCGCCATTTTATTAGCGCGGTCAAAGTCATCGCTATCATGACTAGTCAGCGTATATCCGAAACAAAAGTGTTTTTTATCCGCGGCTTTTCAATGGCCACCAACCCGCCGCCTTCAAGCTCCACGATGCGGGCGGTGTTTTTGATACAATAGTCAACCATTTTTTGAGACGTCGTCCAAACTTCGGAAGCCAGCAGTTTACCGTATTCGTCCTTCAACGCGCTTTGCTTAATTTTATCGTTTGTCATGATCGGCCCCTTTCTTGGGGCGCAAAACGCCCCGGCATTGACAGCCAGGGCGTGAATGGTTATAATAATAGTGCCCCGACAGTCTTTGATTGTTGGCGGTCGCCCCTGTACGCTGTCCGGTCGGCAAACTAGAGCAGCGCTCAGGGGTTTCATTTTTCGGATTTCTCACGATCTAGCGCGATCCTAATCAACCTCTTTATTTCGGTTTGCTTTGGTTTTCCTTTGAGAGCGGATAAAATATCTTTATCGGTATTGTGGTTAAGCTTTAACCCGATAAAAGTTGTATTTTTTTTGGTCCACTCCCTGTGCGCAGCTGTTTCTCCTATTGACATCACCCCCAAAATTTGTTATAGTGTAGACAAGAGAGCCGCCCTTGATGCGTGGCGCTCGGCTCGGCCGCTAACCTACGCCACAGGTTAGCGGCCTTTATTTTGCCCGAAAGCAAAACGCAGCGAGCACAGCTAACAGCGCTACTAGACAAGTTATGTATCGCGCTATCCGCTTACCCATCGGCACCACCCCTTCCCGGCGGATTGCTTCACCCCTCCTTTCCGGTGGCGGCTCCTCTTGGCTACGGCTATACTATACCATGGGGTAAACTCATTGTCAACCCCATTTTCAATTTTTTGCCCCGTTTGGGGCTTATTTTTTGTATTACAAAATATTGTGCTAGTTGACTTGCAGTAGACTATATATAGTGCGTTATACTATATGTAGGGGTGATTATATGGCAAGACCTAAGTTAATAGACCCGGTTGCAGTAGATGAGGCCATCAACCAGGCGAGGCAATGGGCGCAAGACCACAAGGTTGCAATGACGGTTGAGCGGTTGGCCGTTGCGCTGGGAGTCGACCGCGAGACGGTTATAAGATACGCCAGAGGCGAGCCTAACGGCGGAGATTGCGACGCAGAGACGAGGGAGGATACACACACAATATGTGGGATGATATCGCGCGCGTATGATGAGATCGCCGCGTCACAAGCTGAGTACGGCATGACCAATGATTACCACATGGTGCAATTTTGCTCAAAAATAACCATAAGTACAGGGACAGGATCGAGGCAGAGCTAACCGGCGCTCTCCCGGTTGTCATCAAGGGAGAGGATCAACTCCCCGATTGACTCCCTCCCCTAACTATACTAAATATTTGTTGAGTATAGTTGATAGCACAATATGTAGTATGTTATTTTTGCATCCATCTATATATTGTATGTGCATAATGACAGTCACAATTAGGCGCTATTATTGCATGGATAACAGCATGCACAACGCGCGGCCTTGTGCATTATGCCAGGGCGCGGCGAGACATACCTAGTGGGTGTACTGGTAACGGCTATAGTAGTACGGCGTATCCATGTGCCAATCTCCCGGGACGGCGGCGAGCTGGCGGGCTGGGAGGCTCCCGCGACCCCGGGGGTATGCTACGAGATACCACTCACAATATTTTTTCGATTTCTAAGCCGCTTTAGTTAGGTAAAGCAATTGAGCCGAAAGAGCCGTCATATCCCTGTGAAAGGGCGGCGCTGGCACTATAGGCCGTTGTTAGGAGCGGAAGAGGTTCAAACCCGCAGAATCATGCGGTTTTTGGCGGTGGGGGTGGGCCAAGTCGAAGCAGTATAGACTACGAATTAGAGAAAGAAGGGCCAGAACCCCGGAAAAATGGGGTTCAGCCTTAGAACTGAAAGGGTTTGAGGGCATTTTATTTTTGCCATATATGGCAGAAAAAGGCCGATTTTGCCACGGGTGACAAAAACGTAACGATTTAACGCGGTGAAGTGCAGAGGGTGGAATATGGGCCGGGATAAATATAAACGCATGGTTGAGGAATACCGGGAGCAAATTGCGATACTGGCGGCGCGACAGGATAAACTGATCCACGATACGAAAAAATCCACCGACATCTGGCTGAAAGAAAGCTATGCAAAACGGCGGATCATTCTGGACTATGAAATAGAGGAACTGACAGAGGCTGCCGCTGCAATATTAAAGTATGTGGAGGAGTAAGATGGGAATTATCAACCGAATAGGAGACTTAGGTACCTTTTCTGTTGAAACTGGAGAAGTGACCGAGATCACTATTCGGAATGGAGATAGGATAGTACGCCGGGAGAGTGTAGAGAGTTTTAGACGTCTATCCGAAAAATATATTCCGCTCAACGGAAAGCGGGAATTTGTCAAATGCTTCCGGGACATTTTTGAGCCGTTATGCAAAACGCTATCTCCGGTGGAAATGTGGGTAGCCATGGCGGTGGTTCCGCTGATTACCACAAATTCTGGAATTTTGGAATATCGTAATGGAAAAAGGTCACCACCGCCGGGATATGTGGGATGTACCGGGAGAAAATGCGCGATCGCTCCATCTATCGCGGGATCGCTGGGCTGGTGGAAAAAGGGGTACTGGCGAAATGCCGTGTTGGAGGCAAGGCGCTTCTGGTGGCGAACCCATATATCTATCAACGAGGGACACAGGTCAATGCAACACTGATAGGGTTATTTGAAGATACGGAGTGGGCGAAATGGGCGCAGGAATCACCATCAATCTCCCGGAAATAGTCGGAGGAGGATATAAGCAATTCTGGAACTGCCGCAAGCGTTATCGCGTAGTCAAGGGAGGAAAAGCCTCCAAGAAATCTAGTACGGCGGCGTTGTGGTTCATCTATCACCTTATGAAATATCCTGGGGCCAATCTGCTGGTGGTGCGCAACGTATTCAATACGCACCGGGATTCTACATACTCTCAGCTCAAATGGGCGGTGAAGCGGTTCCAGGTAGACAAATATTGGCGGTGTATCGAAAACCCGTTGGAGATGCAATACACTCCCAACGGCAACCGGATATTGTTTCGGGATTTGACGATGTTGATAAGCTGGCGTCTACGACAGTGTCCTCGGGGTATCTGTGCTGGGTTTGGATCGAGGAAGCGTTTGAAATCCAGTCGAAGCGGATTTTGACAAACTGGATTTGTCCGCTCCACGAGGCAATGTGCCCAGAGCCGCTGTTTAAGCAGACTACACTAACCTTTAACCCTTGGGTGAGCGTCACTGGATCAAAGCCCGGTTTTCGATAACCCAAGCGACAACGTACTTTCTATGACCACCAATTACCTGTGCAATGAATGGCTGGACGAGGTAGACCGGGCGGCCTACGAGGATATGCGGATCAACCATCCCCGTAAATATGCTGTCGCCGGTTTGGGCGAATGGGGCATATCGGAAGGGCTGATTTATGATCGGTGGCGCGTAGAGGAATTCGATCCGGAAAAGCTGCCGGATCAGTGGAAATACAAGCATCTGTTCGGGTTGGATTACGGCTATACCAACGATCCCACGGCGTTTATTGCCGTAATAGTGAACCCCATAGATAAATTGCTGTATATCTATGACGAGCATTATCAAAAGCGGATGCTCAACAGCGACATTGCCGAAATGATCAAGCGCAAAGGGTATGCCAAGGAGCGTATCCGGGCGGATTCAGCGGAGCCCAAATCCAACGAAGATATCCGGCGCATGGGGATCTCCCGGCTGCTGCCTGCCGAGAAAGGGCCGGACAGCGTGGTTCACGGGATTTCCCGTCTCCAGGAATACCAGATGATCGTACATCCCCGATGCAAAAACACCATTGCCGAGCTGTCCTCCTACATCTGGGAGCAGGACAAGGGGGACGGCGTGATCAATCGTCCGTAGACGCGGACAATCACCTGATGGACGCTTTGCGATACGCCATGCTGGACATCAAGTATTTCCACCCGGACCCTGGCATTAACCCCAGGACAGGAGCTCCGGCACAGGTAAAAACGGCACGGTGTACGGTCGATGTCGCCGGGCATCCGTGCAGATGATTTCCGAGGAGGTTGGGGCGGTTGATGGAGTTCGTGTATTCAGCCGTCGGTATGCTGGCGGTGCTGATCGCTTATGAATTGGGCAAGCGGAGCGCAGGACAGAAGGACCAGACGCCATCCGCCCGGAACCGGCTGCGTCCGGTGAAATCAAAAAGGTCCGGTGAAAGCGAAGAAGAGCGCATCCAGCGCAAACAGATGGAAAACTTCATGAATTACGATGGCTTTGAAAGGCCGGACCCAAAAGAGGGTGATTGACCGTGGAGGAACGCAGACAAAGCGATCCGTCCCGCGTTTGGGCGGAATATAAGGCCGGAGCGCAATTCAAGGCCCAGCTGGGAAAAAAGGGGCTGTATGAGCAGAACAAGGCCAATGAACGCATGTATGTGGGAGATCAGTGGTATGGCGTGAACTGTGGAAACGACAGGCCGCTGGTGCGTTACAACGTCATCAAGCGGATCGGCGATTACAAAATGGCGGTTGTGGGGGCAAGCCCCATCACGGTCAACTATACCGCCGACGGCATCCCCAACACCCTGGAGCTTCAGGAGCGCACACGGGATCTCAAAGACCGTGTAATCAGTGAGCAAGGATCAAACGGAATTAGCGTAAGCTCCCCATTCGGAGACCAGACTACGGACAGCGAAATCAACGTGATTATGTCCGCCATGTCCGATTACTTCCGCACCACGGCGGAACGGCTGAAATTCGACGACTTGAAAGAGACCGCGCTGCGCAACGCCTATTGCACCGGAACCGGCATACTGTACACCTGGTGGGACGACCGCATCCGTACCGGCCTGTACGCCGACATTTCGCGGAGGACGCCCATTAAGGGAGACATTGCCTGTGAAGTGCTGGACATTGAAAATGTCTATTTCGGCGATCCCAATCTGGACGATGTGCAGGGGCAGCCGTATATCCTCATCGCCCAGCGAAAAAGCGTCAAGGAGCTGCGGGAGGGATGCCCGGAGGAATAAGCGGCCCCGGGGAAGAGATCGAAAGGATAGCGGAGGACAGGGACACCGAGTATATGGCGGGACAGCGGGGAGAAGACGAGCCGCTGGAATCTAGGAAAGCGACCGTCCTGACCAAGATGTGGAAGGAATGGGACGAGGATGGGTCCGGCTATACGATCAAAGCGGTCCAGGTGTGCCGGGGAGTGACCATCCGGAAAGAATGGGACATGGGCATCCGCCTGTATCCGGTGGCGAAGTTTTCATGGGAACGACGACATAGCTGTGTTTACGGTGACAGTGAGATCACATATCTGATTCCAAACCAGATTGCGATAAACCGGATGATCACCGCTTCGGTATGGGCGATAATGACCATGGGCATGCCGATCATGATAGCTAACGGGGATATTGTAACCTGGGACATCACTAACGATCCAGGACAGGTCATCAAGGTATTCGGCGGAGAATCGGATGTGGCAGGAGCGATCCGTTATGTCAATCCTCGAACTTCTCTCCCAAATTTGATGAAAACATCGAATCCATGATATCGCAAACAATGACCCAGGCGGGGCTAACGACGCTGCTTTGGGAAACATGCGACCGGACAACACCTCCGCCATTATCGCCGTCCGGGAGGCAGCCACCATGCCCCTACAAATGGTACAGAACCGTTTTTATAGCTTCTGCGAAGACGTTGCCCGTGTTTGGGCGGAATTTTGGGTGATGATGTACGGCAACCGAAGTTTGAAAGTGCAGGACGAAAGCGGTACCTGGTACATGCCTTTTGAAGCCAAACGGTATCGCAACCTGGTGATCAACGCACGCATCGACGTGGGGGCTTCCACCCTGTGGGCGAGAGCCAGTCCATCCGCACGCTGGACAATCTGTTTGATCGGCAAGTCATTAACGCTGTGCAGTACCTGAGTAGGCTCCCTAAAGGGACGGTGCCTAATGTGGCTGGGCTGATTCGGGAAATGCAGCAGGCAGCGGCACCGGCAACGGCGGCCACTGCCGCCGGGGGGGAGGGCAGCCCGGCGCGCCGGACGCGACCATGCCCAGCGAACAGGACATTGTGGCGGCATTGTCCCCGGATTTGCAGGAGGTATACAGCTCCATGCCGCAGCAGGCGAGGACGGCCCTAATTAAAAATGTCCTGTCTCAGACGGCGAGAACGCCGGAAACCATGCCGACAGGCACCACACTATAGGAAAGGATGAAAAACGATGGAGGAAACCAAAATGGAATCTGCCGTGGAAGAAACGGCAGAAGCGCCGGAAGCACCGGAGGCTGCCGCTACGTCGGAAGATACCGAAGGACGGAAGCCGGAGGAGAAGGCGGCGGAGGGGCAGGAGACAGAACCTACAACGGCTCCCAACGCCGCGCAGGAGGGGGGAGAAAGAGAGCCAGGAGGGAAGCGGAGGGGGGGGGAGAATGCAGCACTGCGCGTCATTGACCCCGATGGCGAAGAGCGAGAAATTCCCGCCGAAGAGGTAGCCCCTATGTGGAAAAGGGGCTACTGTGGGAGGGGTTTGGAGAAAGCTACGTGAAGCTTCAGCGTCTGGCGGCTGTTTGCGATAAGGATGTCCCCGGACTGATTGACGCCTTGGTGGAGAGCAATGAAAAACGGAATATAACCGCATTCTCGCGGAATGCCACCAGGACGAAGCGCTGGCCAAACAGGTATATACTTACCGCAAGGCGGAAGCGGATCAGAAATACAACGAACAGGTGTCCGCCGCATCGCAGAAACGGGAGCAGGCGGTATCCCAGAAGAAGGAAGCGCTTACAGAACGGCTGGCCAGCGAATTCGTAGAGCTGTCAAAGGAAGTGCCGGACTTCAGGGAATTCAAGGATGTGCCGCGGGCGGTTGTGGATGCTGCTGTCGGAAGGGCATATCGCTGTACGATGCGTATCTGCGGTTTGAGCGGTCGAAGCGCGTCGGCGGCAGGCGGAAGAAGGAAGCGCAGCAGCAGCGGCGAAGAATACCGCCGGGTCGATGGCGTCCAACATAGACGCCCCCAATGAGGTAATGGATGCCTTGATGGCGGGGCTGTCGCGCGCCTTAAATTAATAAATAGGAAAAAGGAAGAGAGGAAACAACATGGCAATCAATACGTTGGCTTTTTGCGGAGAAATTATCTCAGGAACTGGATAAAGCTCTAGTGCAGAAATCGGTTACTGGCTTTATGGCGGACAATGTATTCCGCAGCAAATTTGTAGGGGCCAAAACGGTGCTGATCCCCACCCTGGAAATGTCTGGTTTGGGTGACTATGACCGGGACAAGGGATTTGCAACCGGGGCCCTGACATTGACCCACGATTCGTACACGCTTACACAGGATCGGGCCCGCACTTTCCACTTGGACAGTGAGGACGAGGACGAAACCGGCATTGCCAACCTGGCCGGTCAGGTAATGGGAGAGTTCGTCCGTACGCAGGTAGTGCCGGAAATGGATGCCTACATTTTGTCAAGCTGGCAACCCTGGCGGAAACCAAGAAGCAGACCATCACGGGGACCCCGGCGTCTCAGGCGTACAAGATGTTTGCCGAAGGGGTGGGGAAGGTCAGAATGTAACTGGCTATGATGAGGAGCTGGTGGCGTTTGTGGACAGTGCCATGTGGAGTGCTCTTCAGACCAGCGCCGAGGTGTCCCGCCAGATCGTGATCAGCGACTTCAAAAAGGCGAAATTTCCGTCAAGGTGAAAAAGCTGAACGACGTGGCGATTATCCCGGTAGCGGATGCCCGCATGAAGACAGCGTTCACATTTAATGACGGTACTACAGAAAATCAGGAGGCGTGCGGCGTTGCTCCGGCGGCTGCTGCGAAAAATGTGGGGGTGCTCAGCCTGCCGAAGAGTGCCGCGTCACTGGTAAAGAAAACCGAGAAAATCCGCATTTTTGAGCGGACAAAAACATCAACATGGATGCGTACAAACTGGACTACCGCCTATACTATGATGCCTTTATCAAAAGAGCATGGAAGGGACCGTGTTTGCTTACTCTTATACGGTGGGAGTCTGATGAGTATGTACCATCTAGTAAGGGAGAATGTCCACAAATACGCGGTCACAGTGTCGCGGCGAGATCAGTTACTAAGAGACGGATTTCATCTCGTAGTAGATGATCCGCCGAAAGCACCTGTCGTCTCGGACGGGGCGAGAAGAAGCCGGAACCGATGAAGAGACGGAAGTAAACCGTGAAGCACCCTGCGGGGAATATTCCCCGCAGGGGAACGGAGGGAAACAAATGGTAACAGGAAGAGACGTGATGAATCGGGCGCTAGTGCTGCTGAACTACACCAATCGCTTCGGTGAGGTGGACGGACAACAGTCCGGCGAATTGTATAAGCGTGGCCTGGCGATTCTCAACCAAGTCTATTCCGACCTGTGGCACATCGAACACGGCGAGACACCTCAAAAGCGGGAGGAAGGCACCTGTGCTGGAAGGAATTGTGCAATATGGCAGAACCCATAAAACTGTTTTCCCGCACTATTCAAGACGTAATGCCTTATGGAGTGGCTATGTTTTTTGGCTCAAAATGAAAACGACAGCGACAATCAAACGCTGATGGCCAATCTGTACAACCAGAAACGGATGTCTGTCTGTAATGGGCCGCACAGAATAGTTAATAGGATGCCGAGGGGGATTGACGGATGAAATATCCGATTACCGGAGCCGCCCGTCAATACCGATTGACAATTCCGCAGATGGATGGTGCTGTAAATCGGGTAAGCGCCCCGCCTGACGTTAAGGACAATCAACCGGCGGACACATGTAATATGTGGTGGCATGACGGCGCACTACGTACACGGCCCGGATTCCGGGTGCCAGAAGAATCCTTGACGGATTACGTCACCTTTTCCGAAGGGGTTTTTACGGACGTAACGAGGTGGTATGTCCCTCCGAGGCAGACGCTCCAGCATACGGAAGGCAGTTTTACATTCAACGCGGGTCTACAGCTCAAGAGATATTGACTATCAGTTATGACGGAAAGGTGCGCCCTTTCTATAGCAAGGATGGTCAAACTAAAATAGGATATGCCCATGGAATATCCCAACGCATCCAACTGATTCCTTACGGGACAGTTTCCTATTCCCGTAATGGGCAGGATTACCGTGGAGACGGGGTAATTATATGGGATTCGGGACAGTTATATGGACTCCCGGAAAGCGGAGGAGATTGGGTATCGCTAACCGATCAGTTGTATACCCCTTTAATTGTCACAGAAGCGACGGGATACCTATGGGCAGAGGATCATCCAGAAAGTTGCGGCGGTACATTAAACGAATCATTTAATCTGCTGTCTCGGAAATTCCGCGTACAGTTCACAACGTCGGCGAACACAGACGTGTTTTATTTGCCTGAAAAGAACTTAAACACGGGATATGAAGTACAGGTATCTTTGACGGATAAGAACGGGGATACAGTAGAATATGTGATACCTAAAGGTAGCAGCAAAATTAAGGCCAAAGAAGGACTGTACCTGTATGTGGACCGAGAAAAAGGCTTCTTGAGATTTGATGCCAGTGAGACAACTGAAGGAGGTGCATACGTACCGGTGTATGTCGGCCAGAGAAACAATATGGAAGTAACGGCCTATATTACCGGACATCATGCGTTTGCCCCCATGATCACCCATATGACGACATTCCGATGGTTTGGCGGAGATCGCGGCGGGTTGAGCCACGGGACGCGCCTCTTCGCGGCAGGAAACACAGACAGCGATTATACAAATGTTGTTATGTGGAGTGATCTGAACAACCCTCTATACTGGCCGGAAAACAACTATGCGCGCATCGGAGACAACACCCAAGCAGTGACTGCTTTAGCGCAGCAAGGAAATACCCTGGTCATCTTCAAGGAGAGAGAAATTTATTATTCCGAATATATAGGAAATACAATAGATCCGGAGGATGTGGTTAATGGGAATATAGTTGATGTGGTCGTGAATGCCGCATATTTCCCGATTACGCCTATCAGTTCCGACGTAGGATGCGATTGCCCGGACACTATTTGCCTGTGTAACAACCATCTGGTTTGGGCGAACAGCCGAAAAAAGGTCTATGTGCTGACGGGACGGAATCAGTATAGCGATTCCAATGTGCAAGAAATTTCTGCCAATATTGAACCGTTGCTATCAGTCATCCCTTATTCAAGCATAGAAACGGCATCTGCCGGAGTCCATCAGGGATATTACTATCGTCTAGCAGATAACCGGATATTCGCTTTGAATTTTGAGGATAACAACTTTACCTATATTACGTACAATGGTGCCTATAAATCGGATAACAGTAAAATCGTGTGGTATGTCTGGGAGTTCTTAAACGCCACTTTTCGCAGAATAATTGCGGGGAGGGAAGGGACCATGCTGGCTGGTCAGACGCAGTTGACCGAATCCAGGTTGGTTCATGCTTATTATCTTATGAGCGGGGACACAGATACCAGACTGACGCTGGACGACAGGGAAAACATCGTGCTTACGCAAGAGAACATTCATGGATACGTGCAAACAAAAATTCTAGATTTTAATGCGCCGGAAAGCCTAAAAACATTATGCAGGTGTATGTGGGGCTGTCGGGCACGTCGCAAAGCGAGGTATCTTTTACATATCTGACAGAGGCCGGGGAGCAGAAGGACCCTTATCAGATTGTGAAGTTTGGGGAAGAAGACGAAAACCGAAACCGGTATCTATCCGTTTATCGATTGACGCCAAATATGGTTCGAACCAAATGCTTTGGTATGATAATAGATGGGAACGGATCTTTTGCGGTGGCCGGCTGGTTGTCAAATATAAACCGCTGGGAGGAACACGATAATGGCCACGACTTACGATGTCGATTACGACAGTATCCAGACCAAAATTAATGAACGCACCAAGAAGGAACAGGCGGAATATGAAGCAAAGCGCAAGCAGGCTGCGGAGGACTATATTAATCGGTATAACCAGGCATCTGATGTTGCCTCGCAGCCGGTAATCGAAGGATATCAAAAAGACATTGCCGACGTGCCAAAGCAATATGCCTCCGGGTATGATGCTAATGCAGTACAGCAGCGAATCAACGAGAGAAATGTGGCCGAGCGGATGGCAAATATGGGGCTGACTGATAGCGGCCTGAATCGGACACAACAGACTGCCCTTGCCGTGCAGGAGGAATGCGGATGCGCGGCTACGTGAGCAGCAGCAAAGGCGATTGATGAACTTACGCAGGCTCTCAACGAATACAAAGCTCAACAGGCAGCCGCAAAATTGTCTAATGCCGGGAACGTATATCAGCAGGCCGATGTGGATACCGCCAATAATCTTACCTCATTGAATAATTCGGCTAGAGATACGGCTGTTGACTTGTACGGGACTAACGTTTCTGCGAACACTGCCCAAGAGCAAATGGCGCAAGAGGCGGCAATTGCCCAAGCGGAACGGGAACTGCAACAGAAATTACAGGAGGATCAGTTTGCTTTTGAAAAGGGCAGAACACCCTTGATCGTGCCAACCAAAAGTGGCTTGCGACACACAACGGATCAAGTTCGTCCGACACCTCCAGCCCTTATATGAGCTCCCTGGAAAATATCTATAAGGCAATCCTGAGTTCGCAAAAGGGATTACCGCTCAAGAAGCATATAATGAAGCGGAAAAATTGTGAATAGTATGTACGGGTTAGCGGTGAATCAACCGGGACGAGCACAGGAACCGATGGGACGAGCACAGGAACCAACGCGAGCGGGCATTCGGGCAGAAGTGCCTGGTCATTTTCAGGAAGCGCGGCGAGCAATAATCAAACCCTTATGGAGGCTGCCGGGTTATCTGGAGACGATTACACATCTTCAATGAGAAAAAATTTATGAAAGTGGCAACGCCAGTAATCAAGATGTGCTTGACAGCATATTCGGTCGGATGTACGAGGAACAAGCATTGGTGGGAGGGGCTGCGTTTACCGCTCTTAGCAATTCCATTGAAGTCGCCAGGGCAGTAGGAATTCCGGAAAACACGATCCAAAACTATGTCAACTCTTCCGGTCTGAAATGGGATAGAGCTTTTAAGTAACGAGGTGTAGATATGGAGAGCAATTTGGATCGCGTCAAAAATTACAAAAAATGCAGCCTATTCGGTTTGATAACTATTCATCCGGAGGAACTGAAGACAACGAAAATTCCGCGAGAATTGAACGCTTAGAGGCAATGCAGCCTATACGCATATCGGAAAATCGTTTGTCAGGGAAGTAAATGCGAACTTTAAAAACGGGACTGTGCTGCGCGGGGCGGATACTGACAATGGATCGACGATTACGGTATCTGCAAGCAGCCCTATCAATAGCAAATTGGCGCGGTTTTCCAACGCTCTCGTTCAAAGCTATGGGTCGAATGCCAATCTTCCCTATCGTATAAATAACATGATCATTGATGCGTCCAATATGCCAGAATCGGCGAAACAGGCCGCAAAACAAAGGAACAACGCCAAACTGATGCCTACCATTTCGCTGCCTCAGTCGGACGATTTCTGGGACAACGTTGCGGAAGGTGCAGGAACTATACTGGGCGAAATCGGCAAAGCAGGCCACGCTGGGGTTGGCGACCGGAGGAGGGTCTTCGACAGCTGGCAAAGGTAAGTGATACGGTGTACAACGCCATGAAAGGCGGAAAGGCGGCGGATGCCGCAGCGAACGCGGGGACGATGGCACGACTGTGGGACCGCGTAGCCAGAGGAACGGCAAAGACAGCGGGGGCATTCGTTGACAATGAACTTTATGACATTCCCAACGATATTCTGACTGGCATCTCAAAGGAAAAAGCGCTGACGAAATCGCCGATGATCTAAAAATGAGCGCTTTATTCAACCTTGCCGGAGGAGCATTATTGAGCGGTCTGCCTTCCGCTCTCAGTAAAAAAAGCCATATAAATATTCAGGGACTGCTAACGCAATCCCTACAGAGGCTGATGTGGAAAAGTGGATACAAGATAACCCCGATCAAGTGGCAAAAGGAATGAAAGAACTTGGCATGAATGCTCTTGACAAGAGCCTTTCTGGGGAGAAGTCCGCTGCGGCTACCGTCGATAATATGGCGAATATGGCCGAACGTGCAGTAGCGGATGTTGCGGAAAATGTCTCTTCTAAATCCAATACCGCATCCATGAGCAAAGAGAATTTTTATTCCGAATTTGGAAAAGCAGCGAGTGATGCTCCAACTGGGACGATAGATGTCGGTGGAAAAACTATGTCTGCATCGGAATATGTAGACATGATCGACGCCAACCTGCCTGACGACGTGGCGTCTCTTGAAAACAGAATTTCCGATTTACAACAGACAAAGCGCCAGACATACGCTGGTACTAGCGCTGTGCGTGATCCCCTCGGAGAAAGGGTCAGCATAAGAAATTACACAAACAAAGAATCTAGAATGAACGATCTTCAACTTTATGCTGCTCAACGTAAATATACATATCTTAAATTAGCCGAAGGGGAAGACGGGACAAAAGTTCGCGGATTCATTCAAAGTATCATGGACAAAGATACTCCGTTCAGCACAAACGAAATCCTGCAATATTTGAAGGAGATCCCCGAAACTTACACTCCGAAAGCTGATGTGGTGAAACTGGCGGGTGCAGATCAATTGATTGATACGGTGCAAAAAAGGCTGATCTGTATAATCGTGTGGTATCGGCAGCGCCCGGAACCCTGATTTTAAACGACGAAGAAGTGGAAGCCGTAAAACGGTTGGCGGAAGAATTCCTAACAAATGGGGATGCAAAAAAAAGCAGCAACCTGATTAAGGGGCTTTCTCGTTCGGGTACTGAGACAGGGCGGGCGTTACGCAGCTACGCCTTGAACGATCTTGCAACTCCCGAAGGGGTTATCAAAGTAGCTAATGAAGCCGTAGAGAAGGGAATAGACAATAAGGCGTTTAAAGGCGCGTCAGATGCCCTAGACGACTTCGCAGACAAGGTACGGAGTAAGATTGAGAATGCTGCATCAGGAAAACGAACATCTGGATTTACAAATCGCATGGCAGAGATCGAGGGAGTATTGCAGGATAGCTTTGATGAGCTGACAGACAGCCGCTTACGCAAACTTCTGCAAAACAAGGAAATCCACAGACGATGGCGGAAAGAATTATTGATGCCATAAATCAGGGGGCGTTAGATAATGAAACTTTGAAGTCCGTCTTTGCAGATTCGTTAGGGCTCCCTTCATTAGATGATGATACCATATTTAAGCTAGTGGACCTGGCGAAAAAAGGCCGGGAACGCCGCCGATTATTCTAAGGAACAGATGGAGATCCTGGAGAGCGTATATGAAACCCTAGCAGAAAAAATACCAATGTCTGGATTGGAGAAGTGGGAAAGCGTTAAAAAGACAGGGATGCTGTTCAACGTACCAACACATCTACGAAACATGGTATCGAATGCCTTTATGATGCCGATCCGAAAATTGGATGACGCTATAGCCAATGTCATCGAACGGATGATGCAGAGGTTAGGGTACATGGATCAGGGAGAGCTTACGCGAAGGCTCGGCTGGAGCACTACAGAGCACGGGCGAAAAATCAAGAGTGTCATAGATGATACAATACCCCGCGCTGAGATGGAAATCCAGAGCCTGGGGAAATACAACACATCCGGTAACGCCATCCTCCGGGCGAGGGACACGTTCAGCAGCGATAGGCTGCAATGGTTCAACAAACTGTCCAAACTAAACGATAAGCTAATGACAATGGAAGATATGCTCTTCTTTGATCGCGCCTTCCGAGACAGTTTAGGCCAGATTATGACGGCGCGGGGAATGTCTGAGGTTACGGACGAGGTGTACGATCTGGCCTTCAGACGCGCGGGAGAAGCTGTGTTCCGAGGAGAAAACGCACTAAGCAAAGCGGTGCTTCAGTTGAAAAATGGGGGAGGGAAACTTCGACATACCCTGGTGGACAGCGTCGTGCCTTTTGTAGAGACACCTTCCAATATCATGATTACCTCCTTCCAACATTCTCCGATGGAGGCCGGTGTTGTTCTAGCGAATATTGTATCGAAGAAGCTGGGAAAATCCGGCATTGAAACCGCCGAGATCATCAACAAAGCGGCGAAGGCCACTACGGGAACGGTCTTGACTGCTGCTGGAGTTTTCGGGCAGCATCCGGACTGATAACTACGAAATTTGCTTATTCCGGCAAGAGAGGCACAGCGGCGCAGTTGGAAGGGGATCAGGATAATTCCTTCCGTATCGGGAACACCTCCATTTCCTTTGACTGGATACAGCCGGTGGCAACCCCTGATTATTGGTGCCCGCCTTTATGAACTAGCGCAGGGATTGATGCAGAAGAATTTAAGGAAAAAAGCGCGTACAATAAGGCAACGGAGGGTATATCTACCTTTGTCAGTGTCATGACAGGTGGTGCTGACGCCATCTTCGAGCAATCGTTCCTGCAAACGCTAAGCGATATTTTGTCCAAAAGCGGCAACGACAACGAAAGCGGGTTTACTAATCTACTAACAGAAATTCCAGAAGCTATGGTTTCCCAATCTATCCCCACCGTTGTTGGACAATTAGCTAGAGCAATCGATCCCGTGCAGCGGAAAACCAAGGGGGATGATGAGGTGCAAACCTTCATCAACTCCATCTCCGCCAAACTCCCATGGGCGTCTACCTCATTGGAGCCAAAATTGGATGCCTTCGGCCAGGAGGTACGGCGTGGAAATGCAGAGAACTGGCTGGAGAACGCTTTTAACCAATTTATCAACCCATCTGACACTACGCACCAGACCTATTCGAATGATGCTGCCGTGCGGGAAATGATGCGGATATTCAAAGAAACGGATGACACAAAAGCTTTGCCAGGCATAGTTACAAGTACCGAAGAGAATCCACTCACTGCCCAGGAGATCACGGAAGAACAGAAACGGGTAGGAGAAGCCTCCAAAATCGCCCTTGAACAACTGATAAGTAGTGACAAGCGGATCGAGATCAATGAAAGTTATGTAAACGCTTACGGCAAGGAAGAGCAGAGAAGCTATTATAAGTATTGGGATGAGATGACAGACAAGGAGAAGGCGAAGGTGCTGGCGCGTATATTTGCGGATGCAAAAGAAAATCCGGACGAATACTTAAACGAAGTCATAAAGGGGATGAAGTAACATGGCCTATGAAAGAACTGTAAAGTTTACGGTATCGGAAAACGCAGTAGTTCCCTATGACCCGCAATATGCTGGCATACAGGGGGGATAGCAACTCTACGCTTATCTCATTCCAGTTAAGCGAAAAGCTGGCGTCTGAGAGCTACAAATACCGTGCAGAATTTACGGACGGCATGGGAGCATTTCTAACCAGCGATTTTCTGTCACTGACAGGGACAGATGTAAAAACGGTGGATATCCCCGTCCCGCGCGAATGGACACAGGCAGGAGGAGCGGGAGAAGTTAGGTTAGTTATTTCCGAACTGGATGCACTGAACAATGAGTTGCACACGGTATTTTCTGCCGTGGGAAGAGTGTATTTTGCTTCCCGGTCATCTGGATCGGACAGCGACATGAGGGTGCTGCATCACGGATTATCCTCCCTTATCGCCGATATGCACAACGCAGTGGACGAAACGAAACGTGCGACCGAGGATGCTAACGAAGCAGCGAACGCCGCGAATGAAGCGTCAGGATTGGTCAACGAAGCGCTGTCCAATACGGCGGAGGCCATCGACGGGGCCAACACGGCGCGGGATGCGGCGAATACGGCGGCCGGTAATGCCAGCGCTGCGGCGGGAATGCCAATCAAGCGGCGGAGGCAGCCACCAGTGCGGCGGCGATAGCGGTCACCTCTTCTGACGGAGCAAACCTAGCGGCTTCTACTGCCAATCAAGCAGCTTCGGCGGCGCAGTCTGCCGCATCCGCAGCCAATACAGCGGCGGGAACAGCGAATACAGCTGCCGGAGCTGCGAATACGGCCGCGTCAGGAGCCGGTACAGCGGCAGACGCCGCCAACGAAGCAGCGGACGCAGCTAACGAGGCCGCAGAGAAAATTGCGGATAAGGTAGACACAGTGGACGCGCTGCCGGTGTACGCGATGGCACGGAGCAGCGACCCCACCGACTGTTGGCAGCCGACGCCGGGCATCGCTGTACCCGATACCGGTCCCTACACTGGCATGGCGATCCGGGCGGTATGGGCGTCTGAGTGGGATGCGTCTGTGCCGGTATGGGCTTTACCGGCACAGTACAGATCAAGCCTGCCGGGATCTATCCCGCCGGGTATATATCCTCATCTATGACGGCGCGGCGTGGCAGCTCCAGGCAGATATGGAGGCTATGGCCAAAAGGCTGATGCTGATGACGCGCTGACAGTAATCCCCGCGGTAACTCTATCGTGCGATACAGCTGGGGACCTAAGCTATGACGTGATGCGGGACGGTAAGCTATACCAGCTCAGTGGCACCGCCGGGGAGGCTATCCGGGTGGTGTCGGACTCAGAATGGCAGGCGTCGGGCGAGGCGCCCAAGTATGGCATCAATATCACAGGCGGGACAAAGCCGATCAAACCAGCCGGGACCTATCCCGCGGGCGCGTACATACTGATTTACGACGGCGAGGCGTTCCAGGTTCAGGCGGATATACGCTGTGTGGAGGAGCGGGTCGAGCAAGCTGAGCAGGCCGCAAACGAAGCGGTGGGCACTCATGCGGCTGAGGCGCGCCAGATGTACCAACCCGCGTTTAAGCGCACGGTATCGGTACGCCTGTAACGGTGTCGGATGCAGCGACGGGGGCGGACCTATCCGGGCTTACCCCCAAAGGCCGGACGGTGGTATCCGGCACGCCTCCCCCGATGCCCCCGTCACCATTACCGGGGTGAAGCCTCAAACAGTGGCCGTGACGGGGAAGAACCTGCTGCCTTACAGAGAGCAGACAGGCGAGTTCATATCGGGAATTACCATGAAGGAAAATGCAGATGGGACGTACACCTTCAATGGTACAGCAGACGGAAGCGGCATCGTGTTTTTCCGTATAATGTGTCCCTTGGTTCTTACCAGTGGGCGGTATACGCTGAATCCCCAGGGAATGAAAACGGATAACAGCTGTTTGACCACCATTTATAACGCGCCTACCTATTACACTACCCGCGGAAATCAGCCTTTAACATTTTATCTGAATGAATCAAAGGTCCGTTTGCCTTGGGATTCCAATTTGCGTCAGACACCGTACTGGAAAATGTGACGGTCAAACCGATACTGACGTATGGGCAAGAATCATTTGAATTCGAGCCATACCGAGGAGAAATGATCACGTCGGATGAAGTGGAGCTATACGGGATGCTCATGCCGCGGGAAAGAACCTGATCCCCCCCTTATGCAGGAGAGACAACCGTAAATGGCGTGACAGTCAAGCTCAACGCGGACGGCAGCGTTACGTTTAACGGCACAGCAACGGACACTTGCTATATTAACTTTCCGACTATGCCCCTCACACCCGGCACTTATACCCTTTCCGGGGGCGCGGCGCTCCCGACCGGCTGCCGGTTGGTTGCCCGTAATGCGGACGTGGTCTCCCAGCTTCTGGTGGAAACATCCAGTACGGTACCGAGCAAGGCGTTTACCATAAGCGCCGTTATAAAAACGCTGGTGTTTATTGCCGTACCGTCAGGCACATCGTTTTCCAATATCACCATATATCCGCAGCTGGAAACAGGCTCCACCGCCACCGCTTATGAGCTATACGCAGGATGGACAACGCCGCTGGCGGACGCGGATACCCTTGACTTGGCAACGGGTGTACACTTCCGGCAGTGGGAGAGGTTGGAGCTAAGCGGAGAGGAAACCTGGACGACCGGCACAGTAACGGCGGACAATCAGACCGAGCGATATTACTCGATCCTGCTTCCGGCGGTCGCTGCCGGTGCCCAAGCGTCGGGCAGTACCATCAATTTTACTGTACGCATTTAGGACCCAAACCGCCCGATTTGTGGACCGTGTATACATAGCCAACTACGGTAAGCAAGTATATTTTTTATTGTTCTGAGCTTACGGAGCAGACCGTGGACGCCTGGACCTCATGGCTCCAAGCCCAATCCGCCGCCGGAACGCCGGTAACCATCCTATATAGACGGCTGGAGCCGGAGGTAACACAGGGTGAGGCGCGATCCCTTTCCCCAGTCGGACGGAACGCTGAATGTTTCGGCAACAGGAACCCGCAGTGTACTGGAAGGGACGGAGGCGGAAGTGACCTATACTTACCAGCCGGACATGAACGATGTCTTGACTAGGCTGGCCGAAGTGAAACCCAGCTCGCGGCCCTTACCGCAAACCAATAGGACCTAACCGGAGGCAGCGCCGGTAAAATAAAGGAGGAATTGTAATGAGCAAGGTAGAAGGCATGGATATCGACATTCCAGGAAACATCGACTGGGACCAGGTAAAAGCGTCGGGAAGGTGGATTTCGCCCTGATCCGGGCGGGATATGGAAACGATTTGACGGAGCAGGACGACGCACAGTTCGAACGCAATGTGACGGAATGTGACCGGGTAGGCATTCCGTGGGGCGCGTATCTGTACAGCTATGCCGTGACCCCGGAACAGGCGGAAAGCGAAGCGGCCCATATCCTGCGGCTGATGGAGGGAAAAAAGCCGCTGTACCCGGTATGCCTGGATGTGGAGGACGGATGCCAGAAGGGGGTTGAGTAAGGAGGCGTTGACGGAGATCGTCTACACCATCCTCCACGCGCATCGAGGCGGCGGGATATTACGCCATGCTGTATGCCAACAAGGACTGGCTGGAAAACCGCCTGGACATGGACCGTTTGGGGCGGTTCGATGTGTGGCTGGCACAGTGGAATGAGGAACCTACCTACAAGGGACAATTCGGCATCTGGCAGTATTCCAGCGAGGGGAGTATTCGGGCGTCCCTGGCCGGGTGGATCTGGATGAAACCACGGGATACCGGGACTACAAGGAACATATCGGACAGTATTACAAGCCGGAGGAACCGGAGGTAAGTGGCATCCGGGCCGGGGCTACCGTACAGGTGAGGGACGCTTATACGCTTCCTCCGATGGAAGCGGCGCGGGAAAGACGGTAAACGGAGTCTATTCTGTGGATCGCGTGCTGCCGGGTAAGGTATGTCGATCCTTATCGGCGGAGGCCTGGGCTGGGTGAA
>VOFE01000663.1_pt1 | contig 50909 bp, 78 predicted proteins | sample 5384071 | NCBI WGS metagenome assembly VOFE01 (sample SAMN12384724, study PRJNA508395) | human gut metagenome | isolation source: healthy gut D | host: Homo sapiens
ATGGCGTCGCCGTCCTGCTTGACGGTTCCGGTCATGATGCCGTTGTCGATCTTCTCCACGGCGGAAGCCATGGCGTCCACGCCGTAGACGGGGATGACCTTGTCGCCGCCCTCCAGGTTCCAGCCGGCGGTCTGCAGAGCGGAGATCGCGCCCTCGGCCATGCTGTCGTTGTTGGCCAGGACCAGCTCGACCATGTTGTTGTTGCCCTCGTTGTACTGACCCAGGATGGTGTTCATGTAGTCAGCAGCGGCCTGAGCGGACCAGGCGCCGGTCTGGTCGACCAGGTACTTGGAGGCGTTGTTGGCGTCATAGAACTCCAGGGCGGGCTTGCTTCGGCCTCGGCCAGGACAGCGTTGGCGTCCTCCACGCCGTACTGAGTGCGATAATCAGCCTCGGGGTTGCCCTCCTGGCCCTTGAACATGACATAGGAGATCTTACCGTCGCCCCACGCACAGCGGGATCTTGGTGTAAAGTTCCCTCGGGGCTGGCGTTCATGGGCACCACCGTAAAGACCAGCGATACCACGATCAGCGCCATGGGCACATAGGCCATCAGCTTTAAAAGCAGCCCTTTGCCGCCCCCCTGAAAGGGCCGCTCCCGGTCCGGGTCGATGCGGCGCAGCTTCAAAAACGCGGGGAACATGGGCACATACGATACCATCAGCGTGAACACGCCCACGCTGAAAAAGCTCCAGAACACATCCTGGTTGGGCAAAAGGGCGCCACAACCCACCAGCACCGAGGCGATGATACCGTTCAAAATGGGCGATTTGTCCGGCACGCCCTCGCTGTTGGCCGAGGCGAAAACGCGGGGCATGTCGTAGTTTTCAGCCGCGTATTTTGCCACATACGGCGAGCGAGCCGTAGGCCCAGGAAACAAGGTTTGCAAAGAAGGTGAACATCACCATCAGGCCCCGTCGCACCAGCGTGCCGTCGCCCGCCAGGTAGATCAGGCTGTCCAGCAGCCCGGTCGGTGGAAAGCTCGCTCACCGGAATGGCCACTCCAATGCCGAACGAGGCGAACATGTAGAACAGCGAAATAATGATCCCGCCCAGCAGCAGCGCCTGGGGAATCTGCTTTTTGGGTTTTTCCATGTCCGAGGCCAGGGGGGTCACGATCTCAAAGCCCACAAAGTTGTAAATGATGATGGACACAAGGACAAGCTGCTCAGGTCCATGCTGGGAACAGCGAGCGGAAGGTGAACTGGGTGGCCATGCCGCGGGTCGCGGCCACCCAAATGCCCAGCCCGCCGATCAGCAGCATGATGAACACCTTGAACACCGCCGCCGTGTTGATCAGCCACTTGCTCTCCGCTGGATCCTGCCCTTGCCCATCAGGATGACCACCCAAATAAAGGGCCAGCTGAATGGCAATGCCGGCCCACACCGGCAGGTCCCAGCCGGTGATCTGGGTCAGGGTGTCGTTGAACAGCACCGCCAGGCTGGCGATCCACAGGGCCACGTTGATCCAGTAGTTCCAGGCGATGCAGCAGCCCCACTTGTTTCCCGTAGGCAAGGCGCACCCAGTCGTAAATGCCGCCCTCGCCCAGATATGTGGTGCCCAGCTCGGCGCTGATCAGGCCATAGGGCACGAAAAACAGGATCAGCATGCTGATCCACCAAAAATATTGCGAGTTGCCCACCGCGGCGGCCGGCGCGGCCGACTCCACCGTCAGGATGATGCACACCGAGGCCAGCACCGCGTCGAACAGGCGGAACTTTTTCTTTTTGGCCGGCATGGGGTCTCTCCTCCTTTTTCATCAGGGTCCCACTCTCAAAGAAACCGGGGCGGGCGCCGGGGCACTGGGCTCGGGCGCCGCCCCGAAAGGTGGAACGAAAGCGTTATTTCTTCAGGGCGGCAATGGCCGCCGGATCCGGCTGCTGCAGGGCCATGCAGTGGATGTTTCCGCCGCACAGCGACCATTCGCGGGTGTAGATCTTAATGATCTCGCGCTCGGCATCAGTTCTCTCTGAACAGCTGGCAGGCCACCTCGTCCATGGGTCGCCGTACTGTGGTACCAGCAGGCCGCCGTTCACAAAATAGCAGTTGATGTAGGTCACGGCCAGCGGCAGGCCGCCCTCGCGGGAGGCTGCGCTCGCAGATATCCACGCCGGCGCTCTCCTCCTCGGAAATATGCATCACGGCGGGAATGGGGATCTTGTGGATCTCCAGCTTGCGGCCCTTGGCGTCGGTTTGGCCGTTCAGGGTGTCGTAGGCCGCTTTCAGGTTGGGGTACTGGGGTTTTCAGGATCGTCGGTCCAGGAAAGGGCGATCACGCCGGGCCGCACAAAGAAACACACGTCGTCGATGTGGCCGTCGGTCTCGTCAAAGGCCATGCCGTCCTTCAGCCAGATCACCTTTTCCAGGCCCATGTACTCTTTAAAATAGTTCTCGACCTCTTCCTTGGTGAGGTGCGGGTTGCAGGTTGTGGTTCAGCACGCTGTTCTCCGTCACGATAAGCGTCCCCCGCCGTCGATCTGCATGGCGCCGCCTCAAACACCACCCTGCGGGCGTCGTAGCGGTCGTAGTTTTCCAGATCCAGCAGCTTGGTGGCAAATTCCTGGTCGCGCTTCAGGGGAAGTACAGGCCTCCCTCCAGGCCGCCGTAGCAGTTCCAGCCCCAGGTCACGCCCCGCATCTCGCCCTCGTCGTTCACCACATAGAAGGGCCCCTTGTCCTGCGCCCAGGCGTCGTCAACGGTCATTTCCACCACCCGCACCTCTTCTTCGGGCAGGCGGGCGCGGGCGTTCTCATACTGGTCGGCCGAACAGAACACGGTAAGCGGCTCGTGCTTAATGATCTCCTTTGCCACCTCCACCAGCACCTTCTGCGCCGGCTTGCCGCCCATGCGCCAGGTGTCCTGCCGCTCGGGCCAGATCAAAAAGTCCTGTTTGCGGGGCAAAATTCCGCGGGCATGTAAAAAGCCGTCTTTCTTTGGGGGTACTCTGGATCGTCCTCATCGTTCTGCGCTCCTTTTCAAAAAGTTTTGTGCGCCGCTCTGCGGCCGCTCTTTCTGTTTTCATTGTAGCCCAAACAGCGCCCGCCCCGCCATTACCCGGGGGCACCGTTCTGCAGGGTGGTACCCGCGGGTACCACCGATGTGCCAAACAGTGCCAATCCGCCTTTCTTCCGTTTACTATTTTTGTGCGTTATGCTACAATGGAGGCATCAAAATCTCCCCGTGAAAAGGAGGCGTTCGCCATGCCGCATCTGCCGGGCGAAGTGTGGGAGGCCCTGGACCCAGCAACTCCTGAGCTTCACACCCAGGCCGACCCCAAACAGCTGCAAACCTGCTTTCTGCGCCGGCTGGAGGCCCTGATCCCCCATCGCCGCCCTTTTTTGACCTGTGCGCGCCCCAGGCCGGGCGGCTGGTGTTTTCAGCCCGGTTTCCCTGAACATGAGCGAAGCCGAACTCGCCGCCTACTACCAGGAGTACCAGTATTCCGACTATGTGGCCTGGAGCTTTACAGTGACCAGCCCACCGTCTACCGCGATTCCAATATGATCAGCCCCGCCGCGCGGGAGAGCGCGGCGATTTATAGGCAGTGGATGCAGCCCATGGGGGTCTATTGGAGCATGGGCAGCACGGTCATGGGCGCCGCTCACCTGCTGGGCTCGGTCACCCTGTTCCGCAGCAGAGAAGACGGGGACTTCACCGATCAGGAGGTGGAGCTGCTGCGGGTGCTCAACCGGCACCTGTCCGCCCACTTCGCCTTTTATGGCCCCAGGGCGTCGCGCCGGCACAGGAAGGCCGGGCCGGCACGCTGGCCTCCCGCTTCGGCCTCAGCGAGCGGGAGAGGCAGATCGCCGAGCTCGTGGCAGCCGGCCGTTCCAACGCCGAGATAGGCGCCGAGCTGTTCATCAGCGAAAACACAGTCAAAAAACACGCGGGCAGCCTGTACCGCAAGCTCGGCATCACCGGCCGCACCCAGCTGCTGCGCCTGGTGTTCGATTGCCCGTCGGTGGTGGTTGCACCCCCTGGTGGGTAAAAGGCGCCGCCGGAGCGCCCAGGGGGGGCAATGACCCATTACAAAAGCGGGGGGCACTTGTACAAGTGCCCCCGCTTTGCTTGTTATTCTGCCGTGCCTTCCCGCAGGCCGCCGGCACAAACGCCAGCCGCCCCATGGCGGGCAGGCACAGGCGGTTGAACAGCGCCATCACCCGGCCCACCCCAGCATGGCAAGCACCGTGCCCAGGCCGATGCCGCACAGCGGATGCCCCATCACCAGGCCGAATACCAGGGTAATGCCCACGTTCACGGTATCGAACCAGTTTTTGTAAAGCCAAGCTCCCGGCCGGTGCGCTGTGCAATGGCCGCCACAATCCCGTCGCCGGGGTTCGGCACCAGCTTCATATCCACGCTCATGGCCGCTCCCACACCGGTGCACAGAATAGCTGCCGCCAGCAGGCACAGCCTCGCGGGCATCCCCTGCGGCGCTGCCGGCACTGCGCCGTCCAGCAGGTTCAGCACCCGGGTGAACACCAGGCTCAGGGGCAGCTGGAAGCAGGTCGGCCCAGCGCACAGGTTTTCCCTTTAGTAAAAATTGTATTGCAACAATAAACAGTACGCCACCAAGGTGGCGTCCCCTGAAATTAAACCCAAATACCTGCGCAATGCTGTAGGGCACCGAGATGATGGGCGTTACTCCCAGGCCGGTCTTGGTGTTCAGGGTCAGGCCCAGGGCCAGGATCAACAGGCCGGCCAGATAAAAAGCCAACGGTAAAACTGCCGCATGCGCTGTTTCCCCCTCACGCGTTCAGCCGGTACAGGGTGTAGCCGGCGTACTCCTCAAAGCCGGCAAAATCACTTGCCGGCGTATACTTTTCTTCCAGTAATGCCGCCACGGCTGCATTTTTCCACCGGGCCCGCCGCCACCCACTTGGGCGGGTCCTCGCGGAACAGGCGCGCGATCTCGGCCTGCATGGCGGGGTCCGCGGCAGCCTGCCAGTCCTGGTGGATAAAATATTTCTGGCAGGGCGCAAGCTCCGCCGCAAGATAAAACTGCGCGTCCACGTTGTAGGCCAGCACCGAATCCCGCTCATTTTCGGGGATCAGCCCTGCCATCTGCCGGGCCACGGTGTTGTAGTGCTGCACCTCGGCCGGCCACTTGGCCATAAAGCTGTCGGCGCCCCAGCGGGGCAGCCGCAGCGCCAGGCTGCACACATAAACGCCGCACAGCGCGGCGCACCCCAGGGCGGCGGCGCGCCGCATCCCCTGCCCCGGCGGCCCCTGCCAAAGCTCCGCCGCAAGGCATGCGGCCAGCGGCAGCAGCGGCGCCACGATCATGTAATAGTGCACGTAAGGCCGGTTTGAAAAACAGCAGGTACATGCTGCCCGCCGCGCTCAGCAGCGCCCCCAGGCCAGCGCGGAGCGGGGCTTTTTGCGCCAGTGCCGCAAGGCAGAGCACCGCCAGCCGGAACAGGGGCGCCCCTAAAGTCCAAAAAGACCCGCCGCAGCGTGCTGGCCGCCCAGGGGTTGCCCGCGTAATAGTCCCGGATGGAAAGCGGGTGGCATAAAACACATTGTACCAAAGCGTGCCGTACAGCGCCTCCCCCCAGCGCCCCCTTTGCGGCAAAATAGATCGCAAAGGGTCCGGTGGCCGCTGCAAAAGCCTCCCGCAAAGCCCAGGGCGTTCGCCCCCAGGTTCTTCCACTGGCGGGCGGCCGCCAGCCGGATGCAGATCACCAGCACAAAACAGCACAGGCTCACCGCACTGGTGACCCGCAGCATCAAAATCGCACCGAACGACAGGCCGTACACCGCCGCGTACCGCCACGGATGCCGCACCGCGCCGCCAGCTTCCTGCGCGCGGCGGCAGTACCGCGCCGCCAGCCACAGGCTCACCGCCAAAAGGGCAGGCTGTACTCCTCGGTCATGTTGCCCTCGTCAAAGGTGCGCGCCAGATACACCAGCGCCAGGCCCGCGGCCCCCAGCGCCCAGGGGCGGGGCAGATATTCCCGCCCCAGCCGGTACAGCCCCCACGCGGTCACCGCAAGGCTCAGGGTCTGCACCACCAGGATGCCCGCCCTGCCATGGATCAGCCAGCCCAGCATGTCGATGAAAAGATCAGCGGCCCCTTGTGGTCGAACAGCCCGGCATAGGGCACCGTTCCCCGGCCCAGGCCCTGCCGATGAATTGAAAGATCGCGGAGTCGTATCCGTAATAACCGGGCCACACAAAGCTGGTGGAATAGGAAAAACGCAGCACAAACGCGGCGCTGCCCGCCAGCACTGCCAGCGCTGCGGCGCACTGCCAGACCCGGCGTTTCGCCCCTGCCTTCATCCTCCCTTTCCCCCTTTCGCACAGCATAAACGCACAGAATTCTTTTAAAAGAGTACCACAAACCGCTGTAAAAGTAAATCATAGGGCATTTTTCACAAAAATAAGTGTATCATTTTGTGAATCTCGTCATTTTCCCATCTGTGAAACCCCTGCCACCGGGTGTATAATTTCGGTAATTTCAGGGAACGCGCCCTTTGCGGGCGCCCCTGGGGAAAGGGAAAACGCCTTATGCAAACCGAACGCCTGCAGCCGCAATTTTCTCTGCTGCGCATGACCTGGCCATCTTTGTGGAACTGCTGCTCCAAATGCTGGTGGGCAACATCGACCAGATCATGCTCAGCCGCTACAACGGCACCGCCGTGGCCGCGGTGGGCAACGCCAACCAGATCATGACCAACCCTTATCCTGACCTTCAGCGTCATCAGCCTTGCCGCCACCATCTGCTGGAGCCAGTACCTGGGCGCCCGGGAGCAGGGCAAGGTGCAGCAGATCTACACCCTGGCCGTGGGGCTGAACCTGATCCTGAGCTTTGCCATCGCCGCCGGGCTGCTGGCAGGGCAGACGGGCTGTTCGCGCTGATGCGCCTGCCCGCAGAGGCCCTGCCGGAGGCCCGCAGCTATCTTAGGGATTGCGGCCGTCAGCCTGCCCTGCCAGGCAATGATGCTTACCTTCAGCGCTTTTTGCGGGCCCACGCCCGCATGCTGGTGATCATGTTCAGCACCGGCTGCATCAACCTTGTAAACATTCTGGGCAACACCGCGCTCATCTATGGTGCGGGGCCGCTGCCGCGCCTTGGGGCTGCGGGCGCCGCCCTTCCACCAGCATCTGCCGCACCCTGGGCATGGTCCTTCTCATGGTCGCCTTTTTTCGCAGCGTCCAGGGCGCAAAGGGTGGATGTGCGCCTGCTGCCCCTTCCCCTGGGAGCTGTTCCGGCGCCTTTTGGGCATCGGCCTGCCCGCCGGGGGCGAGGGGCTCTCCTATAACCTGAGCCAGTCCACAAGCCTGGTGTTCGTGAACATGATCGGCACCTATGCGGTGACTGCCCGCATGTACATGAACATGTTCGCACAAATCTGCTACATGCTGGTAAGCGCGGTCAGCCAGGCGGCCGCCATCCTGATCGGCTACTGCATCGGCGCAAAGGAGTTACGAGGGGCCGACAGGCAAAACTGGCGGGTGCTGCGGTTTTCGGCCCCGGTCACGGTGGGCACCGCCCCTGCTGCTGGCCCTTTTTGCCGAGCCTCTGTTTGGGCTGTTCAGCAGCGACCCGCAGGTCATTGCCCTGGGCAGGCAGGTGATGTGGGTGGAGGTGGCTCTGGAAGTGGGCCGCAGCCTGAACATCGTGCTTGTGCGCAACCTTCAGGCGGTGGGCGACGTAAAATATCCGGTGCTGCTGGGCGTGTGTGCAGCCAATGGGCCGTGGGGTCGGCCTCGCTTATCTTCTGGGCGTTCAGCTGGGCTGGGGGCTGGCAGGCATCTGGGCCGCCTTCGCCCTGGACGAAAACCTGGGGGATTCTGTTCGTGCTGCGCTGGAAGCGCGGCAAATGGCGCGGCATCAAAACCGTTTAAACAAGGTCACAGCCGCCCGGGTCTGCCAGCTGGCAGACCCGGGCGGCTGTGTATCATCATTTTTCCCTTTGTCAAGCCTTTTGCGCAAGTGCAGGGCGTTTCGGCGCAGGTGCGGGGTCCCGCCGCCTTTTTACTCCTGCGGCGGCTCCGGCGCAGGCAGGGTGTAGGGCTCGGTGGTGAAAAAGCCGTCCCTTGCCTCAATCAGCCCGGGGGTGGGCGTCGAATTCCTCCGCAGCCAGGCAATGGCCTGGTCCACGCTTTCCTGCTGCTCCTGTTCCTGCTTGTCAGGAAAGGCAAAGCGCCGCTCCTTCACATCCTTTGTTTTTCCATGCACCAAACGCCCATCCAGCACCAGGCGGCCAGTTCGCCCCCTGGCGCAGCACCTTGTAATTAAACTGCCCCGCATTGCCGGACACCGGGTTTGCATTCCGGTACCACTGCAAAGGGGTAGTGGGGGTATTGAAATGGATCATAGGGCGTCCGCCTCCCATTCGCTTTTTTGCGGCTGTTCCCGGCCTTTCCGCGTTCCTTTATTATAAGGGCTTACGCCGCAAAAAGTCCACCCGGGCGGCCGGGGCCCGGCCTGCAGCGCCTTGGCCTGCCGCAAAGTTTTGCGGCGCCGTCTTGCGCTGCCCTGCGCGCGTGCTATAATAAGGCGTGAACTGAAATGAAACAGGTTTTTTTGACTGCGGAGGGGCGGTATATGGACGGGCCGGAAAAGGAAACCGTATTCGAAACGGCGGCGCTGGCGGGCGAGATCCTGCTTGCCAGCGGGGCCGAGATCTTTCGGGTGGATGAAACCATGTGCCGCATCGCCCGGGCCTACCAGTGCGGGGGCTGGAGCCCTTTGTGCTGAGCAACGGCATTTTTTTGACCTCTGGCGGCGCGGGGGGCGAGCATTACCGCGCCAAGGTGCGGCACATCCCCCTGGGCGGCAGCCGGCTGGACCGCATCGACGCGGTGAACCAGCTCTCCCGCGAGATCGAGCAGGGGCTGCACACCCCTGCCCAGGCGCTGGAGGAGCTGCGGCGCATCCGCACCTCGCCCCAAAAGCCCGCCTGGCTTCAGGTGCTGGCCAGCGGCCTGGGCAGCGGCGCCTTCTGCTTTTTATTCGGGGGCAGCCTTGCCGACGCGGCCGCGGCATTTTTGGCGGGGCTTGCGCTTTACAGCTACTTTTTGTTCGTGGTGCGGGGGCGGCTGTCCAAGATCGCGCTGAACATCAGCGGGGGCGCCCTTGTAACCCTGCTCTCCATCCTGCTGGTAAAGCTGGGCCTCCGGCTGGACATGGTCACCGTGGGGGCCATCATCCCCCTGCTCCCCGGCGTGGCGTTCACCAACGCCATCCGCGACATTGCCGACGAGGACTATATCTCCGGCACCGTGCGGCTTTGGACGTTGCCCTGGTGGTGGTGTGCGCCGCCTTTGGGGTGGGCCTTTGTAATGGCGGGCTACAACGCCTGTATGGGGGTGTAAATCATGCTGCGCTTTGCATGCGAAGTTCTGGCAGCCGGCCTTGGCACCCTGGCGTTTGCTGTGCTGTTCCACGTGCCGGGGCGGTATTACCTGCGCTGCGCCCTCACCGGCGCCGCCGGCTGGCTGCTGTTTTTGGCGCTGCGGCGGGCCTCACCGCCATTCCCGCCACCTTTTTCGCCACCCTGGCCGTGGTGGCGCTCAGCCGCTTTTTCCTCGGTGCAGCGGCGCTGCCCTGTGACCATTTTTCTGATCTCCGGCATTTTTCCGCTGGTGCCGGGCCTCGGCATTTACCACACCGCCTATTACACTGTCACGGGCGATCTTGCCGCGGCGGGCAGCACCGGCTTTTTCACCATAAAAACAGCGGCCGCCATGGTGCTGGCCATTTGCTGGGCTTTGAACTGCCCGCCGGGCTGTTCCGTCGGCTGGCCGGCGCTCCCGCCCCAAAGCCCCGCGCCTGAACCGCCCCGTTTCCCCTGCCCGCACGCAAGGCCCGTGTGGGCTTTTTGCGCACATCCGCCCTCCGCCCCTCATACGATGGGCTGACCGGCCCGGCAGCGGGCCGCGGAAAGGCGGGATCTCCATGAAAAAAGCGTTTCGGTTTTGGGCGGCCGTGTTGGCCGCGCTGCTTTGGCGCCGCTGTGCGGCGCGCATTTTTGCTTCGGACGGCGCTGCGGCCCCCGCGGCCGCCAGCCTCACCGCCTCCACCTATGCCGAACTGGAACAGGCTCTGGCCGCTCCCGGCGAAGCCGATATCGACGTCACCGCCGACATTCAGGTGACCCACCACCTGCAGGTGAACGGCACAAAGACCCTGCGCTCCACCGGCGGCCACCTGGTGTGGGCGGTGCATTTTGGCGAGCACATGATCATTGTGACCTTTGGCTCCAGCCTCACCCTGCGCGATATCACGCTGGACGGCGGCGACGCCCAGGCCCCCATGATCGCGGTCGAGGGCAGTTACGGGGTTCCCACCTCGCTTACCCTTGCCGCCGGCACGCTGCTGCGCAACGGCCAGGTCACCTCCGCCTCCCTGCCCGGCGGCGGAGTGTTCGCCTACGGGCCCGGTGCCCGCGTTTCCATGCAGGAGGCGCGGCTGTGCAGAACTGTTCCTCGAGCGGTCGGGGCGGGGGCCTGGCGTTCATCGGCGGCGCGGCCTTTCTCCATGTCCGGCGGCACGATCCAGGGGTGTACCGCCGCCTATTACGGCGGCGGCGTATATCTGCAGGACTCCTCCATGGAAATGACCGGCGGCGCGGTGACCGGCAACAAATCGGGCAGCGGGGGCGGCATCGCCCTGTGGGCCGAAACGGCCCCAGCGGCGCGGACCCTTCCAGCAGACCAGCCCCGGCATGCTCACTTTGGGCGGCGACGCCCATGTGACGGCTAACATCGCCGAAAGTCAGGGTGTGGGCGCCGATGTGGGCGCCGGCGGGGGCATCTATCAGGCCGGCGGCGTGGTCCAGCTGGACGGCGGGGGGCGTGTTGGTGAGCGGCAACACCGCGGCCGCCGAAGGCGGCGGGGCCTATGTGACCTACTATTCCTCCGGCGAGTACCCGGAGGGGTGTTTTACCTGCGCCAGGGCGCCGTCCAGGGCAATACCGCCCTGTTCTGGGGCGGCGGCATAAGCAGCCGCGAGGGCAAGGTGTTCATGACCGGCGGCGCCGTGGCGCAGAACAGGGTCCTCACCAAAGAGGAGCGGTCGGCCCCCCCGCCCTTGCCCAGGGCGTGCCGGCCGACCCCTATACCGCCTCCGGCACTTTTTACGGGGGCGGCGGCATCTCCTCCGAAACGGCGGCCGGCTTTGGCGGCAGCGGTTCCTTAAGCCTTACCGGCGGTGCGATCCGGGACAACGAGGCCGCGAGCTGCTACGGCGGCGGCGTGTTCTGCTGGGGCAGCAGCGAGACCGCCCTCCCCCCTGCTGTTGGGCGGCGTTTCCATCACCGGCAACAGCGCCCGGTATGGCGGCGGGGTAACAAATGCGGGCCGCGCCTCATCCCAGTACGACTCCGTTCTTGTGATGAGCGGCGGCAGCATCCGCGGCAACCGGGCCGCTGCGGACGGCGGCGGCGTGTATAACGCCGAGATGCCCTACTTCTCGCGGCCGCCCGTGGGCAAGGTGCAGGTGCAGTTCCTTTTGACCGGCGGCTCAATTCTGGAGAACACCGCCGGCGGCCTGGGGGGGGTGTACAACGCCGGGGCCGCGCCCCGCCTGGCCGAAGACAGCGAGACCTCGGTGGGGCGGATGCTTTTTGCCATGGGCGGCGACGCGCTTGTGTGCGATAACACCGCAGCCGCCGGGGGCGACGACGCCTGGAACGACAACGGCGTGTTCACCCTGCGCCTTTCCTATCCCCCCGCGCGGCGATGTGCCCCTTTGCCGGCTGGTTTTCGGATGATCCCGGCCACCGCTACGCCCCGCAGGATGAACCCTCCCCTCTCCAGCGACCTTTTGAACATGACCCGGCAGACCCTTTCTTCCCTGACCGGCGGCTTTCAGGAAAGCATGGCCATTGCGCCCTACGGGCTGAAAGCAGTGTGGCGCGCCCCCGCCACGCCCAGCCCCCCTCCCACAGGCAGCCCTTCCTCCAGCCCCAGCGCGCCGCCCACCTGCCCGCCCCGGCCTACCCCCAAGCCCTGTATCACCCCCGCTCCCTGCCCCACCGCATGTCCCAGCCCCACCGCCACCGGCGCTGAGGCGCGGCCCGCAGGGCCGCTGACCGCGCTGGCCGGGCTGCTGGGGCGGCCGCCGGCCTGCTGGCATGGCGCCGCGCACGGCGCCGCGGCAGGCGCTGAACCTCAAAATTCCGGGTTGCCAACACCGGCCAGAGCTGGTAAACTGAGAACAAATACACGGGCTGCGCCCGGGCTTGCGAGGAACGTAAAATGGAGCGTTTGAACATTGCCCTCTGCTGTGACTATATCGGAAAAAGCGAGGCCTTCTGGCGATCCTGCCAAAAAGCGCTGGACAGGGCTTCCCGGGGTGCCCGAGGGGCTGGGCGCGCTGCGCGCCGCCCACAGGCGCACGACGCGCCCCCTGGCCGGGCAGCTCTTAAAGCAGCTCACCCTGGCCGCTGCGGCCAAAGGGCAAACCACGGCCGACCTTTTTCCCCCTGGGGGCTTTGGCCGCCTGCCTGCCCGGCGCGCTGGAATATCAGCGGGGCATGGGCGCGGGCGAGGCCCAGCTTCGGGCCACCTTCGGCGACATGCTGCGCTGGGAGGCCTGGTTCGAGCGTGAAACCGGCCGCCCCGGCCTGGCCGAGCTGCACTGGGCGGTGCTGCCCTATGCGGGCGATCTGTTCGAGATCGGCAGCCTGCAATACCAACTCATTGAAAGCCGCTTTTCCGTTTACGGCTGGGCCGCCCCCGGCGGCGGGCTGCTTTTGCTGGCGGGCGACGGCCTTCCTGTGGATGCCCAGGGGCGCGTTTGCCCGCCGGAGCATGCGGTTTTCACCACCGCATACCGGCAGGAGGAGCTTGCGGCCGGCCACCTGATCGATCCTTTCCGGCTCCATCTCGGCCCAGCTCACCGAACTGCCCGTGGCGGCCTTTCCCCTGTGCTGGCCCCGGGCTGCGGGTGCTGAACCTTCACATTCCGGCGGGTGCCGACCTCTCCCCCACCGCGGTGGACGACAGCCTGCGGGCGGCAAAGCGCTTTTCGCCGCTGCGGGCCGGCCTGCGGCGCTGGCGGTGTGCTATAGCTGGATGCTGGACCCCAGCTGGCGCAGTTTTTGCCCCCCGCCAGCCGTATTCTGCATCTGGCGGGCCGTTTTGCCCGCTTTTCTTTGCCGGGCGAGGGCTCGGCCGCCCCGCTTTGTTTTCCGCACCGATACCCCGGTGGACCGGCTGCCTGCCTCGGCCGCCCGCACCAGCCTGCAAAGGGCCGTGCTGGCCCATCTGACCTCCGGCGGCAAATTGTTCGATGTGGGCGGCGCCATGCTGCTGTAAGGCTGCCCGCAGCCCGGCAAACGCTGTTCTGGGCGCTGCCCGCCCCTGCGCCGCTTCGGGGGCGGGAACCATATTTCAAAGCAATCGAAACGCGCCCCGGTGGAAACGGGTTCCACCGGGGCGCGCTTTGTCCTTTTTCAGGCGAGTTTGCCCGCCTCGGCCTGCCGCAGCAGGTAAAAGCTGCCGCTCTTTGCGCACCAGCTGCTCCACAAACGGGGTTGCCGGGGCCCGCAGGATCTCCGCGGGCTCCGCGCACTGCTGCACCCGGCCCGCGTCCATCACCAGCATGCGGGTGCCCAGCTTTACCGCCTCGGCAATGTCGTGGGTCACAAACACCACCGTAATGCCCCGCTGCCGGTGGATGCGCAGCAATTCATCCTGAAGCTGGCCCCGGGTGATCTCGTCCACCGCGCCGAAGGGCTCGTCCATCAGTAAAAAGCTCCGGCCCCGCGGCCAGCGCCCGGGCAATGCCCACCCGCTGGCGCTGCCCGCCCGAAAGCTCGCGCGGGTAGCGCTTTGCCAGCGCCGGGTCCAGCCCCACCTGCCCCAGCAGCTCCTCCACCCGGGCAGGGTTCCCCTTTCTGCCACAGGCCGCCCAGCGAGGGCACGTAGGCCACGTTTTTTCCACCGTCATATGGGGGAAAAGCCCCACCCCCTGGATGGCGTAGCCGATCTGCCGGCGCAGCGCGATCTGGTCAGCCGCGGCCACGTCCTGTCCCCTCACCAGCACCCGGCCTTCATCCGGCGCGATCAGCCCGTTGATGAGCTGCAGCGCTGTGGTCTTGCCGCAGCCCGAGCGGCCGATCAGGGTCAAAAATTCGCCCTGCTGTACCTCCAGCTCCAGCCTGTGCAGCACCGGCTGGCCGCCGTACAGCTTGCTTACCGTTTCAAACCGGATCACCGGCTGTGCCATCTGCTTACCCTCCAAAGGCCTTTTTCCACCAGGAAGTCCCGGGCCGTCTGCTTTTCGTCGGCGCCTTCCACCTCGACCTTATAGTTAAGCTGCGCCATTTCGCCGTCGCTTAAAAATACCGTCCATCTTCATCAGCGCCTCCTCCAGGCCGGGGTATTTTTCCAGCGTATCCCTGCGCACCACGGTGGAGCAGAAATAGTTCACCTGCAGGTGCAGGTCGTCTTCCAGGGTTACCACGTCGGCGTTGGCCAGCTGGGCGTCGGTGGTAAGGCGTTGGTCACGTCGATGTCGCCCGAGGCCAGCGCCTGGTATTTCAGGCCGATGTCAATGTCGAAACGCTCTTGAAGCTGAGGCCGTAGGCCTCGCACAGCTTTCAAAGCCGTCCTCCCGCTCAATGTAATCCGGGTTGCCGCCAAAGTTCAGCTCACCCGCCACGGCGGTCAGATCGCTGGTTTTTCCAGGCCGTACTGCCGGGCCGCCTCGCCCCGCACCGCCACCGTAAAGGCGTTGTTAAAGCCGTACAGCCCCACCCAGGTCATGTTGTACTTTTTCCTCGTACTGGGCTTTGAGCTGCGCGAACATCTCCTCGTCCGTCACGCCCTCGGGGCTGTTGCCCAGCACCATCACCCAGCCGCTGGAGGTGTACTCCGGGTACAGGTCAAACTCGCCCTTCTCCATGGCAGGCTGGATGTTGCTGGTGCCGCCGCCCACGCCCTTGGTGATTTCCACCTTGTAATCCGTGTTGTTTTCGATCAAAAGCCCCAGCATTTCCCCCAGGATGTACTGCTCTGTCATGGGCTTTGTTGCGATCCTGATGGGGCCGGACGCATTGCCCTTGGCGCAGCCTGCGGCCAAAGCCAAAAGGGCGGCCGCCAGCAGGGCGGCGCTGATCTTTCGCAATGTTTTCATGGGTCAGGTTCCTCTCTTTTTAAAATATTTTTCCAAAAGGCCCAGCAAAAAATCACAGCTCAGGGCCAGCAGCGCGATCAAAATACTGCCCGCCGCGGTTATGGCAGGGTTATAAATGGTGATGCCCCGGTAGATCGCCACCCCCAGGCCTCCCGCGCCCACAAACGAGGCGATGCCCGCCACCGACACGGTCATCACCACCATGTTGCGCACCCCGGCCAGGATCACCCCCGCCGCAAGCGGCAGCTTGACCCGCGCCAGGATCTGCCATTGGGTGCTGCCCATGCCCCGGGCGGCCTCCAGAACATCCGGGTCGATGGAGGTAAAGGCCCGCATGGGTGTTGCGCACCATGGGCATGACCCCGTAAATGGTCAGGGCAATCACCGCGGTCTTGTTGCCAATACCCGTGAACGGGATCAGGATGCCCAGCAGCGAGATGGCGGGGATGGTGTAAAACACGTTGCACACCCCGATCACAAAGGGGCGGCCTTGGGGTGCTCGGCCACCCCACGCCCAGCGCCAGCCCAATGGCCCCCGCCATGGCAATGGCGGTCAGGGCCAGTTTTATGTGGCTGCCCAGCAGCTCCGCAAACCAGCCCGCGCGCTCAGCATACAGGCTGAAAATCTCATACACCAGCTCCATCGGCATTCACCTGTGCAGCCGGCGCACCGCGCCCGCCGGGCACACCTCGGCGCAAAGCCCGCACTGCAGGCAGTGCTGCGGCGCAATGGCATAGGCTTGCCGGGCGCAATGCACTGCTGGGGGCACGCCTTGGCACAGGCGCCGCACCCAATGCAGCTTTCCCCAATTACAAAGCCGGCCGGCTGCGCCGCACCGCCGCCATAAGCAAAGCTCTCGCGGTTGATGGGGTAGTTCAGCAGGTCGAACCACTCGCCCTGCCCCTCGTAAATATGAAACGCATCCAGCGCGTAGCGGCTCTCTCGCCGGGATAAACCTCATTCATTCCCGGGTTTCCTCGAACACCCGGTCCACCCAGCTCTTGTCCACCACCCGCAGCCTGCCCGTGAATTTGAGCGACTGGCAGTCCGGGCACATAGCGGCCAGGGCAATGCGGCCCGTTTCGGTCAGCTGCTTGTGGAAGGGTTTCCCCCGGGAGGTAACGATATACATCCCGTCGTCCCGCGCCAGCATCACGTTGATAATGCGCGCCTGGGGGCGGCCCTCCTCGTCCACCGTGGCCGCGGTGGCGATCTTTACTGTTCGGAACAGGTCCACATATTTTTTTGCCGTTGTGTCCATGCCATCGACTCCTTTTAAACCGGGGATACAGGGGCTGCCTCTTGCTTTTACGCCCCATGCTCTTATAATAGGGTTGTAAAGACTTTTGTAAAGTACGCACATTTACGGATCATAGTATCCAAAGGTACTAAAGGAGGCGCTGCAATGAAAAAAAGCGATCTGCCCGCCTGCCCGGTGGAGACCACGCTGACCTTGATCGGCGACAAGTGGAAGGTGCTGATCCTGCGGGACCTGATGGGGGGTACCCGCCGCTTCGGCGAGCTGCAGCGCTCGGTGGGGGCGTGACCCAAAGGTGCTCACCGCTCAGCTGCGTGCCATGGAGGCCAGCGGCCTTCTGACCCCAAGGTATATGCCGAGTCCCACGGTGGAGTACACTCTCACCCAAACAGGCTACAGCTTAAAACCGGTGCTGGACGCAATGTGCGATTGGGGCCTAGAGTACCAGCACAGCGCCGATTAAGCGCATCGGGCTTTGAAACATTCAGCAGGGCGCGGCTTTTGCCGCGCCCCTGCCTGTTTTTGGCAGCTACGAAGTAAAGTTCGTTGCAATGTGGGAAATTTTGGCATAAAATTTCAAAGGAGGAGGGAGTGTCATGCATACCCGGCGCTGGCGCACAGCCGCACCGGGCACCTGTGCGCCTCGAACTTCTGCCAAAGATCCCGCCGCCTGGGAATTGCGGTTTCCCGGCGTCCGGTTTTGCAGAAGCAGAAGGGGGTTGTAGCAAAGTGAACTATCTGTATCTGCCTTTTGCGGAGGTCTTGCCCGGCGAGGGCGGGGTCTGCTATGAAACCTTTGGCATCCACTGCTGGCAACTGCAAACGGCCGGCTTTCCCTGTGCCAAAAAGCATCCCCGACATTTCGCTGGACGAGGCGCTTTGTCCCGCGCTGGCCGGGCGCTTTACCGGCGGCCAGCTGGAACCGGGCATTTTATGGACGCCGTGCTGGCCCAGCTGCCCTGAAACGTCCCGCCGCACACTCAGTTTCCCTTTTTCGCGATTTGCCGCCCTCACAGTAAGAAGGTTTCGCTTCACACGAATGCCCGTATTTGTGATATAATGATGTCGAAACCACACGAAACGCAGAAAATCGCGCGGCGCGCGGCTGTTTCTGCGGCGGAAAAGGGGCGGCGTGCATGGCCGGAAAGCGGCAAAAACCAGGGTTTACCCTTGTAGAGATGATCGTGGTGCTGGTGATCCTGGCGGTTCTGGCTGCGGCGGCGATTCCTGTTATGACCGGTTATATCGGTAAGGCGCAGGAAACCGTGTGCGCCTCCCAGCGCGCGGGCCTGCTGCGGCAGCTCCGGGCCGGCGAATTGGCCCAAAAGCAGGGCGATGGGGTTTTCAGCGCCAGCGAACTGGAGGCGCTGGCAGCCGCGGCCCAGTGGCATTGCCCTCAGGGGGGGGCGCTTACCGCGCGGTTCGCCGCAGCGGCTCCATCCAGGTGAATTGCCGGGTGCACGGCAACACCTATGGCTCCAACTTTGCAGGCGGCGTCGACGATATGCTGAATGGCAGCGGGTACGCCCCGGACGTGCAGGCCACCATCGACCGCATCAAAAACGGCGCCCTTACTGTGGATTCCACCTGCACCGACCCGATCCACCTGAACAACGTCACCGCCGCCCTGGAAACGCTGGGGTTCGATTTGAGCGACAGCGATATGCAGAGCTGGTCCATCCAGGCGCAAGGCGTTCTGGGCGGCAAGGGCGCCTATTACCTTTATTGGTCCTCGGTGGATATTTCCGCCTGCACACTGGGTCAAAAAAGTAAAAGGTCATGCGCTATAACTCCCGGTACGGAACTTACACCGCAGGTTATATAACCATCACCTCCGCCACCCTGAACAGCAGCACCTATAACGTTTTCAGCCGCATTGAATCCGACTGGGCCGAATATACCGGGCAGCAGCAGACCGGCAGCACCAAAAAAGATTTTGACTATACCTATTCGGTCTACGATCAAATGCCCGACACGCTCGCCTAGCCCCCTGGCTCAAAGTTCTTTATAAGATAATAACAGAAAAAGCGCCGGCCTACAGGCCGCACTTTTTCTTGCTGCCGAAAACCCCGGTGTCAGCCGGGTGGTTGAGAAGGACCATTGTATCCTTCCGCTTGAACGCTAATCCCTGAAATTCATCTTTTCAGGCATTTTTGAAAATTTTCGAGAAAATGCGAACTATAGTTCGTGGACTTTTCAATTAATTAACATACCATTCCCAGTGAAAGGAGGGAATAATATGTCAATTAATGAAAGTTTTTCTAAAAATCATCAAAAGACCGCCGAAAACAGCTTCACCTGACTCAGGAACATGTTGCCGGGAATGCAGTATCTCACACGGGCTTACCAGGGCTTGAAAAGCGGGAACAGCCTTCCGTCGCTGGATACCCTGCTCTATCTCACCCACGCGTTAAGCCTCGATCTGGACACGCTTGCAAAGAGCTCCGCGCCGAAAAGCTGCGCCAGGCGCAGCAGGAAGAGGGGCCACCGTTTAATCCCGTGAAAAAGGGTCTCCAGCACAGGATCGCTTTTTGGCGGATCCCCAAAAGAGTCGCTTATAAAAAAACGGCTCTTTTACTGATTGCACTTGTTATTTTTACGGTCAAAGTTCATCCGTGGAATCGGATTCAACGAAAGGTTTCCCCGGTCGCCTTCTGCATGTGGTCATATCGGTATTGTAAAAACGCGGTTGCTTTTCTTTGTCCACGTCGCAGCGGATCGCACCGGCCATCCTGCCAAGCTGACCCGGGGCAAGCGGCGGCAGCTGGATCGGCACATGATGAAAAAGCATCCAGGTTCTGCCACTCCTTTAAAAAGTCCGCGCCGGCCTTCTCATTGGGAATTTGCAGCGCTAAAAGCGACAGGTTATTGTCGTAATTGGGGGGCCAGGCCCAGCGCACGGCCGGCTAAAATCGTTCACACTGGGGCCGTTCAGGGCAAATTTCCAGTATGCGTTCTCCCGAAAGCGTACATCCTGGTGCTGCAAAGCGCTGCCCTGGGGTTTAAGCCAGTATATGTCGGTGATGGCGGCAAGCGTCCCGTGGGCCAGTACGCTGCACAGCAGCACGATCAGGCGCTGCATTTTTCTTCATGCGGTCTCTCCTTCTTGAATTTTTGCTTTACACAGAAAAAAGCCCACATAGTTGCGTGGGATTTAGGCAAAGAAAATTGCATTTTTAAGGACTTTATTGTTTTTTTACTGATATTCTTGAATTTTCCATTTTACGAAAAGTTTTTCATGGGATATTCTGGATAGTTCCATATCATTTCTTTTAGAGGAGGAATGATATGAAAGAAAAAGACACGTTGGCAGAGGTCATGAAAAAAGAGTTTTCTGTCCGTTTGGGCCGGCGAAGGAATGAAATGGATCTGACCCAAGAAAAAGGCTGCAGAATTATGCGGTGTAACTCTGCGGGAGTATCAAACCTGGGAGCAGGAAAAAGCCTTCCCGGGCTGCCAAATGCTGCGCGCATCCGTGCCGCGATGGGGCTCAGCCTGGATGATCTGGCAGATGAGATGACCGGGGCCAAAGAGACCGCGATGGCCTGATCCGAAGAACGGCCGAAATGCCGCATGGCGCAAAACGACCGCCCAAACGGTATGAAACGTTGGGCGGTCATCTTGCTGCTTATGGTTCAGGCGGCGGCTCTTGCTGCAGCTGCCGGCTGGGCCCGGCAAAGCGCTCTATTCGGCGCTTCTTGGCCGCAATATACACACATCATTACAAACAGCTCCTTATTCAGGCTTGATGGCCCTTTCAGCACAAAAATACCTGACAGCATGCATTTGAAACTACAAATACATACCGCCAGGTATTCCTGGTGGAGAATTAGGGACTCGAACCCCAGACTTCCTGCGTGTGATGCAGGCAATCTTTTACAGTTGAAAAATATTTCCTCTTTTGGCATTATTATTTTGACGATAAAAGTCGAAACCAGGAGGAAATTGTATGCAATGTAAAAATGCGGTGCATCAGTACCCGACGGAAAGTATTGTTTGTCTTGTGGATGGAATCAGGAAAAGAATATTTACGAACCATCTTTACGGGACATATACGAACAATGGAAACGCCGGCGTTTTCGTAAGCTGTCCAAAAAAGGCAGAGAAGGTTACGAAAATGCATGGCGTTTTCTTTGCCTTTCGCTAATCGCCCCATTACTTCAGTAGGGTTGCCGGAGTATCAGGCTGTTATAGATAGTCAAGCCCATCTCTCCAAGTCGCACCAGCAGAAAATCCAGCAGCTTATCAGTCAGCTCTGCAAACAAGCAATTTTGATGGAATATTTGCATGTTAATTATGCTGGCTTTCTTGAGTTGGATGGATACGAAAACAAGTCTTATACCCCTTTCAGCGATCAGGAAATACTCACCTTATTTTCAGCAGCTTCAGATCCTATCTGGGGTGAAACTGTGCGGGTCATTCTGATCCTAATTTTTACTGGTTGGCGACCGGAAGAACTTTTTCTGTGAAACAGGAGCAAGTAAATATTGAAGAGCGCTACATGATTTCAGGTTCAAAAACAGAAGCTGGAAAAAACCGCATTGTCCCCCATCTCTCCCCTGATTTTTACTTTTGTATTGGCCCTGTATTATCAGACTACTCCCGGCGACTACTTGATTAAAAGCCCGCAGGGAAAACGTGTTCACATTCAAAATTGGCGCACACGAAAGTTTTATCCTGCTTGCTGCACTTGGGGATCAACACACCGAGCGAGCCACACCGCATAAAGCCTTACTCCACCCGTCACACCTTCGCAACGCTGGCTTATCGCGCAGGCGTCAAGTCAGAGCTGTTAACCAAGATGATCGGCCACACTAACTTTGATTTTACAATGCATACCTACGTTCACAATACCGTCTGCGAATTAAGTGAGGAGACACAAAAATCGCACTCTATTTTAAAAATTTCAATGAAAGCGAGGAAAAAATATGATTCTGGGAGTCCTGGCTAAGCCGGCTATTTACGAGCAAATCGCCACACTGAATTTTCGCGGCAACTACGATATCCGCCATATCGACGCCAAAACCCTTCTGCTTGCCCAAAAAAGTTGGAAGGAGAGCAGGCCTGTACAGATGTGCTGATTGATCTGGACGGCTTCGGGGTCAGCGCAGATGAGGTGGTGACGCTCGTCAGCAGGCTACTCACTACCACTCAGCTCCACATTATGGTGTTGGCAGATGGGTTTGTATCTGGCAGCCGCCTTGTACGGGATCTGGAAGCGCTCGGTCTCGCGGAGCAAGACATCTTTCTGCAGGCAGGCACACGCTTGAAAATGGGGATCAGCGAATTACTAAACGGTACCTGGCCAAAGCCAACGGTGCCTTCCTCCGCTCTCCCCCGCCCGGATCCCGTAGCAGAAACCGCTTCAGAGCCGCCCACGGATGAAGCAGCTGTTATCCCACCTTCGCCGACCCAGCCGATCATTCCTCCGTCTCAGGTCGACGTGGTGTCTGCCAAGGCACAGCAGATCCGCAAGCCTCCCCGTCCCATTACCCGGGCCGTCACGGTCGCCGTGGCAGGGGCCGGCTCGCGCATTGGCACCACAACCCAGGCCATGCAGCTGCTGCAATATCTCCGCATGGCTGGCTATAAATGTGCCCTGGTAGATATGCAAAGCGCCGGCCAGCTGGAGCAGTACCTGGATGTTTACGCAGGCCAGGCCGAAGTGCTGAACCCGCATGAATTTGTGATCCAAGGTTGCCACCTGTTGACCACGGGCAAAGTGCTTATGCAAGCCCGGGCCGAATACGACTATGTGGTCTGCGACTATGGCCCCTACAGCGATATCGCAGAAACCGTATCCTTTTGGGAGAAAGATATCAAGATCCTGGTCGCCGGCATCAAGCCGTGGGGAAAGCGCCTTTTGCCCCAGGTCTTTGAGGACGACGACGGCAGCTTAAACTACATCTTTTCTTTTGTAGCGCAAGCGGACGAGGCAGACGTTCTGCAGCAAATGGATTCCAGTTCGGCGAGCACGTATTTTGCCCCTATGCCCCGGACTATTTTACTTACTGCGGAGCCGACAAATTTTACGCCAGGCTGTTAAACTGTGAAAAGGAAAAGCCGGTACAAAAGAAAACATCGTTTCTTTTTAAGCGCTTCGGCCGGCAACACAAATGAGTTTACAGGTACGACCGACGGTCGCACCTGTAAACCAGCGAAAATCAATTACTTACGACAGAAAAGGAGACAACCATGGAAAACTATCACGAATTTCAGGTAACCTATCGTGTGTCGGACGAACAATACAATTGCTTGACAAATCTTCTGGAACGCTGGAATAAAATTCGTGTTTCTAAAAAATGAGCCTCTTTCTACAGACGAGAGTCCCTTTTTGCATTTATGATGCAGCTTGGAAGCGTCTATAATATTAACGATAAAATGGATCTTTTCAATCAGAATATTACCAATCAGGAAAGGCAGTTGGCTGAGCAGGAAAAAGCACCACACACAACTCCAGACCCCCAAATTTGCTCCCAAGCAATGTACGATTCTATGACCCCAACTCAGCGCCATATTTTAGAAAAAGCGCTGGAGACTTTCGCGTCAGGTTCGCCGATCCATGTGACCATCCATTCACCAACAGCGCTGCGTATTTCGGATAGTACCGGCGATCTGATTATGTTCAGCGATTCCCCGCAGGCCCTTGTGTTCGATAATTGCCATTATCCTTATACGTGGGAAAAACACCAGGCCGCTCATCCCGCTTCCCCACTGCTCCCGAACCTTTAGCGCCTTAAACTACCCCTAACATCGAATCACAAGAAGGGTGCGACCGCCGGTCGCACCCTTCTTGTTTTGGAAAGGAGACGTCCATGAAAACGCCTGGATTACGCGCTGCTTGGAACCAGCAGCGCAAGCAGCAGCTGCTGCGCAAAGAATATGGAATCGCGGATAACAAAACCATTGTAGTTGAGCGAAAGAACGTACTTACCAACACGCTGCGCCTGCTGTTGCAGACGCTTGGATATGTAATGCGTTTCGCAGCTACCCTGACCATAGCAATGCTTGCTTTTTGCAGGCTTGGCCGCGCTGATCTACCCCGACACCCGTGCGAGTTTGTTAAACAATTTCCTGGAGGCCTTAAATCAACTGGAACAGTTCATTCCTTACCACTGATAGCAGGAGGGGACAACATGAGCTATTACGATAAGCTCCGCGAAGACACCGTTACTTCTTCTTTGCGCCCGGACATTCAGTTGAGCTTAACCGATATGCAATATGAACGGCTGCTGCGCAAAAGTTACGAAATAGGCTTAAATGCGCCAGGCAAGCTGCTCGCAGACTTTGTGGCGGATCTAACCGGCTGCCATTTCCATGGCTCAGATGAAGTGATCTGGCCAACGACTGGTTTCGCCGCACCTATATGCTTCAACTTCAAACCTCTTATTTTCGGCTATTCTTGGCCGAAACATATCCTATGCCAATGAATACCGCGAAATCCTGAACGATGAAGAATGGCTCAGCGAACTGTATGAGGACTATGTCGACTGGGGGATCGGCCTGATCCTCGAAAGTCGAGAAGCCTGTAAAGCGGTATTGAAGGAGTTAAGTGCTGAATATGAAATCGTCGCTGAAGGCCCTTCAAAATAAATGAGGTGCGACCGTCGGTCGTACCTAAAAAGCACGTATCAAGCCGAAAGCCAGGTGCGACCGTCGGTCGTACCTGGCTTAATAATATAAACCAGGACAAAGAAAGTGAGGAACCCCAAATGAAGAATGCAACCATCTTATCCATTGCGAATCAAAAAAGGCGGCGTGGGCAAAAGCACATCGGTAATTAACCTGGCAGCGGCCCTGTGCAAAAAGGGCAAAAAAGGTGCTGTGCTGCGATATGGACAGCCAATCCCATTTATCCAACTTCCTGGGCTGGCCGGGTAACACCATCACAATGGGCGCGCTGTTGCGTATGACGGCGAACGGCCAACCGCTCCCAAGAAACGGTAGCCGGCTCAATCTGCCATCATCCGGAAGGGATGGACTATATCGCGGCCGACCTAAGCCTGGCCGAGGCCGATATCTACCTGGTAACGGTAATGTACCGCGAGCAAGTCCTGCAGCGCCTTTTAAGGCAGCTGCCCCTCGGACAATACGATTATGTGCTGCTGGACTGCCCCCTTATTTGGGGCTGATCCTCACGAACGCCCTGGTCGTAAGCAACGGCGTCATTATCCCGGTGCAAGCCCAGAAGGCTGCTGGATGGGCTGGACAATTTGCTCCAGATCGTCCAAAACGTATCTGGCATCACCGGCAACGGCCTGAAGGTCAACGGCATACTGCTTACCATGGAGGACAACACCAACCAGAGCAAAGCGGTCTGGCAGGCTCTCTGCGACGACTATCCTGACCTGGTTTACCAGACCCGCATTCCTCGCCTGGCGGAGGCAGCCAACAGCACCGCCCAGGGCCGAAGCTGTGTTTCTTTTGTAACAGCCGGGGCGGTGCGCAATACATGGCGTTGGCCAGCGAGCTTTGCAACGGGAGGAAAAATAAAGGGGTACAAAGAACTTCAATTTTCCAAAACCGCCCGGGGGCGTGGGCGCTACTATGAGCCAGGCACAATCCACCATCTTGAATATGCTGGGCGCGGCCGAGGCGCAGTATCAACTCCTGTCGCTCGACCTGATCGATCCTTCGCCGCTGCAAAGCCAGTTTTACAGCGTCAACGAGGAAAAGATGGACGCCCTGACGGACAGCATCCGGCTGAAGGGCGTCCTTCAGCCCATTGTGGTGCGCACAAAAACCGAACGGGCGTTTGAAATTCTCGCCGGGCACTGCCGGGTCGAGGGCAGCCGACGCGCCGGCAAGGCCACCATTCCTGCAATGGTTTATATTGGTCTTGATGATGCATCGGCCGAGTACATTTTCCATGTGACTAACTTGGAAAATGGTCATGATCTGCCGCCCAGCGAACGCGCCAAGGGATATGCCGCCATTGCGGAGATGCTGGCCAGCAAAGGCCTACCGAACAATAAAAGCACTGCTGGTGTGGCGCAGGAAACTGGCGTGGATGTTCGCACTGTGCAGCGATATAATCGCCTAGCAAGCCTGAACCAGGATCTGCTGAGGAAAGTGGACGAGGGCAGCATTTCCGTCCGCGCCGGCGCTCAACTCTCTTACCTGGATAAAAGCATCAGATCAAAGTGCTGCGGGAAGTAGAAAAATCCAGGGGCCGGGGTTTCGGAGGAACAGGCAAAGGCCTTGCGCCGAAAAGCCGAGAAAAAGGAGCCGCCCCCGGCCTGCGCAAATTAGACTTCGCGCCGTTTTCTCGTTTTTTCGAGCCAACCGCTACAAAGAAAGAGGTGGAAGCCCGCATTGTCGAGGCTCTTGCCTTTTGGGAGGAACATCACGAATGAACATCAAAGTATCGCTTCTGAACTTTCATGTATGCCGCCCATCCGAAGCGACCGGGGCGCTGCGAGCTTCGGCCGATGTGCAGCTGACATACACAAACGGCAAGAAGATCCTCACCATCCGAGATGTGAAGATCATTGAAGGCCAAAATGGTCTGTTTGTTTCCATGTCTTCGGTAAAGCGTGGGGAATATTATGTGCGTATGTGCGTGATCGACGAGCCGGAGCTGCTGCGCGAGATCCAGAAGCAAATGCTGGGCCAATATATGCTCGAAATAGGGCAACGGAAAGGGGCTGAGAAACCGTGAACAAAAAGTCTTCGCTTTGGTGCTCTCTGCTGCAGCTCTGGCTCTGCTGCTCCTGTGGCTGCTGGCGCACAATGCCGACCGCTCTTCTTCAGCCAGTAGCGATGCAATCAGTTCTTCCCCGGGCGCGGCAGAAGCTGCCGCGCCCAGCTCCTGCGGATCCCCGCCTTGCACAAGCACAGGGCAAAATGCCGATACTGTGGCCTGGCTCTCCTTGCCTCGGCACCAACATCGACGGGCCGGTGCAGCAGGCAGACGATAACGAGTATTATCTACGCCGCGACGAACTGGGCCAGCCCAGCCATCAAGGCTGCATTTATGCAGACTACGAATGCGACCTTTCGGGCACCGAGTTGAGTATGAACACCATACTTTACGGCCATACCTTTTACCCGCCCCAGGCAGGATCCAGACTTGGGGTTCGGCCAGCTAAACCGATATCTCGACCCAGACTTTGCCCGGGAAAACAGCTTCATTTTCTTTCTGTAAAGGATCAGATGTTTACCTTTCAGGTCATATCTGCCGGCATGGCCGCAGCGGATGCAGAACAGACAAGCATCCCTGGCTGCTCCCAGTTGGGAGCAGCAGCAAGAGCTTATCCGCCTGGCTAACGAGCGAAATGTTCTGCCCGAAGCGCTGAAGTCGGTAGCCGGCCAGAAGTTGCTGACTCTCTCCACCTGTACAAACGACAGCGATACCCGGTTGATAATCGTTGCACAGCTGATAAACGGCGGGGAGGAATAGCCATGATATCTCTGATCGGGCTGATCGTTTTGGGAAGCCTTTTGGCTCTTTGGGCGTGCCTAAATACAGCGGCCAACTATGATACATGGGCCGAAGCTCAATATAAGGAATACGTAGGCAAAATAAAAAGCAATCACAAAACCCCTTGTAAAACCGCAGTATCAAGCCAAAAACCAGGTGCGACCGTCGGTCGCACCTGCATTGACAATCTGAACAAGGCATGGGTATAATAACGGTGATCTGTCACAAGCCTGCGGAGGGGAAAGAGGGCATTTTCATGGACATTATGGATTTTATCCGGGGAAATAAAAACTATTTCGAGGATTTTATCACCCGCAGCACGTATCATTCCAATGCGATCGAAGGCAATACCCTTTCCTATGCGGAGACCTATGCAATTATTTTCAATGACAACAGCCTGACGATCAGCGCCACGGCGCGGGAGCTTTATGAGGCGATCAACCACAAATACGCCATCGATTACATTTTCAAGCACCTTCGGGAACCACTGAGCGAAGCCATGATAAAGGATATTGCACAGATCATCAACCGCAACATCAACGAGATCGGCGGCTATCGCGCACACCAGGTATTCATCCGAAATGCCGAACATATTCCCCCTGCGCCTCAAATGGTTCCCAGCCAGATGATGTACTGGGTGTACAACTACAACAACACTGCCTTTGAAAGTGTTTTTGAAAAGGTGGCTTCAGCGCATATCACGTTCGAGCGGATCCATCCCTTTGAAGATGGAAACGGGCGCACGGGGCGGTTGCTCGTAAACTATGAGCTGATACGAAACAACATCCCCCCGGTGGTGATCCCCAAAGAAACGCGGGCGCAGTATCTGGCATTTCTCGCCGAAAGTAATGTGGGCGGCATGGCGCGGTTTTTGACGCGCTGTCGGCCGAAGAGAAGCTGCGGATCGACCGCTTTGCTGAACCCGGCCAGCAGCTGCGGCAGGAACCGCCTCTTGAGCCATAAAAACCAAAGAACGTTTAAGACCGATTCGTTTTGAATCGGTCTTTTCTTTGCAAAATTCAAATAACAGGTGTGACTATTTGTCGCACCAAGAAGGAGTTAAACGATGAAAATACGATCCCAACAAAAGGCAGACTATAAAACCGCACTGCAATGGGCAAGGCTTGGGAAATTAGTTCGACCCGGGCAAGTAGGGGAAAAGATGTGGTCGAACGGATTTCGTCCCAAAGTATACAGCTATTACCGACCTGAACAAGTTTATAGTGCGTCAGCCGATGAACTGAACAAATTTTCCCAGCCCTTGCGCAACCAGCGCAGAGAATCCGCAAAAAGCGGATCAACAAGCAGCAACAGCGAGTTTTTTTAGAAGCACAGCAGCAATTTGATGAAAAAGCGCATCAGCTGCAACAGGCTTTTGAGGAAAAATGTCTCACATGGCAGCCCTATGCTGCGATACTGCCCTGCAAATGCCCGCACTCCCATGCCGCAATCCCAGCGGTATCATCGTCATTGACACTGAAACAACCGGCCTTTCTTCCACAGATGAAATTATCCAGTTGTCTATTGTGGATGGAGACGCCAACGTGCTGCTGGACAGATATGTTAAGCCGTACTATAAGCAGGCCTGGCCAGAAGCGCAGGCAGTAAATGGCATTTCCCCTGAAATGGTTCAGGGAATGCCTTATTTGCACGAGCTGGTGCCGCAACTGCGCGGAATCATAGCGTCAGCGCACACACTCGTTTTTTACAACGCAGCTTTTGATTTGGGAATGCTGGACTGCTGCTGTGACTTTAGCGGTGGAAAAAAAGTCGTTGATGTCATGACCTTATTTGCTCCAGTCTATGGAGAGTGGAGCGAGAAGCACAACTGCTACAAATGGCAAAAGCTCCAAACCTGTGCGCAGTATTTTGGCTATAGCTTCGAGGCTCACAATAGCTTAAATGACGCCCAAGCAACGCTGCATTGTTACAAAAGCCTTACGCACATGCTTGAAGAGCAAATCCCCGCAATACTTTGCGAGCCTTTGACCCCTTGAAAAGCACATTCTGAAAGCACAAAACCGCAGTACCAAGCGAAAAAACAGGTGCGACCGTCGGTCGCACCTGCACACAAAAGCCGGTTCGTCTGGGCCGGCTTTCCATAGTTTAAGCCTATGTGTCGCGTGGGCTTTTCTTTTTGTAAGCAGCCGTTTCTCAAAAGTTGAATAGCAAGGTATGTCCACCACTGTTGAACCAGAAGCCGATCTATCCGAATAGATCGGCCTTTTTTTATTTTGTACTCGGGCTCTGCGTGGTGACGGCATTCTGTTTTTCAGTTCTTTTTACACAATTTGACAGAACTCAAAATCAGGTAGAATGAAAGAAAGGCTTGGTACCATATGGGATGGTTTGTTGTTGGCTTCATTTTCTTTGTGTATTTATTTTCACGGCCTGGCTCCTTTGGCCAGATATGCTCCGCATGAAAAACCTGTTGTTTGGGGCAATTTAGCCGTTGGTGTAGCAGTCCCACTTATCGTTGGAGGGATCTTCGCCGCATGGGCGTACCAGCTTTGGCATCCTGAAATATGAACAGGGCGCAAGTGGGCTCAGAAGTCGAAGATATTATAACAGGCGCTACGCCCATTCACGTGTTATTGGGGAAGAAGAGTGTGCAGGGAGAATCTTCGTTTTTGTATCTAACGAAAAATATGTTGTTATGCAAGAACAGGAAGATGGCGGGCTGATCCAAGAAACTTACTTTGCAAGGGATACCGTTATTTACGAGGACACTGATGGTAACAGTCAGCCACGCGTAGAAGAACATAGCATTTATAAAACGCCGATACTGGACGAGGGAAAGTTTTTGTTCTTCCCCCTTGGCGAGAGCCAACGACAATAAAGGGCCCCCGTTATTTGTCTCGTGTCGAATACAAAATTTACATCCCTGAAGGAAGTATCGCGGAAATTCATACCCCAATCTCCTAACTTTTCCGACTGCCCGTTCAGGGGGATCCTGCGCTTGGTAGCTCAAAGGGAACACCAAAGTTCAGCTAAAGAGGCTGAAAAGCTCACCACTCAAATCAATGCGCAGTTTTCAAATGAAGTAGAACCGCGCGATCCCGTTCATACGATAGGAGCATAAAGCCTGATTTGTAAGTATCCACGCTGTTGAAATATAAGGAGGAATCATCATGAAAAAACTACTTACCCTCGCGGCGGCGGGGCTGCTGGCCTGTCTGCTGCTGACCGGCTGCACCAGCGTGACCGGCATCAGTCTGCCCGCCACGCTGGAAGCTGAGAAAGGCCAGCCGGTCGAACTGACCCCCACGTACACCTACAAAAACGAAAATGCCAGCGACCAAGATAAAACCGAGGCGACTGAAAAGCTGGGCTTGACCTTTGCCAGCTCCGGCCCCGCCGTGGCGGTGGGCGCGGACGGCAGCCTGACGGCCGCCGAGGGCGGCACAGCCACCGTGACTGCCTCCAGCGCGGACGGCAAGCTGTCTGCCAGCTGCACCGTGACCGTGATCGTGCCGGTGGAGAAGGTAGAGGCCCCCGTCGAGCTGGCCTTGGCGCTGCACGACACCGAGAGCGCGGCCCTTGGGGCCAAGGTGCTGCCTGCAGACGCCAGCGACACTGCGCTGACCTACACCAGCAGCGACGAGGCCGTGGCCACAGTGGCCGCAGACGGCACCGTAACCGCCGTGGGCAAGGGCACGGCCACCATTACTACCCTGGCGCAACGGCAAGCAGGCGGCCACCAAGGTGACCGTGGGCGTGGCCGCCACAGAGCTTACTCTAAACAAAAACAAAGTAACCCTGGCTGTGGGCGGCAGCTCTACCCTGAAGGCCACCCTGGCCCCCGAGGACGCCGACCCCGAAACCATCACTGGGCAGCAGCGATAGCAGCGTGGCCACCGTAGACGAAAACGGCAAGATCAAGGCCGCAGGCAAGGGCACAGCTACCATCACCGCCGCGACCGAGAGCGGCCTGAAGGCCGAGTGCGCCGTGACCGTGACGGCAGCCAGCCAAGGCGGTAGCCAGGGTACCTCCAGCGGCGGTACGGCTGTTGGCGGCTCGGGCGGCAGCGCCCAGGGCGGCGGGGGCGTAACGCCTCCAGCCCAGGATCCCGCACCTGCACCCGCGCCGGAGCCGGAACAGCCCAGTGGTGGCGACGATGGATTTATCACTATTACCCCTGATGATCTCGCAAATGCGGGAAATGATGTAACTTTGGACTAAAAACATGAAACCCAAGTGCGACCGACGGTCGCACCTGCACACACAAAACCGGTTCGTTTGAACCGGTTTTTCTTTGCCCAAAGCCTGCGTAACCACGTGGGCTTTTTTTTTGATTAAGAGCCAAAGGAGGAAAAACGCATGAAACAAATATGCAGACGCAGCCTGGCCGCATTGCTGGCTGTGCTGCTGCTGTGCAATGTACTGGCCCCTGGAGCGCTCGCCGCCAGCCCGGCGCCTGGCAGCGCGCCGGCAAGCAGTGTGCCGCAGACAGAGCCAGAGGCGCCGCTTAACACCAGTCCTGAACCAGAGGCAGCATCCGGGGCCGGTTCCGGGCCGGAAGCTGCGCCCGAAACATCCCGAGCGACCCCAGCCAAAGCCCTGTAGCAAGCGCTGCGCCGGGCACTGATGTGCCCCCGGCAGCAACGGCCGACCCGGGATCTACGGCGGATGCCGTCCCCCGGCAGACCCGCAGGAATCGGCCAGCCCGGAAGCCACGGCAGGCCCCCAACCGGAGGCCAGCCCTATCCCGGTGGAGATCACGGACATGTTTACTACCGCCGAGGCAAAGCCAGGAGATACGGTAGACTTATACGTGGAGCTGAATCAGGAAGCCGGGGCCAGCTATCAGTGGCAGCGGCTGTACACCCCGCCGCTGGACGAGGAAGCCGCGGCCGAGGCCCTGTACCCCTACGGCGAGGGCGAGAGCACCGACTACTATTTCCCGCTGGAGGGAACGAGCGAGGCCGAAGTTCTGGCACAGAACCCGGATGCGGTGTGGCCGGGGATCGAGATCTACTACGACCAACTGGCCCGGCAGCCCATGCTGATGGATGAAAACGCCACGATGCCTGAGATCCACATTGAGAACGGCACCCACAATTATGTGCTGGATCCAGTCGCCACGTTTGCTGATGAAGAGGGCATAGCCCCACGGGGGAGTGGGCTGATCTGCCCGGCGAGACCGGCAGCGTGTACCGGCATGAAGTAACTGCAGAGGACGCCTACAGCAGCTACCGCTGTGTGGTCACGGTGGAGATCCCGACCCTGGAAGCAAGCCAGAGCCGGCGGCTTCCACCACACCCGAAGAGAGCGGCACGTCGGCAGCCGCAGAATCGCCCGTAAACGAAGTTTTGGCAGCAAACGACAAACTTCCTGCCGAACCACCGGAAAGCGTTCCTGCGGCCAGCCAAGCGCCGGAAACAGCGAGTGAAACGCTCACGCTCACCAGCGACAGCATGTATCTTTCTTTGTCCGGGCAAAACCGATACAGAGCCAGAGGCTACGCCCAGGCTGTTCAGCTACCCGGGCTGCCGTGCCGGCGGTCGCCCCTGTCGGACGATCATCAGTGGCTCACCGGGTTACAAAAGAAATGGAGTACATCACCAAAGATACCTACGACGCGCAAGGTGGCGAGGCTGCCGGCAATGCCTACTGGACACGGATCAGCGGCGGAGCACGGCCAGATGGTACAAAATACGTCGTTACTACACTCACAAATAACAAAATGGAAGTTTTGTCGGCCTGGTATGGCCGCACTATATATGTGCGGTATCAGGGCCAAAGTGGTACCGGCACCGAGATCACTGTGCCCGCGTACACCAGCATCGACTACCAGACGGGCAAAGCAACTTTATACAAAAATGCAATCAAGGTATTCAATGCTTGGGTGCCAGACACTGGGGGCAGTTTTTACAGTGCTTATCTTAATGTTGCCCTTTCAAATGGCAACACCCCCAATGGTGGTCATATTACAGTTGACAAAGCATCCATTGAAAGTTTTAACCGCCTTTCTTCTTCCTATCTCACGAACGCCGAGGGTGATTACATCTACGACGCGGTAATTATTGGAGCTGCCGCCAACGACGAACCGGATCTTTCCGGTGCCGCCGCCTGGGAGCTGGTGCGGTACATTGGCGAAGGGTACGGCTTTCTCATTGGCCACGATATGCTGTATGGTTATGGCGGCGTGGCATCCAACCCGGACTACACTCCCGACCCGGGCAGCACCGTGACTCCGTATTACCGGGCCAACACCCTGCAGGACGGCCACTACAACATGGCCTGGCTCATGGGGCAGAACGCTCGCTACACCGATACCAGCCCCTATACAGCCCCCAGCATGATCCTGTGCGGCGGTGACTACCGAGATAAGTCCACTTTGTACGGCGACGACAAAGGCACAAGCTTGCTGCAGATTGAAAAATCGGTGTCTGGCGACCCGCTTCAAAATGTTCAAGCGCGAACACCAACGAACTATCCCTATTCCGCGCGGCATGATGGCACGGCATTCAATGCAGGTGTCCAATTTCGGGGCACCGCCACCCACACCAACCAGCAGGTGGCCTACGGCACGATCTGGGTCAACTACGCCACCAACGGGCTGGCCGACCGGGGCCTGGGCCGGCTCATCACCGACCAGAAGTCGGACGGCCTGACCGGCACCAACAACTTTTACCTGACCAGCAACGGCAATCTGGCTATGTCGCAGATCGGCCATACCAGCGGCAATCTGGATACCGCGCAGCTCGACGAGTGTTATTTGCTGGCCAACACCGTTTTTTATATCTCGCAGCGCCAGCAGTGCCAGGTATGCCAGAGCCACCAGGGCGGCAACGACAACGTGCACTTCGTGCGCCGGATCTCCAGCGCCGAAGAGCTGGCCAAGCTGGGCGACCAGGATAAATACTGGTTTACGTATCCGCTCGACGGCTGCTACATCCTGACGGCCGACATCCACCTGCCGGCGAGCTGGCAGCCCATCCAGGGCTTTACCGGCCACTTTGATGCAGATGGGCACAGCGTGACCTTCAGCAGCAGCCTGGACGCCGAAAACCGCACCGTGTTTGCGCCGGCAACCACAGGCGGCTGGAACCTGGGCACCGACAAAACCCAAGGCGTGCTGCAGGTCTACCGGGGCGACACCCGCAGCACCGGCGTGGCCCGCGTGGTGGGCTATATCAGCGCCCTGGGCATCGACGCGGACACCCTGGAGGGCTACACCGTGGAGGTGGCCGGCACAGACGGCACGGCCTACACCTGCCTCACTAACCGGGATGGCAAATATGTGCTATCCAATCTGCCCTGTACCGGCGTTATGGTGGCAACCCTGTATGACCCCAGCGGCCGCAAGATGGACGAGCTGGGCCAGTTGGCCGTGACCATCCCGGACGGTACCGGCATGGTGACGCCCGAGGGCCGCAGCCAGGACTTTTGGCAGAGCAGCGAGACCACGGCGATCTATCCGCTGGACTACCTGGCCCTGCCCCCGGAGCCGGCCACCCGCTGGGTGAGCGAGAGCGCCGATTTTGTCGCCACCATCCTGACCGGCAGCGAGTACCCGGCCGATAAGATCGTGTGGCAGTACAAAACAAAAAACGGTGACTGGGCCGACCTGGAGGGCAGCGGCGTGGAGTACCAGGTGACCCACCTGGGCCAGGTGGACACCGGCGACCCGCTGACCACCGGCACGCAGACCCGGCTCACGCTGCAAAACCTGCCCCTGGCCCTGACCGGGGCCGAGGTGCGCATCCGCTACACCGGCAACCGGGATGCACCGAAGGAATCCGGCAGCGCGGCTGTCACAGTGAAAACGCCGGAGCTGACCCTGGACATGAGCAGTGACCAGACCGTGTTTGTCAAGTACCAGGATCTCGCCGGCAACCGACTGAACCATGCAGTGCCCGCTGACCGCTGGCCCGCGCTGTTTGGCGAGGATTACCCCACCGGATATGGGCAGCTCAACGACGGCAGCAACGTGGCGGCTTACACCAGCACCATCCTGTACCGACCGGAGCTGGACGGGCGCAGCACCCCTGTGATCCGGTGGCTATACCGTACCGGAAATAACACCAATATTGAAACTGCTTTAGGCAGCAGCCAGTACGACGAATCGTCGCACATGCCTGGAACACCAGCCTGGACTACAGCGCCTTGACGGCCCTGTACTCCCCAGCTGGTGTTTTCTTTTGTAAATAGCACACCCGTGGCCTGCACCGAGGACGGCACCCCTGACCCGGACGGCGAGTGGCGCAAGGTCACCAGCGCCCTTTCGGTGGAGGGGGCCAACACGGCCATGGACGTGGGCAACACGCATTTCTTTTTCAGGTGTTCCGCTTCCAACGAATACGGCAGCGGCCAATCCCTGTATCAGGGCAAGGCCACCAGCTCGGACGCCGGCCTCAGTGTGCAGTACCCTCTGGATATCCTGCGGGGGAGGGTGTGCCGGTATACGGCAGCGGCTACGCCGATTGGACGTTCCCGCAGCTGCAGGTATTCGCGCCCAACGGCTTACGCATGGCAATTTTGACTTTTTTCCAGCCCGGCCACAGCGGCAACAACAAGATCGCCGTGGCTGGCGGCAACCCCTACGGTATCGCCGTGGACGCGGTGGCCAACGACTATGTGGTGTTCAAGTCGTCCAGCGGCGACCTGATCCCGCAGGAGACCTGGCAGGAGTTTTTCCGGGGCTATCTCAGTTTCCGCAGCTACGACCCCAAGGACAATGCGGCGGAGGACGTGAGCTGGTACATTGCGGAGGAAGATGAGAGCGACAAGTTCAAGGTGGTATTGTTTGACGGCAGCACGGCGGGCTGGTCGGCCAATACCGACAAGGTGGATCCCCGGCCGCAATACGGGTACGGCGCACCGTCCAGTTGGGCGGCTACAACAATACCGTGCAGCTTGCCGGCGTGAGCGGCGGTGGACAGCTGACCGCCACGACCACCAGCAGCTCGGACAGCCGGGGTTATTCCGGCGCGGTTGGCTGCAACTACTATAACTTCCGGGGCTGGGACGCGACCCTCAGCAAATCATTTAATGCCACCAATCTTGCAAAGCTGTACCTGGACGCCTACGTTTCGACTTCCAGCTCTACCCCGATCAGCAATAGCATCCGGGTCGGGAATCTTACGATCTCCGCGCCGGCCACCGGCAAGACCCAGGCAACTACCAGCGGCCTGCAGATGTACGATATCTCGGCGCTGACCGGCAACGTCGCCCTGACCCTGCGCAGCCGGGTATCCACCTACTATGCGCTGGACGGCGGCGATCGCCCGGGATACGAGTATATCGGCGTCACCGAGACCACCCAGCTGGTGGTACGGCAGGCCTACGCGCTGGCAAATAACTTCGAGCGGACAAACCGCAGCGCGGTTCGCTACTCGGAGCTGTGGGCAAAGGCGGTCAAGACCACCGCCACCGTTACCCTGACGCCCGACCCTGAAAAGGTGTATGACGGGCAGCCCAGCAAGGCCACCCTGGCCGTGACCGCAGCGGACGGCAATGGAACATATATCCTCAACAGCGCCACGGTGACCTACACCAAGGGCGGGCAGGTGGTGAGCACCGGCAAGCCGGGCGACACCTCTGGCTGCATTGACCAGGGCACCTACACCGCAACGGCAACATTTCCGCAGAACATCCACGACCGCTACGAGCTGCAGGGGGGGCTGGCGTCGGACGGCACGATCAAGGCACAATTTACGATCACGCCCCGGCCGCTGCAGCTGCAGAGCAAGTACCTGGACGACCCCGACGAGCCGCGCAACCTTAAAACCTACGACGGTACCACGGCGGCCACTATCAGCAATATCAAGGTGGCCAATGTCGTGCCGGGTGACCTGGTGGCGCTGGACAAGACCAGCTATGCCGGCACGTATGCCACGGCGGCGGCCGGCGAGCAGCTGACGCCGGAGGGCAAGGTGCTGCCCGACCGCTACAAAATGCTGGCCGAAAACGCCATTGCCCGCACCGAGACGATCGCGCTGACCAATGACCCCAAGGGCAACTACTACATTGCCGCCGAGGACTACAGCGGCGCGGTTTATCGCCGGCCGGTGACTGCGTTCGTGGGTGCTTTTTTTCTTCTGTATACGGCGAGGATCCTCAGCTTGACCCTAAAACAGCTGCGGCCTATTCGGCCAGCGAGGGCGGCGACGGCACCGACCTGGAGATCAGCGCCCTGGTGGGCAGCGACACGCTGACCATCGACGAGGGCAAGAGCTGGTTTGTGCTGCCCGCCGTGGACGAAACCAGCCCCGCCGGCGTGTACGAGGTGGCCTACGAAGGGCTGGACGAGGGCAACTACCCGGTATTGAGCAATTACATCCTGTGGCAGCAGCCGGGGCTGCTGACCATCGGGCCGAGGCCCCTCATTGTTCGCGCCGGCGAGTATACCAAGGTGTACGGCGACCCGCTGCCCGATTTTGCGCCCATCTATAGTGGCCTGGTCAACGGCGACACGTCGGAAACCGCCCTGGAGGGCGCGCCGGCATTTGCCTGCGACGCGGCGGCCGACAGCGACGTGGGCAGCTACCCGGTGGAGCTGGCAGGCCTCGCTTGCCGGGAAAACGACCTGGGGGCCTACAACTACAAGGTGTACATGCTGCCGGGCACGCTGGAGATCACAAGGCGGCCAATCATCATTACCCCGGACGGCCCGGATCCTGACCCGGACGCGCCAGAGCCTGACCCGGTAAGCAACGCAGCGATCACCAAAGCCACCGATAAACTGTGCTGGCCGTGGGCGACACCGTGACCTACACCCTTACCGTCACCAATACCGGCACGGTGGAGCTTACAAATTTGCCGGTGAAGGACAGCAACGACGGCGCGGGCAGCATCCGGGCGGCAAACGGCCCCGGCTACACCTACAAAGACGGCGTGTTTACCATACTGCGGCTGCCGGTGGGCAAAAGCATTGCGATCACCTACCAGTACACCGCCCTGGCGGCCGACGCCGGCAAGACCATCACCAACCTGGCTGTGGCCACCGTCCCGGCACCAACCCGGAAGATCCAAATAACCCCGGCAAGGGTGTTGATCCCGAAAAGCCCATTGATCCGGACAAGGAGGCGCCAAGCAACGAGGTAGAGGTGCCGGTGGATCCCGACAAAGACCCGGAGCCTGGCCCCGAGCCGGTGGACGGGCGCAGTATTCAGGTGACCAAAACATCCGACTGGCCTTTGCCAAGCCGGGCGATACGATCACTTATTTTGTGCAGGTCAAAATACCGGCACCATTGACCTGACCAATGTGACCGTGCGGGATAAGCCGCTCAACTTTGCGGGCACTCCCCAGGCCGTGCCAGGGGACGGTTACACCTGCCAGGGCAACGTGTGTACGATTTCAAGCCTGCCGGCAGGCGGCAGCGTGTCCCTGGCCTACATCTACCTGGTGCTGCCGGCCGACGCCGGCAAAACCTGCGCAACCTGGCCGTGGCCACCATGCCCGGCACCAACCCGCCAGATCCCAATGACCCCGACAACGGCATAGACCCCACCCTGCCCATCGACCCGGACAAAGAGGTGCCGAGCGGCGAGGTGGTGGTGCCGGTGGATCCCGCCGGCGGCCTGGCCGCCGACCCGCAGATAAAGGTGTACGGCGACCCCGACCCGGAGCTGACCTATACGCTGCCGGAGGATCTGATCAAGCCGGGGGACATTTGGGGCGAGCTGGAGCGCGTGCCGGGCGAGGATGTGGGCAGCTACACCATTTTTGCAGGGTACGGTACAAAGCAAAAATTACGATATTACCTATGTGCCCAATTACCTTATCATCGTGCCAGCTCCGCTGACGATCACCGCCGAGGACAAAGCCCGACCAGCCTACACCAGCAACCCGCCTTTGTACGGTCACTTATGACAGGGTTTCAAATTTCAGGACAGCCCAGCTGATTTGGACGGCGAGCTACTGATCGAATGCCCCGCCGAGCGGGACAGCGAGCCGGGCGCATATCCAATCATCCCCAGCGGCCTGTCCGGGCACAACTACATCATCACCTATGTGCCGGGCACCCCTTACGATTTGGGACGCAGCAGTCCCCTCGGACTACGGCTACATTGAAGTATACCGGCCGGGCAGCGACGCCAAGTATGGCAGCAGCGTAACCAAGGAGTTCCGCAGACAGGCGGGGCACGGCCGCCGGCGAGGCGGCAACCGATCTGCCGGCAGGTGTGCTGCAGCGCAGCTGGAGCGGCCAAAACGCCAGCGCGCCCGTATTTTTGTGGCAGGACGGCCGGTTTTACGTGCGCCAGCGGCAGGGAGATCACACAGACGCCGGCAATCACCGAAACCAGGTCTTTTAATGATCTGCAGGAGCCGCAAGCGCCTGCAACCGTGACCGTGGAGCGGGACGGAGCACCACCCTGGCGCTGGAGAGTGCCGATTACAAAAGGTGTTACAGGCCACCTGCAGGTGGAGGGCACAGTTGACCACGGCTCCAAATCCAGGAGCCGGGAGCTCCGGCAGAAAAGGAAATCACCTACGCTGACCCGGACACCGGCATGATCCTTACGATCACCGGCACCCTGGCCGACACCCAGCAGACCGAACCCTATGCCTGGCGGCCCGTGGAGTTCCCGCTGCGTTACTACGGCGACGAAAGCTTTACGATCTTCCAGCTGGATGATACCTTCTTGCCTTACGATACAAACGCGCCCTATTGGCAGGGCACCGACGCGCTGGTGATGCGCCACCTGGAGCTGCCGGCCGACAATTACCGCCTGACCGGCTCGGCCTGGCGCAGCGGCTGGGAGCTGGACGCCAGGGGCTGCCGGTGCGCTGGGTGCTGGAGGGCGAGATGTACGGGGCCCGGTGGGTGTCGCTACACGGCCCAAACCGACATCCCGCTGTATCCCGCGACCGCTGTGTATTCCAACGCGATCGAGGCCGGCACCGATACCGTGACCGCCCAATACCTGGCCCTGCCGCTTGCCGTCGTGGTAGCCGGCGCTCTGGTGGGGGTGCTGCTGATCCTGGCGCTGGTCATCGTCATTTTGTTTTTATTGAAGCGAAAGAGAAAGGAGGAATCTGAAGATGCCGAATGTGACCCAATCCATCAAGGATAACATCAGCATTACCGACTATGCGCAAATGCTGGGCTATCATGTGAAAGAAGTGACGCCCGGCCGCTGGACGCTGGAAGAACACGACAGCGTGAATATCAATATGGATCCGGAGCATCCGGGCCGGCAGCGGTTTATCTGGAACAGCCGGCAGATGCATGGCAGTGTGATCAATTTTGCAATGGCAGCGAACGGCTGCAGCCAAGAAGAAGCGATCAGCGAGCTGCGGCGCGTACTGGGGGACAAGTCCGGGGAATACTGGAGGGAAAAACGGTCGGCAGCACAAAGGAGCCAGCCGATCCGGGCAGCTCCCACCGCATTGGAATTGCCTGAGCCTGGGGAAAAGGGTATGGCCAGGATCTACGCGTATCTGTGTAAGACCCGGGGGCTGGACAGCCGGCTGCTCGGCGACCTGATCCACAACCACCAGCTGTACCAAGACGGTCACGGAAACGCCGTTTTTGTGGGCTACGATTATGACCAGAAAGCGAAATACTGCACCTTCCGGGGCACCTTGTCCGAGGTCAGCTATCGGGGCGAAGGGCGGGGCAGCCGAAAAGAAATAGGGTTTTCCATGGGCCTGGTGGGCGAACAGCCTGCCAGGCTCATGGTCTGTGAGCACCAATCGACGCGATCTCTTGCTTCCATGCTGGAGCATTACGGCAGAGACAGCCATGCTTATGCCTACCTTGCCCTGGGCGGCACCGCCCCCAACGCCCTGATGTACCATCTGGGCGCCACCCGCAGTTGAAGACCATCTACCTTTGCCAGGACAGCGATGCAGCGGGCCTGGCAAGCCGGGAAAAATGCCGGCAGCTCCTGAAGGAAAAGGGCTTTGCGGGGAAGATCATCGACAAGCTGCCCGTGGGCAAAGACTTCAACGAGGATCTGCTTCAAATCCGCGCTGCGCAAAAACCGCAGCATACACCGCAGCCATCGCCGGCAAAGGGCCGGCAATGGCGCAACCAAGATAAAAGGAGTTTTTACTTATGAATCTCACAACTTTTTTTGTAGCGTTGTCTGCCACTAACCCGGACGGTTTTTGGCGCAATGAAGGACACGGTCATTACCTGGATCAATTCAGGGATCGACGGTTTCCTCATTCCGGTGGCGGTTCTCATCTTGGCCGTGGTCGCGGTGGTCATCATCGTGAAGGCTGCAGCCGAGCACAAGCGCAACCAGGGCGACGACCTGTTCGACCGGCTCAAGCCCGCAATCATCTGCATCATCATCATTGCGATCCTGCTGACTAAAAACGCCTGGTGGGGCTACTTGGTGGGTGGAGCAGCATGATCAGTCTGCTCAACCTGGCGGTCGACACGCTGTTTGGAAACCTCGGCGACCGCTTTCACGCTTGGTTATTAAACCTGATCATGGATGCGATTTCCTGGGTTGAGGGAGCCGGAACATGGTTCTTCAATAGTACGATCGTACAAAAAACGCTGGAGTTTACAGCTTGGCTTGCCTGGGGCGTATTCGGTGTTGCTTTTGTTATCCTGCTGTTGGATATCGGTGAAGAACTTGGAGGATATAAGCCAGGCCAAGGGATGGAGTTCACGGCTATCTTCACGAATTTCATAAAAGCTATCGCGTTTATCCTGATGGGGCCACGCTTGGCGGTAATAGCCATGCAGTTAGCAGCAAATGCCACGGGGCAAATGTCCGTCGATTATACCGCACTAAAAACTGAAGTGCCGAATATGTTTTCACTCAACTTGGGCGGGCTGCTCCCTGTTAGCCCCATTATTATCCTGAGCGCAGTTATAGGTTTCTTTTGCTTTACGCTCTTCAGCGCAGGAGGAATCTTTGTTCAAGCTGCCACGGCATTTCTCTATGTGCCTGATATTCTTCGTGGCCGCACCACCGCCATGGGAGATTGGATGCGTCAAACCATTTCAATCCTTATCACCTTTTTGTTCCGCCACATCCTTTTTCATTATCGGATTGGCGGGCGCGTTGAGCGGCGATTACATTACCATGGCTGTGGCGTGGATCACCATGTTCGGCGTTGCCAAACTGCTCCAGAAATTCGGCATGAGTTCCGGGTTCGGCGGTATGGTATCCCACACAACGCAAATGGGGCAAAGCGCCATGTATACCATGATGATGTTTGGACGGCATTAAAATTTGCCGGGCGGCCGTCAGGCCGCCCGGCACTTAGTAAGGAGATGAACTTTTGAAATATCAGGAAACTTCGCCCAGCTATATTGCACCCCCAAAGTTATACAAGCAATTTATGCTGGCCGGGCTTACAGTACCCGAAATAGGCATCATTTTGGTGCTTTTCTTTAGCCAACTCTTGACCCACAATTACCTGTACGCCTTTTTTTTTTTCCTGTCACGTTTATGGTGTTTGTTGCTCGATTTTTCGACGGCAAAAGCTTGAAGGACGTGCTGCTTGTACTGCTGCGGTATCACACGCGGCCCCAGCAGTTCACCACGCATTATACAGCCACCAATACAAAAACAAAAGGAGGGAAAAAGTGATGAAAAAGCCACAACCACTTGCAAATCTGATCTCGTTTACTCTGCATGACACCTGTGTGGAGTGCCAAGGCAAATACTATCACTTTTACCGCTACTTCCCCCCAAATGTCGATATCATGAGCACACAGGAGATCCTGGAAGAGATCGACAACCTGGCCGCCTTGTTCGATATGCTGGAGTGTCCATTCGCAATGTTTGCCACCGATAAAGTGGAAAACCTCGATCATATACGGCGCTACTATGCTTCTCTCGACCCGCGTTTCGACGCCATCACTTCCGAAGTGATTGCCCGTATTGACGACACGAATGAAAAGGGCACCTCCGTGCTGCGGGCATTCTATTTCATCCTGCAGAGTAATGACCGAGAGGATCCGGCCTATAACCTGCTGGTAGGGAAGGGCTACACCATCCAGCTGGCAGACCGCGAAGAGCTTGCCACCCTTCTGCGCAATTATTATGTCAGAGAATTTGTGACAACGGAGATCCACACCTGGAGGCAGAACTGCTGAAGAACGAAAAAATGGCCAAACGGTTTGCCAAAAGCCACAGCTGCTGCCCCGCGAGCTGGAACGGCGCTTGCTGCCGCATCGGATCGACTTCCATGTAAATTATGCTTTGGTGAACGAGCTGCGGCGCAAGACCCTGATGGTAAAAAATCTGCCCAGCGAGATCCCGCCCTGTGCGCTTTTGGACGCCGCGACCATGCGGGGGAACCTCTTTCATGATCCGCTTCACACCAATGCTCAGCGGCGAAGTGAAACGGATGGTAGATAACCAGCTGAACAACAAAAAAGTGGGGTTCGGTTCAGGGCGCGTGACCAACCAAATCGAAGCGACCGGCGAGAGCAAAGCCCTGATCGACTTTTTACAATTCGATTTCCACGGAAAACGGCAGGTGTATTACACGTCAATTTACATTGAACTGTACGCAAAACCGATGAAGAATTGCGGGCAAGGATCGAAGCGCTTATGGAAAAACTGCCGACCGGTATCACCCTGGATCGCCTGCAGCGTGAGCAGAAGGATGCTTTTTGTCGGTAAACCCTCTCGGCCACGACCTGTACCAAAAGGAGGCCAACAACCTCCCTAGCAGCTCGGCTGCAGCTCTGTACCCCTTCAGCTATTCCAGCCGGCTGGATGAGCGTGGGATCCTGATAGGCAGCACAAAGCTGGGCGGGCCGTTCTTTTTGGATCCCAGGCAGCGCACTGCCGCCCTTACCAATAGCAATTTTTCCATCATCGGTGACAGTGGCCAGGGCAAAAGCACCCTGCTGAAAAAATCATCGAATTTCTCACGATGTTTGGCGTGAGCTGCTTTACGCTGGATCCGGAAAATGAGTACGGAACCCTATTCCGCAATTTGGGCGGCACCGTTTATAAGTGTGTGGACAACCGGGCGCTTATCAACCCTCTGGAGGTGCGTTGGCTGTACCGGCAGGACGAGGAAGAAAGCGACGACGACCAGGATGACCAGCTGATTGCAGAAATGCGCAACATGGCCATGTTCTTTCAGCATCTCTCCTGGCTGAAGGACTTCTTCCGGGTTTTGTTTCCCGGCATCGACGACTTGGATGTACAGGCCCTTATGGTGCTGACCCAGGAGATGTACGCAGCGCATGGCATCGACAAGAGCACCGATTTTTCCGTCCTTGGGCCGACAGACTACCCGATCCTGACCGATCTGTATGAGTACATAGAGCAATACGATACCGCTACGAGCCGCATCATCAACAAGGACATGACCGGCCGGCTGCTGCTGCGCCTGCGGGAATGCTACGACGGCCCGCTCTCGCTGCTGTTCAATGGGCGCACCAACATCAAAAACGCCAACATGATCTGCTTTGAAGCAATGGAGCTTTTTGGAGGGCAGCAAAGACCGCACGCAGGCGGTTCTGTTCAATATCACCACCTGGATCTGGACGCAGGTGATGCGCCGTGACCGGCAGATCGCGCTCAACCTGGACGAGCTGTACTTGTTCTTTGAGAATATCATCATGGTGAAATATATCTCGTCTTTTGTAAAGCGGGCGCGGAAGTATAACGCGCTGATCGGGGTGGCCACCCAGCAGCTGCTGGACTGCCTGCGGCCGGATATCGCCCCCTATACCACAGCGCTGTTTAACAACAGCACTTATAAGTTCTTGTTTCATCCCGGCAAGATTGATATGGCCCTGGTGGCGGAAAAGCTGGCCCTCACCGACGGCGAGATCCGAACAATCTCTCAGCCCAACCAAGGATACTGCTTGGTGAAAGCCGGCGTGGATCGGTATTACGTCCATGTGGAAAAAAATGGAACATGAGGAAGAACTGTTTGGGCAGGGTGGCGGAAAATGACGCCCCTGCAATATGTGCTTCTCAAAGCCGCAAGTAGCAAGAGCGGCCGCAAAATTATCACCGGCACCCTGGTATTTGTGCTTGCCGCCATTCTTCTCTTTTTGTAGCCGTGGCTGCGTTGCTGGGCGTTTTAAGTGTGCTGAGCCGCGGCAACGAACTATATTACCCGCTTATCAACAGCAGCCGTATCACCGAGCCATTTGACCCTGACCGCATCATCATCCACAAATACGAAGTGGAGGTGGAAAAAGAAATCCTGGTGGAGGTGGAACGGCCGCTGCTGGATTTTAAAGGGGAGCCGTTGTTGGATGCAGGCGGCCGGCCGATCACCCACCTGGTGGTGGAAACCCAAACGGTCACTGTGGTCGAAGAAAGGGAAGAAGAAATCGAAAGCCCACACCTTGGGGTAGACTTCAATGCCCGCGAGGGCAGCTATGTGGTCGCCTGCTGCGGCGGTGTGGTGACCCGGGTCTACTCCGATGAAGAGGAAGGGAACGTGGTGGAAATAGAGCATTCCGAGGCCCATTACACCACCCGCTATCTCCATTTGGAAAGCCTCTTGGTTGCGGTGGGCGACGAACTGGTGATGGGCCAGCCCATCGGCAAGGTAGGCCTGAGCGGCGAGTGTACCCCGTACCGCGAAAGCACGGCCAACGTGCACCTGGAAGTTTTGGATGAACACGGAGAGCCGCAGGATCCAGCCGGGGTCTTAAAAGCTTGGGGTACCTACCTGGACATCCCCACCGCACTGGTAAAAAGAGGTCGCCGGCGCGGAATGGGCGGACTGGATGGTGTCGGAGATCCTGCCCGGCGACATCGTGTGGAACGGGAGGCTTACATGTGGCCGCTGCCTGGTTGGACACATGTGTCTTCGGGGTTTGGCTACCGGGATCTGGATCACGACGGAAAAACGATAACTTCCACAGCGGCCTGGATATCCCGGCTCCGGCCGGCACGCCGATCTATGCGGCGGCGCCCGGCATGGTTTCTACCAAGGCCCACTGGAGCTATGGCGTCTGCGTGAAGGTCTCTGTGGATGGCCAGACAGTGAACGTGTATGGCCATATGCAAAGCCGCGCTGAAGGTATTACTGACGGCGTGATGGTGGAGGCCGGGCAGCTGCTGGGCTACGTAGGCAGCACCGGAAATTCCACCGGCAACCATCTTCATTTCGAGGTCGATGTAGCCGGCCAATCGGTCGATCCAACCCCTATTTTGGATAGTGAAGACACCCAGCATAAAAGCTGGCCCAAAACCCGGCTTAAAACCTGGCTTTTTTCGCAAATAGCCCATATCGTTTCCCAGCAAATGCCCATATTGCCCAAAATCCTGTTTTTCCTTGGTTTCATGCGGGATTTTGGGCATTGGGTACGCTCTACACCCAGCTTTTAAAAAAATCAGAGCAAAACCCATACAAAAACCCATACGGCTGACCGCCAGAAAAGCGGCCCGCACTGCGGGCCCGCTGTACGGGATATGGGCAATCGCCCATATCCCTTTATCCTGCTTTTGCTCTCACCGAGGGCAAAAGGGAGGGGGACATCCCCCTTAGACGCTTATCTGAAAGGAGAAAAGTGTATGCGAGCCAAAGACACCATTAAAAAGACCTGGGACGTTGACCGCACCGCCTGCGAAGCCCTGGAGCAGATCGCACAGGAGGAAAGCCGGAATGTAACGGCCGTGGTAAACGAAGCGCTGAAGTATTATGCGGATCGCTATTATTTAGAGAACAAGGCCACCATGCTGCCCAACGACATCCTGGCTGCCATGCGCAGCACCGTGAACCTGTTGGAGCACCGGCTTGACAACCGGGCGAACCAGCTGCTTTCCAGCATGGCGATCCAGATGTTTATCGTCAATCGGATCCTGGGCGAAAGCCTGGAGCTAACGCCGGAGGCCTTGGAACAGTACCGGGTGCAGGCGGTGGAATTTATCAAGGCCAATAACCGCCTGCTGGATCTAAGAGAGGTGGTGTGAGATGCCGCGCGTTTTTTACAAGTCCCACTACTTTACCTTCCATGCCCATGTCCTGAACCATTTGGAATACCTCGACAAGCAAGGCTCCTTGTTTACCGGCACGAAGAAATTGGGCTGCAGCAGGCACAAGCGCAGGCCAATCAGTTCCCGCAGGCCCGAAAGTGGTGGTTTGTGTTCAGCCTGAACCGCGAGGATCAGGAGCGGTTACAAATCGACCGCACCTACATGCAGCAGCTTGTGGACACCCAAAAAGCCATTTGGGCGAAAGCCTATAACATCCCCATCAGGCGGCTCCACATTTACGCCAGCTTTCATGATACTGTTCACCACCCCCATATCCATGTGGTGTTACACGGTGAAACTCCACCGATGGCTACATTTTTGTGTAAGCCTGGTCAAAGGCTGGGGGGATGCGTTTAAAAATTGCCGTGAAACAGTAAAAAGTGCACTGGGCAACGAGGTTTTCCGTGAAGACACCTTGCAACTGAAAGTGGAAAAAAGTGAACATCGAAAGAGCTGAACCAGCAGCTCGACCAACTGTTACTCAAATTGGCCGCAATAGCCACCCTGTCCCCACCAAGCTGCAGGACGGCTTACGGCAGCTCGCCGATGCCCTTACAGATCTGCCCGGCAAGCACCAGTACGGCTACCTGCCCCCAGACTTAAAAAACACGGTCGATGCGCTGCTGAAGGAAATGATCAGTCGGATCCGCAGCTCCATCAAATTTATCAAAGCCTATTATGACAGCCAAAAAGGGCTTGTGAAGGATCAGTGCGTGGATAGCCCGATTACCTTAGCAAAAAAATGGCAGCCTGGGAAAGGAATTTTACCATCCCTAAAAGGGATGGATACCCGCCGCCACAATCTTGTCGTGCAGGCTGCAGAGCAATTGGCTGGTACTGCAGCAGTTGATATCGAGCAATATAAAAAAAAGCAGCCGAGTCTGAAGGCCAGTCAAGTGACGCTCTCCGAGAAGAGGCAGAAGTAGCCAGCATTGAACCTTACAAAAGAAGACGGATCCCAAGAGGACATGGTATCATTATATGAATCAAATGATATCCACGTCCAAGCTGCAGCGCAGACGGCCAATATGGCCGACGTTGAACTTACAAAAAAGAAAAGGATATACAGGCCGCTGAATCTGCCCAAACGACTCCATCTCTAACAGGAGAACAAGCAAAAGCGCTGGAAAAAGTAGAAAATGAAGCCGTCCGCACGATGGAGCGTGAATTGAGTGGTCGCTTTTGGGATGATCTTGCCACAGCCATGAGATCTGTGAAAGAAAAATTCGAGTTGCAGAAGGGAGGTTGGGAAAACCAGAAGGATGCAGCTAAAGAGGCTATACTGGATCTTGAAAACATCATCCGGGAGAAAATCCCTGAGCTGAATAGCGCTGTTTTAGCAATCTCGGAGATCCGTGCGTGCACTCCTGACGAAGCCCTCGAAAGTATGGAGCTGCTGCATTATAGGGTACTGCAATACATCCGCCACATGAGCGATGAAAACTACATATCTCTAAATTCGCTGCAGGCAGAAAAAGATAGCAACCGATACTTCAGATGTTCTCGTCGGCTGTCCGGCGTGAAATTGTGGCGACTCTCGATCAAACCCCAGAATTGCAAGTGATTGCCACGGACATCCAAAGCCAAGCTCCCATAATCTCCGAGGATGGCAAGGAAGTGCCGGTTTTTCTTATAAGACTCTTCCTTCCGATCTGCAGAAAAGAGTAAATAAACTCATTGAATCCTGCTGGAGATCACCTGAAATCCAAGCTGCGCAAATCCTTTACAATAAATTTTCCAAAGACGAGGATCAGAAAAAGTTTTTTAAATACTTACTGCAAGGTGGACGGAATGCTTCCATTGCTCAACGTGCTGCAGTAAAAAGCCTTACTTTCTTTTTCTTTGTATGAGCCGGAACTTTCTGCCGCTCCAGAGGTGTCGGCCGACAACCAGGCTTCTGCAGCTCCGGAGGCTTCGGCCGACAACCAGGTTCCTGTAGCTCCGGGGGCTCCGGGGGCTCCGGGGCTTCGGCCGACGACCAGGTTCCTGCAGCTCCGGAGACGCCGGCCGGTAACCAGGTTCCTGCAGCTCCAGAGACGCCGGCCGGTAGCCAGGTTCCTGCAGCTCCGGAAACGTCGGCCGACAACCAAGCTTCTGCAGCTCCGGAGGCGTCGGCCGACAACCAGGCTTCTGCAGTTTCGGAGGCGTCGGCCGACAACCAGGTTCCTGCAGCTCCGGAGACGCCGGCCGGTAGCCAGGTTCCTGTAGCTCCAGAGACGCCGGCCGACGACCAGTCCCTGAAGCTCAGGAAAAGCTAAAGGCAGCGATCCGAAATGTAAGATACGCGATCGAAAATGATTTGTTGCATAGTCCGCAGCTGCAGCATTTTTTGGGTGGCCGGTTGCTCCAAATATCCTCCATGGCCAACCCGGGAAACAGGCGTGCAGTCCTATCAAAAAATGTCCACCGCCCAACGGAACGCTGTAAATACTTGTTTGCGCGAACTTCTTGAATTACCCCAATTCAAGTTGATTGCGAACAAAGCTTTTTTTCTTCTTTTTGTACGGTAGAGGATATTATCGCGCAGCCTACAGCGCTGCACCAACTGATCGTTGACTATGCCGCTGCAGCCACAAAAAGATCATCCCATTGATTTGGCCCTGAAGGAGAAAAAGATCCGCTGGCTATAAAGTCCTTTGCACCTGGGATAAACTACTGTGTGATACCCTTAATGCAGCTGGAAACACAACTGATGGCGAAGAAATCCAGGCGCTGATCCAAAAGCTGTTTGACAAAGCCCGCACTCCACGCGAAAAGGCTGAATATGCACCGCCTGACTACTATCGCCAGCTCTCCCCCCTGATCAGGATTGCCTCTCCGCATGGCTCCAATCGGTATATGATAAAACTCCCAGATGAAGAGAACCATACAAGAAAAGAAGTGTTTTGGATCAGTGTTCTGATCCTTTGCTCTGGTTTAAAAAGCATTTGGCGGAAACCACCGAATTTCAAAATCTTGCAGTTCAACACTTAAAGGAAAAGTATTTGGATCCTGACAAAAAGGTGATGCCTAAATTTGAGCCATCCGACTATCATCCCAAAAGCCAGGCTGCTGCTATGCGGGGGCTGCTGCACCTGATCGGGCTTAGTATGCGCAATGACACCAACCGAAACCAAGCGCAGAGCAGACAATCCGTTGGGCAAAAACGCCGGCTGAAAGCCAAAAAAATACATAGGCAAACGATTGAAGAGCGTGGCCAAAACGCGACGCCCTTGAACCATAAATAACAAATAACGAAGGGAGAACGAAAATGAGCTTTTTTACCATGAAATACTACCTGGGAGGGGACACGATCGTTTTAGCCGACGATTTTGGAAACCTAAAATGTGAGCTGGCAAGCCCGGAGATTTTCGAGCCGGGCCAATCGGAGGATAGCCTGAATGGGCTTTTCGACCCCAGCGAACTGCCGAAAGGCCATAAAGACGAATTGGCCAAGCTAAAAGAGATGGAGACTGGAAAACTTGCAGAAGATCTGCAGATCTATGCGATTTCGGGGGACGAAGTAGTTGTTGGCCACCGCGCGCAGCGCCGCCTTTTTATTCGCATGAACTGGGAAACCTATGTGAACCTGACACCTCAAGACCTGCAGCAATGGGTTGCTTTTTCCCGGGGGATGTGACCATCGACCACCCTATTTGTGTGCTGCCTTCCCCGAGCAGAATTGGGGTACCGACGAAGAAGGACGACTTACTACGACAAAGGAGATGAGTGGCAATGAGCGAAATGACCGTTGGAACGGTGTGTAGACCGGGTTGACGCATGGTGTTGCCGGTCAAAGCACGCAGGCATTGGGGCTGCGGGGGGACGAACCCCTGGAGGCCCGCGTGATCTGGAAGCCGGGGTGATCACTTTAAGGCGTAGAGACCAGCATGCATGATTCAAGCGAAGGGATGGAGGGCTTGAAAACTTACCGGGGTGTTACCTTTGCACACGCTGCTTGCAGCGCCTTGCAAAGGAAGGGCTGAACAGTGGACATGGATAACCAAGAGCTGGCGCACCAATCGAAGCAGCACTGCTGAAGGATACCTCCAGGGGGTGACGCTTTTCCTTTTGCCCCGCACGCCTCCTCATGCTGCAGCTTGGGTTTGGGCCGGATCCATACTTATTACACTGCGTCACCTACGCAACATTACGTCTGTAGCAAACCCATATCACCCTGAACGGCATGGCTTGTCGGTATCTACCGTCGCCCAGGTACCAGAGATCTTGGCTAACCCTGCACAGCAATACGTAACTGAACGGTTG
>VOFE01001085.1_pt1 | contig 50851 bp, 89 predicted proteins | sample 5384071 | NCBI WGS metagenome assembly VOFE01 (sample SAMN12384724, study PRJNA508395) | human gut metagenome | isolation source: healthy gut D | host: Homo sapiens
GTTCACTATCGGTCGCCAACTAGTATTTAGCCTTGCGCGGTGGTCCGCGCTGATTCATACATCGTTCCACGTGTGATGTATTACTCAGGATCCCACTAATTCCCACGCTGGATTTCGTCTACAGGGCTTTCACCTTCTACGGCCAGCCTTTCCAGGCTGTTCTACTATCCAGTATGGTCGAATATCTCGTGGTCCTACAACCCCGAAGGAGTACCTTCGGTTTGGGCTCCATCCGCTTTCGCTCGCCACTACTTACGGAATCGATTTCTCTTTCTTTTCCTCCGCTTACTGAGATGTTTCACTTCAGCGGGTTTCGCGTTTCATACCCCAACTGAGCTACAGGCCCGGTTTTGGGTCTCGCAGAGGCAGTTAACAGTGAACAGGCAATAGTTAATAGCCATTTATCGTTCTCCGTTGCCGCCTTCTTACCGAAACTGGTGGAGGCACGGGGACTCGAACCCCGGACATCCAGCTTGCAAAGCTGGCGCTCTACCAACTGAGCTATACCCCAGTTGCGGTTCTTTTGAAAAAGTCGTCACGCACGTCGTGCCTAGTTTCGCCCAAGCGAACTGGCTGTTTACACATCTTTGGTTCGTTGCGGGCCCTCGCGGGTTTCGCTCTCTCTTCCCTCGGGAAGAGATCCGACCTGTGCATTTTCCAGTCCCAATGTGGCCGTCCAACCTCTCAGTCCGGCTACCGATCGTCGCTTTGGTGGGCCGTTACCCCGCCAACTAGCTAATCGGACGCGAGCCCATCTTTATCCGGATTGCTCCTTTGATCTCTCCTACATGCATAAAAAGATGTTATGCGGTATTAGCGCCCGTTTCAGGCGTTATCCCCCCTCAAGAAGGCAGGTTGCTCACGCGTTACTCACCCGTCCGCCACTAAGTGCCTTTTCGTTTCCCCAGCGCCCATCCCTTTGGACGCTCGGTGAAACAAAAGACTCCGTTCGACTTGCATGTGTTAGGCACGCCGCCAGCGTTCGTCCTGAGCCAGGATCAAACTCTCTAAAATTTGTATCTATACAGAGTCCCCTGTATATACCTATCTTAGAGCTCTCTGCTCACTTCGACGCTCTCTGCGTCTTCCCTCTTTTTTCCGGAGAGTCAGGGCTCTCCTCCTCTAAAGCCGTTTCCTCAGAAACCCTTCAGAATCTTCAGGTCCGTTCCGTTCTTGTTGTTTAATTTTCAAGGTCCCCCCTCCCCCTTCGGGAGAGCTTTTCTATATTATCACATCTTTCTCCCCTTGTCAATCTTATTTCGAAAATATTTTTCAATATACAAAAAACAGATACAAGCTTAAAATCACTGTTGCTCCTGATACAGAAGTTTGATTGTAACGCCTCGGGAAACAGGATCCGAAACAAAACGCTCCTGTTACTTTCCAATGCGATCCCGGTTTCCTGGGAAACCTTTGACACAACGCGCCACTAAATAAGGCGCTTTGCTGAACAAACGATCTAACGCTTCGTTAAAATCCAATTCCGGCCCAATATAAACGGAAAACTCTTTGCCCGTTTTTGCCGCCGAGGCAATCTCGTTTTTAACGCTCCATCCGTGCGCCACTCTATGGTTTCCAGACGGACAGCTTTCGCGAGATAGTAATTTGCGTCGGACGCCGTGCAGGCAGGCGGGGATAAATTGGCGTTTTGCAGGTCTTCGGCATCATATTCTCCTTCTGTCAGTTCTGCATAAGAAGGAAAAACCGCATGGTCCTCCCCGATCATTTCATCCGTAACATTAAAATATTTGTAGCTAACCAGGCTATCGCTGTCATTCCAGGTTGCATCCAAATGGTACCAATCCCCGTCGATTTTAACAAGGTTCCACATATGCAGCATTCCCTTGAAGTCCCACTGACGAGCGTACTTTCCAGCCCGCACAGCTCAGTAAGGACTGCATCGCTCGCGCATAGCCTTTGCACACGGCCTTTCCATCAACCAAAGCGCCATATTGCGTATATGCTTTCCAATTCTCCCGTTCGACGCTGCCTCAGTATCATAAGAGCAGCGCGACGCAAGCGAATCAAACAAATACAATTCCCGGTCAAGTTCCGACATCTCCCCCCTGTAACCCGGCAAAAATCTCTTGCCGAACCAGGTTTAACTCCTCCGTCATTTTGCCGCATTCTTCCGCCGATACATAAGAATAGAGTCGTACTGTCGTCGTATCACCGCGATAAACATAACGGTACCGGTTTGCCAGCCAAAACACTTCCGGATTTTCGTTTCGAAAAAGCGGAAACTACCATATGAATTTGGCTCTCGTCAATCCGTCCGTCCTCGTACACTACTTCACTGATCGGATATAACCCATCTTCATCGGGCTCTGGCGCAATTTGTGAGACAGCGTCTTCCATTTGCCGGTAAAGCGCTTGCGCCGCTTCTTCCGGTAGTTGCTGATATCCCATCCGAGACGCAATATAACTATAATGCGGCGTGCTGTCGCCCGGCTCCTGGGAAACTGGCACTGGATCATATGATGGCTCCGATGCATTGTTTCACCACTGTCGCCCAAAGACGGCCTGCAAGATCGACATCATAGAAAACCAGCCCGCAAAGTTGTACAACGACCAAAAGCAGGGCCAACACAGCGGCTGCACGTGCAATATTTTTCAATGCAGGGGTTCCCCTATCGAAATAAATTCCAGATAATCCGCATCCGCCTTTTGTCAATATTCTATTTCTGAACACAGTAGACAAAGTATCGGGCAAAACCAGGGGCTTTACGAACTCACAAGCGTTCGGCTCTTTTTCGTGATACCATAAAATTATAGCATACCGCTCATTCTCGTTCATGTTTATTTTTTGAACATTCCAATGGTTATGTTCCGAACAGGCCGGCATTCCGATACAACCGGTAATAAACGCCTCGCTTTTCCATCAGTTGTTCATGGGTCCCCATTTCCTCAATCCCATTTTCCGTCAACACCAAAATCACTTTCGCATTTTGAATCGTGGAAAGACGATGCGCCACCGTAAACGTTGTCCGACCTTTTGTCAAACGCTCCAATGAGGCTTGTACAAGCCGTTCGCTCTCATTGTCAAGCGCGGAAGTCGCTTCATCCAGGATTAACACAGGCGGATTTTTTCAAAAACACCCGCGCAATGCTGATCCTCTGCTTCTGTCCGCCGGAAAGCTTGACGCCCCGCTCTCCGACATTGGTATCATAGCCGTCGGCAAGGCGCAGGATAAAATCATGCGCACCGGCCAGCTTCGCCGCCGAAACAGCCTCTTCCTTCGTGGCATCTGGCCTGCCGTACAAAATATTTTCATAGACCGTACCCGCAAAGAGGGACATCCTGTTGAACGACACCGATTTGGGAGCGCAAGGACTGCAACGTATAGTCCCGGACATCTTCCTGTCAATCAGATTTCGCCGGAAATCTCATAAAATCGTGGCAACAGGTTGCACATCGTTGTTTTCCCTGCTTCCAGAGGGCCCTACAATCGCCACACTGTCGCCGGCATCCACATGCAGCGTAATATTAGAAAGCACATCCTTTTTTCCATCAATATAATGAAAGCCAACATTTTTTGAAGTCAATGTTCCCGCGAATATTTGAGGGTTGTTCGCCCGACAGCACGGGAAAGCTCATCCGGCGTATCCATGATTTCTGAAAACCGTTCAATTCCCTGTCATTCCCTGCTGAAACTGCTCGGCATAGTTAACAATCACGGTAATCGTCGACAAAGCATCGATACATACATTAGATAGGCCACCAAATCGCTCGGCGCAATTTCTCCCCGAATCATAAAAGAGCACCGACTACCACAACAATGATGTACATCAGCCCATCAAACATTCGTGTTGAGGTCCGAAAGCCCGCCATATAACGATACATCCGGCGTTTGATAGCGAGAAACCGCTCGTTGCCTACCTGAAATTTTTCTTCTTCCCTTTGTTCATTGGCAAATGATTTTACTACCCGAATCCCCAGCAGGCTGTCCTCTATATCGGCGTTCAACTCGCTGATCTGGACGCGGGAGTCTTTGAACGCCCGCCGCATTTTCTTGTTAAAATAATAAGCGCAGGCCAGCATCATCGGGAGCACTGCAAAACAATCAACGTTAACCAAACATTCATCGTGCAGAGAATGACAAAGGAAACGGTAATTTTATAAAAATGCGATAAAAATTCTTCCGGACAATGATGGGAAAATTCTGTTACATCAAACAGATCGTGTGTAATCCGGGACATGATTTGTCCCACTTTCGTATTATCATAATAAGAAAAGCTAAGCTTTTTGCAGATGGGAAAACAAGTCGCGGCGCATATCCGTCTCCAGCCGGGCGCCCATGATATGGCCGATGGAGGCCATAAAATAATTTGCGGCCCCATCGATCAGGCGCAACAACAAATATAAAAGGCCCAACCGGAGGATCGTATCTACTGTCAAAGAGGCAATATCGTTTTGCGCCGAGATCCGTAATATAGCGCACAATTAACGGCAGGACAAGCTCGCACACCGTAGTCAGCGCCGCGCAAAACAAATCCAATGCCAAAACGCCAAAGATAAGGGCTTATAATACGGCATAAAACGCCGCAGTAAGCCGCCCGCCCGTTTTCTCTTTTCCATAGTATTCTTTTCCCCGCCTTCCTTCGCTTCATATTATGGCATATCCAGACGGCCGAATCAAGCTCCCCAAAGCAAAAGGCCGGCGATCGCCGGCCTTTGCTTTTTGGGAGGGTTATATTGAAAAAAGGTGCGGCTCTCCAGCCGCGAAGCTTGTAAACAAAATTATCGTTTAAAATGGAATAAAGAAAGGATTAAGTTAATTTTATTATAGAGATTGAATAAATAATGTCAAGTATTTTTGTCGATTTTTTGTTCTTTCTCACCGATTTAAAGAAAAGAGATAAAACATCCCGCTATAGATTGTAAAAAATACCCTGCGCCAACCCTCGGCCCGTTCTATATTTGCCTGTTGACAAAACACAGGATTTATACCATCATAGAACTATTGGGAACAAGGGATGGTATATCCCGTATTTCGCATTTTTCACGGAGGGCGTCATGATCCTTCAAAAAAAACAACTTAATTGAACTTGAAATTACTGAATGACCGCAGAAGGCGCAGGGAAGGCCACTATCAAATGAATGGCCGTCTTTGTCCCTGCTTGGCGCCGGGAGACATCCTGTGCGTAAAATTATTAAAATCGCCAAATCCTACGCGATAGGGAAACTCCAGGAAATTTTGACCCCATCCACTAATCGAATCACGCCGGACTGTCCACAATTTCCAAAATGCGGCGGCTGTGAATTCCGCCATCTCCGCTATGAAGCGGAACTCCGAAGCAAGGAACAGCGTGTGCGCGACGCGATCTCCCGTATCGGCGGGTTTTTCACCAGAGATTGTCCGTCCAATTCTCGGCGCAGCGCAACCGGACCGTTACCGGAACAAAGCGCAGATCCCAATCGGCCTTTCAGACGATGGTGCGCTCCTCATGGGTTTCTATGCACACCACAGCCATCGAATCATCGACTGCATGGACTGCCTGCTGCAACCCCGAAGCATTCGCAAGGATACTCATGATCTTCCGGTCGTGGTTCGACCTATACAGGCCCAGCGTTTACCAGGAGGCTTCTGGGACAGGCTGCCTGCGCCATTATATCTGCGGCACGCGGCGGGCACCGGCGAAATCATGGTATGCTTGGTTGCTAACGGGGAGCCGCCGCAACTCAACTCCCTCTGCAATATGTTAATCGGAGAGGTGCCGGAAATTGTCAGCATCCTATGGAATCACAACCCGGAAAAAGACCAATGTGGTATTGGGGAAGCAATTCCATACTTTATGGGGAAAAGACGCGCTTTTGGCGACCAGCTCTGCGGCCTGTCATTGACCGTAGCGCCCATGTCCTTCTATCAGGTGAACCACCGGCAAACGGAACGCCTCTATCAGGTTGCGGCCGGCTACGCTGCGCTTTCTCGGGCAGCTTGCTGCTCGACCTTTACTGCAGCACAGGGACAATCGGCCTGACTATGGCGAAACAGGCAGGACGATTAATCAGGGGTGGAGGTCGTAGAATCCGCTGTAAAAGACGCCAAAGAAAATGCGGAACGGAATGGGATCAAAACGCAGAATTCCCTTTGTATGGACGCGGGGCAAGCGGCAAAACAGTTCGCCTCATCGGGCATTCGTCCGGCGGTGACGGTACTCGATCCGCCGAAAGGATGCAGCCCGGAGGTCGTAACGGCAGCGGCCGCAATGAGGCCGGAGCGGATCGTGTATGTCTCCTGTGATCCCGCTACTCTCGCACAGGATCTCCGCCAATTTTCCCGATCATGGCTACCCCCTGTTGAACTCACACCGGTCGATATGTTCCCACGGACGGCGAATGTGGAGACAGTAGCACTTCTTTCCCAAAATAGGAGAAGATGAATGAAAAAACATTGTTGTATCAAATTCCAAATAAAATGCCGCAGGATATTCTGCATTTTGTGTCGGGACAAATATTTACGATAGTTCCTGCTCACCCGGAGCAAAAGTGTATTTTATTGAAAGGGAAGGGTACTATTTAAAATGTTCGGACAGCGGTGAGCTCGAAAAAAGAAGCTGAAATGGCAGAGTATTTTTACTCAAAGGGACTTGGCGCAGAGATATTGAGCTATATCTCAAATGACCGCGATTGGCTTTAACAGCCATTTATCGGGGGAAGACTGCGTACACGAAAAGTATCTTATGAATCCCACACGCCTATGCGACACTATTGCATACGAATTAAGAAAACTGCACGAAACAGATTATACTGGCTGCCCGATCATGGACAGGACAACAGAATATCTTGCTGTGGCTGAAAGAAGTATCATACTGGGAATTATGATAAATCTCATTTCTCTGATCGTTTTGGATATCGCTCAGCAGAGGAAGCTTATGCCGTTCTGGCTGCTGAGAAGGAGGCCCTGCAAAGCAAGGTTCTACTTCACGGTGATTATTGTCTGCCTAATATTGTCCTTAACAACTGGAAATTCTCAGGGTTTATCGATGTCGGCAGCGGCGGTGTTGGCGACAGACATATTGATTTATTTTGGGGGCTTGGACACTTTGGTTTAATTTGAAAACGAATAAGTACTACGAGCGTTTTCTTTGACGCATGGAAGGGATAAGGCAGACGAGTCAATACTCAAAGTTGTTGTTGCGGCTGAAGTATTTAGCTGAGTATACTAAAAGAGCTAAAGGGCGTCTTACCAAGCAATGAATCTGGACAGCCAAATTCGTTATTCAAGGCAATTTGGGTACTAAAAGCTTGTTGAAAACAGGCAGCACCCCTGTTGAGACAGCCGCGTTGCTATCCAAAAGCAAAAATCAACGCAGTAAAAGGCGTTGTATGAATAAACAGGAAAATTTCATGCAAAAAACAATTTATAACGGAAGGAAGTCAGGGTATGAAGCTTTCACTCAATGGGATCAAAGACAACACAGCTTGGGAAGCCGCTGGAATTGCATTGCCTGGCTATGATGTGGATGAGGTTTCAAAAAACACAAGAACCTCGCCTCGGTGGGTACACTTCGGTATCGGAAATATCTTTCGTATTTTCATCGGCGGGATCGCCGACAGCTTGCTGGAAAGCGGAGATCTAGACACCGGACTGACCTGTGTGGAAACCTTTGACTACGACGTGGTGGATAAAATCTATCGTCCTTATGATAACCTTGCAATCAGCGTTATCCTACATGGCGACGGAAGCAGGAACTACAGAGTGCTCGGTTCCTTTCGCGAAGCTGTCAAGGCACAGTGCAGCGCCACTGTCCAGTGGAACCGCCTTAAGGAAATTTTTTCAGCCCCATCCCTACAGCTTGTCTCCTTCACAATTACGGAAAAGGGCTATGCGCTGACCGACACGAGAGGGAATTATTTTCCCTTTATCCAGGCGGATATCGACAATGGGCCAGGCAAAGCTTCCAGCGCCATGGGCATTATCACCGCAATGCTGCTGGAACGTTACCGCAACAGCAAGGCGCCTTTGGCACTGGTCTCTATGGATAACTGCGCTCAGAACGGCCGTTTGCTGCGCAACTCTATTTTGACCATAACGGATGAGTGGCTAAAAAGAGGCTATGTGGACGACCGGTTCGCTGCCTATGTGAAAGATGAAGGCACCGTTGCTTTTCCATGGACCATGATTGATAAGATTACCCCCGCCCGGATCCGGGTATTGCAGCCGACCTGGAAGCGATGGGGGTGGCGCATATGCAGCCCATTGAGACCGCAAAGCGCACCTATATTGCGCCCTTCATCAACGGAGAGGAGCCACAGTACCTGGTGATTGAAGACACCTTCCCCAACGGCCGCCCTGCGCTTGAAAAAGGTAAGGGCGTATATCTGGGGAACCGTGATACCGTTAACAAATCCGGAACGGATGAAGGTGACTGCTCTGTTAAATCCGGTCCATTCCGCATTGGGCCCTTTGGGCGTCCTGCTGGGTGAAACCTATTTTGCCAATATGATTAACAACGACGCCAAGCTGATGGCGCTGGGAAAAAGGGTCGCCTATACCGAAGGGCTGCCTATGGCCCCGAATCCCGGTATCATTGACCCGAAAGCTTTTGTGGATGAGGTGTTCAATGTCCGGCTCGTAAACGAATATCTTCTGGACACCAACCTGCGCCCTCCACCGACGTATCCCGGGGATAGGCGTGCGCTTTGGCGAGACCATCAAATCCTACACATTGAAATATGGCAGTGCCGAACAGCTGATCGGAATCCCGTTGGGCATTGCCGGTTGGTTGCGCTATATGATGGCTGTAGACGACAAGGAATTCCTATACCCTGGCCCCGGATCCTATGGCCGGCGAAATCACTGAGGCGCTTAAGGGATTCGCATTGGGAACCGGAAACCCTCAAGGACCAATTGAAGCCAATTCTTTCTAATGAAAAATCTTCTTTACCAATCTGTACAACGACGGCCTCGGCGAAAAGATTGAAGGGTTCTTCCGGGAGATGATCGCCGGAAAAGGCGCGGTCAGGGCAACCATTGATAAATATATTTGAGATAGGATCCTTTTTGCTTTTCAAAAGCCCGGCATTGTGTCCAGCCAATCTTGATTTTTCTTCCAGAACCACACCTAGCTTTATCGTAGCCGATATGTCGCCACAGTCGAAACCATCCTGAGGCACAAAGGAAATGTGTTGGTAAAGCATTTTGTGAAACGCCTGTCAATCTTTTTAGAAAGGAAAACTGGGGATGAATAAAGTAAAAATCACCGTCTTGAAGGCGACACTTGACCAGGAGCTCGCCGAGGAATACGGCGTGGAAGGCTTATCCGCATGTCCGATGCTCCGGGCCGGACAGACTTTTACGCGGATTATGCGAAACCGGAAGGCCTTTGCGACGAAGCCTGGAAAGCAATCTATCAATATGTTTTTCGCTTGCACACGGCGGCGGAAACGGCTTATTTTATTATGGGGACTGGATCCGTAAGCCCGGCGTAGCGATTTGCGAAAGCTGCAACGATGGGCTGCGTCCCGTCATCTTCAAGCTTGAGGCAACCAATATTCAGTCCCAGCCCGATTATGAGCCGGTCCGCTAGCCCCGCTCCAAGGTTAACATCCAGCATACCGTTGCTTTTTCCATCAAAAACCGGTTCCGGGCCGTGTAACCGCCCCCCGTAAGCAAGGAGTGAAGTTATGAGCCAAACGGAAGTTTTCCCGACAATGATTACGCCGTACCATGCGGGCGGCTCCATTGACTACAGCACCGCAGAGCAGTATGTGCAATGGTATTACGACAAAGGGTGCACCGATTTTTTCCCTTTGCCAATCCAGCGAAATTTTTCATGACATTGGAAGAACGTGTCCGCCTGAACCGCGTCGTATGGCGAAAAGCCCTGCAAATCAGGGAAAAATACGGCAAACCGTTCACAATCATTTCCTCCGGGCATATCTCCGACACCATCGAGGATCAGATTCGGGAGCTGCGCGCCGTGGCGGAATCCGGTACGGACGTTCTCGTTTTCATCACCAACCGCCTTGACCCGCAAAATCAGGGGGACGATGTGTGGATCTCAAATGCAGAACGGCTCTTGGACGCCCTGCCGGCGGAGCTTCCTTTGGGGCTCTATGAAAGCCCATATCCGTACAAAAAGGCTTGTAACAGACCGGATTTTGACCTGGTGCCGCTCTACAGGGAGATTCCGCTATATGAAGGACACCTGCTGCAACGCGGCAGTCATCAAGCATAGGAACGAACTTTTGCAGGGCAGTGGCTTCCGGCTCTAAACGCAAACTGCCAGACGCTTTGGATTCCCTCAAAACGGCGGAGGCGGCTATTGTGGGATCATGGCAAATTTCCACCCGGAGCTCTATGTATGGCTGTGCAGCCACTATCTTGAGATGCCGGAAAAAGGCGGAACTGCTCCAGGCGTTGCTTGGAACGGCGGGATTCACGGAAAACGGTCTCCCCTACCCGCTTACCGCCAAATATCATATGTGCCTCGAAGGAATTCCAACGGTCAACCACAGCAGGAGCTGCAAAGACGAAGCACTGACGCCTTATGTCAGGGCCTGTGTCGAGAGCAGATGCGGCTGCTGTGCAAAACGGCCCAGATGCTGCCGTAAAAGCCAGTGGGACTTACATGGGTGCAGCGAAAGGGATATCCGGCAAATGGTATGCCCAAAAAGGAACCATACTGAGAAACCGCTAAGCGCCCGGACGGTTTGATATGTACCTAATACTGGACACCCAGTATTGGGGGTATTTTTATGAAATATAGTTATGAATACAAGAAAAAGTGCGTGGAATTGTACCGCCAAGGAAAATGGCCAGAAACACCAGACGGAGTAAAGGAAAAGCGATTTCACGATACGGTTCGGATTTGGGTTCGAACAGAAGATGCTTGTGGTCCAGAAGCACTGCGACATAAAAATCAAAACAAAGTATGGGCAGCAGAAGAAAAGTATGAGCTAATCGCTAAAATTTTGGCCGGTGCATCGTGTAGAGAAACGGCAATTTCGGCTGGAATCAATGCGGGTCTCTTGTACCAATGGGTCAGATGCTATAAAATAAAAAGGGTATCAGGGATTGGTCGCACAACGAAAAGGACGGCCACCCAAAGGCCTGCCATGAAGAAGAAAATAGTACCAGCAGAACTGACCCCTTCAGAGCGAGAAGAAGTGATTCGGCTTAGAGCTGAGAACGAGCGTCTGAGAGCGGAGATTGCCGTCGTAAAAAGAGATTGCCTTGAGAGAAGAGCGATGCGCAGCGCAACTCAAGGCGAAAAAAGCTGCGCTCGTCAGGAACTCCGCAAAGAAGGACACAGACTGAATGATTTGCTGGATGCCATTGGGCTGTCTAGGTCGACATACTATTATGAACTTGGCAGAACCGATAAAGTCAGAGAACGAAACGCCGAGTTATCGTCGAAATCGTTTCCGTTTTTAATGAGAACAGGAAACGATATGGCGTAAGAAAGGGTACATCGGGGCTTCTGAACCGTGGCTTTCTGGTAAATCACAAGCGTGTCCAGCGAATCATGAATCAGCTTGGACTGTTTGGCAAACGTCCCAAGGAGAAGTACCATTCTTACAAAGGCGATGTCGGCAAAGTCGCCGATAACATTATCAATCGGGTTCAGTACCGAAGCCACTTCAAAGTGGACGACCGATGTATCACAGTTCAACCTGTCTTGGGGTAAGTGCTATATTTCTCCGATTCTGGACATGAATACAAATGAGATTATTTCTTATAATCTCTCTACCAGTCGAACATGGAACAAATCAAGGATATGCTACACAAGGCATTTAAACGCTTTCCCTCTGTGCAGGGTCTGGTCATGCACTCGGATCCAGGGTTGGCAATATCAGCACGCATTTTACCGGGCGAACTTCAAAAGCATGGAATTATTCAATCTATGTCCCGAAAAGGGCAACTGCTATGACAACTGCATTATGGAGACCTTCTTCGGTAGACTAAAAATGAAATGTTCTATGGTTTTGAGAAAAGATTATCCTTCCTTTGAAGCATTCTCCAAAGCTATTGCTGATTATATCGACTATTACAATAACAGCAGAATCAAGCTAAAACTAAATGGATGTCTCCCTCTAAATTCAGGGAAGCATCCATGATGGAAAATTAATTATTCATTTTAAGCCGGTGTCAGAAAACCGAATTGCATATCATTTATCGCGCGATCCAGCCTGTTTTATTTTTAGCAGGACAAAATTATCGAAAAGAAAAAAAGGAGTTTTCCCCATGACAAAAATCCGGTCCGGCACATGGTATATCCTTGCCGCGTCGCTTCTATTCAGCCTTGGCGGGATTCTGATCAAGCTGATCCCTTGGTCGCCGCTTTTCCATTAACAGCGCCCGGTGCCTTTTAGCCGCCATCGTCATAGGCGTTTATATGATCGTCCGTAGGCACCGCCTGCGCTTCCACCGCCAGGTCTGGCTCCGCGCCTTCTGTATGGCCTGCACCGTAACGCTATTCACCGCCGCGACAAAGCTGACCACTGCCCGCAAATGCGATTGTCCTGCAATACGGCGCCAATTTTCGTCATGCTGTTCCTGTGGGCCTTTTTCGTCGGCGGCCGGGCCGGGCCGACCTGTTCGCCTGCTTTTTGTGCTAGCGGGCATTGTCTGTTGTTTTGCGGAAAATCTTTCCACTGGTCGGACAACAGGCGATATTGCCGCCGTCCTTGCCAGGATGGCCTATGCCGGCGTTTATATGCTGAACGTCTCGCCAAAATCCGATGCGCTTTCTTCCATTCTATTGGGGCAGCTTTTAGCCATCCCGATCGGCATCCCTTCCTTATACAGGAAACCAATTATGAATCCAACCTGTATTGTGCCTCCTCACTGGGAATCTTACAGGTCGGCGTTGCCTATCACTTCTTCAGCGAGGGGCTCCGTTCCCACCGCCGGTTACCGTTTCTATCATTTGTGGGATTGAACCGGTTTTGAATCCGCTCTGGGTCTCTCTTTTACGGTGAGCAGCTTGGAGGCTTAGCCGTTATCGGTTACCAATATTGTATTCCTGTCCCGTCTTCGTGTATAATATAAGCGCACAGAAGAAGGGTCCGCCATCTCTGCGGAGACAAGAGAGGATGATTGCGGGCCGGTATAAAAAGGACGCTTCGCCTACGGGACCCGCAAACTTATCGATATTCCACCGGTTCACAATTCTGTTGTCGACCCACTAAACGGCTGAAAACGGCGGCGCTGTCTCCCGACTGACAGAAATGTATTTTGTCCCGCCATAATGACGGGAAATAAGGGCGGTATAACATGATCTTAGTCAACACGGACTACATTACAGGGAAAAGAGCTTACCATGCTTGGATTGGTAAAAAGGAAGCACCGTCCAAAGCAAAAATATTGGCCGGGATATTACCCAGAGCCTTAAAACCCTGGTTGGCGGTGAACTCAAAGGCTTACACGGAGATGATGGATGTCGCCCGGGCGCTCGCCACAAAGAGGATGGCAGAAGAGGCGGAAGCACTTGGCGCGGATGCTGTCGTCAACATTCGTTATGCTTCCTCGGCGATCATGGCCGGCGCGGCGAAGTGATCGCTTATGGGACAACAGTTAAATTTAAATAGGAGGATAACCACCGGGCATTTTTGCCGGCCTTTCCTCGAAAACAGCCCGGCGCGAGTGATATGTACCCCTAATACTGGACCCAGTATTGGGGGTATTTTATGAAATATAGTTATGAATACAAGAAAAGTGCGTGGAATTGTACCGCCAAGGAAAATGGCCAGAAACACCAGACGGAGGTAAAGGAAAAGCGATTTCACGATACGGTTCGGATTTGGGTTCGAACAGAAGATGCTTGTGGTCAAGCACTGCGACATAAAAATCAAAACAAAGTATGGGCAGCAGAAGAAAAGTATGAGCTAATCGCTAAAATTTTGGCCGGTGCATCGTGTAGAAAACGGCAATTTCGGCTGGAATCAATGCGGGTCTCTTGTACCAATGGGTCAGATGCTATAAAATAAAAGGGTATCAGGGATTGGTCACAACGAAAAGGACGGCCACCAAAAGCCTGCCATGAAGAAGAAAATAGTACCAGCAGAACTGACCCCTTCAGGCGAGAAAAAGTGATTCGGCTTAGAGCTGAGAACGAGCGTCTGAGAGCGGGATTGCCGTCGTAAAAAAGATTGCCTTGAGAGAAGAGCGATGCGCAAAAGCGCAACTCAAGGCGAAAAAAGCTGCGCTCGTCCAGGAACTCCGCAAAGAAGGACACAGACTGAATGATTTGCTGGATGCCATTGGGCTGTCTAAGGTCGACATACTATTATGAACTTGGCAGAACCGATAAAGTCAGAGAACGAAACGCCGAGTTATCGTCGAAATCGTTTTCCGTTTTTAATGAGAACAGGAAACGATATGGCGTAGAAGAAGTACATCGGGAGCTTCTGAACCGTGGCTTTCTGGTAAATCACAAGCGTGTCCAGCGAATCATGAATCAGCTTGGACTGTTTGGCAAACGTCCCAAGGAAGTACCATTCTTACAAAGGCGATGTCGGCAAAGTCGCCGATAACATTATCAATCGGGATTTCAGTACCGAAGCCACTTCAAAAGTGGGACGACCGATGTATCACAGTTCAACCTGTCTTGGGTAAGTGCTATATTTCTCCGATTCTGGACATGAATACAAATGAGATTATTTCTTATAATCTCTCTACCAGTCGAACATGGAACAAATCAAGGATATGCTACACAAGGCATTTAAACGCTTTCCCTCTGTGCAGGGGTCTGGTCATGCACTCGGATCAGGAGTTGGCAATATCAGCACGCATTTTACCGGAGCGAACTTCAAAAGCATGGAATTATTCAATCTATGTCCCGAAGGGCAACTGCTATGACAACTGCATTATGGGACCTTCTTCGGTAGACTAAAAAATGAAATGTTCTATGGTTTTGAGAAAGATTATCCTTCCTTTGAAGCATTCTCCAAAGCTATTGCTGATTATATCGACTATTACAATAACAGCAGAATCAAGCTAAAACTAAATGGATGCCTCCCTCTAAATTTCAGGGAAGCATCCATGATGGAAAGATTAATTATTCATTTTAAGCCGGTGTCCAGAAAACCGGGTACATATCAGAGCCGGGCTGTTTTTCTTTACTGTGCCGCCTGCCGGAATGGTCCGCACAAAAAGAGAACGCCGGTCCAAATCTCTGTAAGGACAGCGTTCTCATAGTTGTAAATTTGGCTGTCGGCCGCCCGTTTGTTTCCATTGCACATCCGCCGAAGCGCCGCAAGGGAATGCGGGCACTAACCACGGATTCAGGAATGGGAAAGGAGGAAACAATCTCGCGCCGTGCACAGGCACGCATTACCACTCTGCAATCGTTCCGTCCGCGTTCCGCCAAACCGGATTCCGCCAGCGATGCCCTCCTTTGCAAGCGTCGTACCTTTTCCTCATTGACAGAAATCCCCAGGCCGCTCCCCGTCGGGCGCAGAGATAAAGCCATCTTGATAGGTAAATACGGTTGGATCAGAAAGATAATCAAAAATGTCGTTCCCCTGGTTATAATGGATTCCAAGGCTCTGCTCCTGGATAAATACATTTTGGTGTGCAAAAATCCACCTGCACACAGGCGGCGAGCAATCGGCCCAAGCAGGCAATGGGTGCCACAGCCACATCATAACACTCCGCCATGGCGGCAATCTTCTTCACCTCGCTGATTCCGCCCGCATGGGAGAGATCCGGCTGAATGATATCCACCGTACCGGACGCCAGCAGATTTTTAAAGTCCCATCTTGAGAACAGCCGTTCCCCGGTCGCGATCAGGGTGGCGACGCTCCCCGCGATCGCTTTCAGCGCTTCCTGGTTCTCGGAGGACAGGCTCCTCAATGAACATCGGCCGGTAGGGCTCCAGTTCCTTCGCCAGGATTTTTGCCATTGATTTATGCACTCTGCCATGAAAATCTACAGCAACCGCAAGTGTATTCCCAAACCGTTCCCGCAGCGCCGCCAGAACGTCCGACCACCGCATCGACCTTATCATAGCTGTCAATATAATGCAGTTCTTCCGTTGCGTTCATTTTGACTGCCGAAAAGCCCTGAGGATACTTTTCCTCCGCCGCCCGTACAATATCCGACGGCCGGTCCCCGCCGATCCAGCTATAGACCTGCAGTTTGTCCCGGCAGGCGCCGCCAAGCAGCTCGTAAACCGGCGCGCCGTAAAATTTCCCCTTGATATCCCAAAGGGCCTGGTCGACACCTGCCAGCGCGCTCATTAGATCAGGCCGCCCCGGTAAGCACGCGCGGTAGGCCGTCTGCCAAATATCTTCGATCCGCATCGGATCCTTCCCAATCAGGTAATCCGAAAGCTCCTCCACCGCCGCCTGGACTGCGGCATGGCCTCGACTACCGGTTCTCCCCAGCCGCATGGCCCGGTATCCGTCTCTACTTTCAAAAAAACCATCTCGGCGGAACCTGATAAAGCGTCAACTTTGGTGATTTTCACAGGGGAATCGTTCCTCCTTCATTGCAGTTTTGCCTCTACTACGAAGTTTATCCCATATAGCCATGTCTGTCAAATTTTCTTGCCTATGGTATTCCCGCTTTAATTTCCAAATCCACCTTACCGCCGCCTTCCCCGGGCATATAAATGGAAAGACAACAAGTATCCCGGAGGCGAACAGAGCAAAATGAAGGGTGCGATACATGAAAACTCGGTCTACGACAATCTTGTCGAGGGCGTGCGGTTGAACTCAGGGAGTACATTTGCAAAAACAACGCAACGGTACGGATTGCAGCTAAAAAATTTGGCGTCAGCAAATCTACGGTACATAAAGATGTCTCCGAGCGCCTAAAATACGTCAATCCTGCTTTACCGGGAAGTTAAATCCGTACTGGAGGTCAACAAGGTACAAAGGCATATCCGGCGGTATGGCGACAAAGCTGAAATACAAAAGGGCCGGAAGGGATAAGAAAAACGCGTTCCCTGATTTTCAAATTGCGAAACCGGGAAAAACGTGCTATGATAACAGCAACAAGGAATTTCCAAAACTGGACGTTTAGAGGGAAACACAATGACACGAGTGCTGACATATGGGACGTTTGATCTGCTCCACTACGGCCATATCCGCCTCCTGCAGCGCGCAAAGGCGCTCGGGGACTATTTAATTGTCGCTTTATCCACCGACGAATTTAACGCTATCAAAAGCACAAAAAGGCGTTTCATAACTATGAGAACCGCAAGCTGATGCTGGAATCCATCCGCTACATCGACCTGGTTATCCCGGAACGCGCACATGGGAGCAAAAATCGACGATGTTTTTAACTTACCACGTCGATATCGTTGTGATGGGCAGCGATTGGGCCGGGAGCGACAAATTCGATTATTTAAAGATTACTGCAAGCTGGTCTATTTGGACCGGACAGAAGGGTTTCGACTTCCCAAATTAAAGAAGAACTCGGCCTGACCTGGAAAGGGCCGAAAGACCGGTTTGCCGCTCCATAGGGGTGCGTCTACTGAACCGATGTCGCGCCCGGCTTCATCCGGCCTTTCGCGAACAAAGGAGAATTCGCCAACTGGCGGATCTCCCTGTTTTTACGCAACCCGTCCGATGCGTACAAGGCCCGTCAACCGGCACGCCTTCTGGCAAAAGGAAGCACGCATCGCGCACTTTGCGCACATACCGGCATTAAAGCCACGGCTTTCAGCCGGCGCCGGAAACGCAACCAAAAGATACGGCGTCGGTTGCTAAAGTCCGCACAACGCTTTTAACCTAAAACAGCTACCGCGTTCCATCAAAATGCGATATACTAAAGACAGAAAGGAAGCGGTATCGATGAAAGAAATCGTTAAGACCTTCCAGGAGCTGGTCGACCAAAGCAGCCATATCGTATTTTCGGCGGCGCGGGTGTTTCTACGGAAAGCGGCATTCCCGATTTCCGCAGTGTAGACGGCCTTTACCGCCAGAGTACCCCTATCCGCCGGAAACAATGCTTATAGTCACACCTTTTATGAACGCCATACGGCGGAATTTTTTCCGTTTTTACCGGGAAAAGCTCCTATATCCTAATGCCAAGCCGAATGCAGCACATCAAAAAGCTTGCCGCCCTAGAAGCAGCCGGGGAAGCTATCTGCCGTTGTTACACAAAATATCGACGGTTTGCACCAGGCTGCCGGAAGCCGCCGAGTCTACGAGCTGCATGGGAGTGTCCTGCGCAATTACTGAACGCTGCCACCGTTCTTTCTCCATGGCGTTCCTTTTTTGCAGGGCGATGGAATTCCCAAATGCCCCTGCGGCGGCACGAGTTAAACCTGATGTCGTTCTTTATGAAGAGCCTCGACGAAAATACGCTTTCGGGCGCGGCTGAGGCAATCGCCAACGCAGATTTGCTGATTGTCGCCGGGACTTCACTGCGGTCTATCCGCCGCCAGGCTGATCGATTTCTATCCGGGTAACCGCCTTGTGCTGATAAACAAAGCGGAAACCCGGCGGACAAACGCCGATCTCGTCATTCACGCCCCGGTTGGGGAGATAATGGCTTCCCTCGACGTGCGCGGTTTTGGCCCGCCTGAGTGCTAACTGGAAAGTTTAGGTTAAAATCCCTTTCTCTTGACTCATTCCAGCCGTCATGCTATACTGATCCCGCCGGTTTTTTCTATTTTTTAAAAGCGCTGGATTGGCGCTGTTTTTGGGCCGGCAATTCAGCAATGAGGAGAGAAAGAACATGAAGAAGAAAGTACTTGCTGTTGTATTTGTGTCTCGCTGTCTGCTTCGCGCTTACCGCATGCAGTGGTAATTCAGAACCCAGCAGCTCCACCGAAGAATCTTTAGCCCCCCTCCAGCTCGGCTGCCGAACCCAGCAGTGCCGGAAGCGACTGCCACGCCGGAACCGGAGTCCGAACCCGTATCGGAATCGGAACCGGAATCTGAGTCCGCGTCGGAATCGTCTGTCCCAGTATCCGGCGACGAAGCGGAAGCCGCCATCCAGGAATACCTTGATTCTTACGGCCAAACAGTCGCCGACACGGTAGCAGACACATTGGACGGCACCGGGATAACGCTGGAACTCCTTGCTCGGGGAAGCGCGCTGGTCTACAGCTTTCAGTATTCCGCCGATATAATGGAGCAGTTGGATTCCGAGGCGCTTGGAGAGGCGCTTGAATCGTCGCTGGACACCACTGCTTCCACCTATGAAAGCCTTTTGCCTTCAATGAAATTGGGTATCCCGGAATTAGAGTCCATCATAGTGGAATACCTTGACGCGGACGGTAATGTGCTCGCATCGAGGCAATTTACGGAGAGCGAATAATCGTCGCTCTTGAAACGTGCAGAAAAGCGGCTTTGGATACAGACTGTATCCGGGCCGTTTTCACGTCTTTCGCTTTCACTGCTCCGTACCGCCGTGGGTAAACGAAGAGCCTTCCGAACAGCAAAACGGCGCGCCGTTTTTCCTTTACAGGGTGGCGCCGTCGATTTTATCGATCGGTAGAGGATAAATCAATGATTTGGGGTGTTTTCTGATAATATCATAAAAAGAGTAGCCGGATAACTCGGCTGTTGCGGGATGGATTTCCGATATCATTCGGCGAGATATGAAAAAAGCATCCGTCATGTCGTCCGTCGTAGTCTCCTTTTAGGCGTATGCTTGCCTGCCGGAAGAGCAGACCCATAATATTGTTGCTAAAACAGGAAATTAATTTGCGGTTTGTTGTTTGCCCAGGTGCAATGGAGAAATATAAAATTGTTTGTTAAAAAGGCGGCTCAGGTACAATCTTTACCGAGCCGTCTTTTCAATCGTGTTCTGATCGAACGAAAGCGATCACTCGCTTTCTGCAAATTCTTTTGATACGATCACATTGCCGTCCATGTCAAGGTACTCTATCACAATGGATTCGGCCTCCGGAATAATCGTTTTCATTGTGGACAGAACCTCTTCATAAATCGAAGCAGTAGAGTCCAATTCCGCTTCCAATTCTTCTTTAACGAGTTTAGTATCCCCTACGTCAACATGATACTGGAAGCTGTAAACCAGGGAATTTCCTCTGGCGAAAATATCAATGCTCATTCCGGGATTCCTGTAGCGTTTCGGACATGGCGTCGATTTGGGCTGCCACGTAAAGTGTCGATAAAGTCCTGAATTTCGGCCTCTACGTCTGTACCGACAGAAGGCTCCTGTTCTGACGTAGACTCCGGCTCCGGCGTGGCAGCCGCTTCCGGCACACTGCTGGGTTCTGCGGCCGAGCTGAGGGCGCTAAAGATTCTTCGGCACTGCTGGAATGTATGTTGCTGTCACATGCAGCAAGCGCAATTTTTTGTCCAGCCAGTATTTCTACACGGGAGTCAGATACTGCATTGTTTATACATGCGGAGAGGATGAAACAGACAACAAGGCATAATACAACAGCAAGTACTTTCTTCATGTCCTTTCTCTCTCATTGCAAAATCTACCGCTTCAGGAAAGACGGATGTCAAACTGAAACTCCATCTTTTCCCAAAAAAAAAAAGCTGGCCGTGACAGGATAGCGAAGGGCTGTTATAAAGTCAATAATGGTCTTTGTGCTCTGGTATGCATACAATTTTCCAATTTAATCCTGAGGACCTTTCCAGAGGCCGTGCAAATTGCAGTAAGCATAAGCCGCGATCACCCATCTCCTCGCAAAGGGCAAACGAGGCTGCCGGCCCGCCCCGGCGCCAAACATTTTCTGGTTCCCCTCTTTTGTTTCCAATGCGATCCATTCAATCGAATGCGCTTCTTCCATCGGATGCGCATTTGTGCCGATTGAAACCGTTACCAGGGTTCCGTCGATTTTGACGACGGGAACGTGTTTTTCCAATGAGGCGTCTACGGCGCCCGGAACAATTTCCTGCATTTTCTGCCCACAGCACATCACCGGGACCCCCCTTGTCCCTCACATATGCAATGATGTTTCCACAGTGCGTACAAAAAGATAAATTTCATTTTTGTTCCCCTTTTCAAAATTTTAAAATTGGGCCCCATTTATGGGAAGCCGACAATTTCCCTGCGCTTATAACGACCTTTCCAAGGATCTTCTCCCCATTTCCAGCGAAGAAACATGCAAAGGCTTCCGGTGCACGCTCAGAGGAAGCGCCCGGTAACCAACACCAACGGGTCAAATCCCCGTCGGTAAAGCTCACAAAGTTCAATGAAATCTTGCCGTGTAAAGTAAAAGGAGCCCGTCACCTGGATTTCCCTGTGAATAATGTCCTCAGAAGGGGATAATGGCGGAACTGGCGCCATGTTTTCTCCGACGAAAACAACCGTCCCTTGCGGCCGGACAAGCTTCAAAACGCTCCTCTGTATCGTACCGTTTCCCGAACATTCAAAAACGATATCGGGTCCAATCCCACCGGTATACGCCTCAACTGCCGCTTTTATGTCCTCTGCCTCAGGGTCAACCAAGCAGTCCACACCTAAAATCTGCTGTACCAACGCCCGCCGCCCGGATGTGGCTCGGAAACTATCGTTTGCACCCCGTAATACCGCAAAAGTGCGGCCACTCCAAAACCAATCGGCCCAGCCCCGGTAACAAGCGCAGTATTTCCAAAGCCGCATCTGGCCCTCCTGACTGCACGGTAAAGGCGTCCCCGCACCATCGCCGCCTAAAAGCACCCCCAATGTCAAACGGCATCTCCTCCGGAAGCTTCAGGCAGCATTGCTCGGGACACAAACATATTCCGCATGGCCGCCATGATAATAGCGGGAGCGACCGGCAAACTGCGGCATCCCGGAACGGCAGTAGTAACACCTGCCGCAGCCCAACGTCACGTTAACGGCAACGCGGTCTCCCGGCGTTATCAAGCGGCAGTCATTTGCTTGTACTACCGTACCTGCATATTCATGTCCGGAAATTTGGCTTGATCCATTGATATATTCATGCCTTTCACTGCCGCAAATTGCGGAAACCGCAATCGGATCACCTCTCCGGGCGCCGGGCACGGCGCCGGTACCTCGACAACACACGATTTGCACCACCGGTGAACCGCAATACTTTCATGGCACTATCGCCCTCCTTTTTCCTAGAGCATTAAAAGTAGAGGTCCTCGCTGCTGTGAGTCCGATATGCTTTTATCATAGAAAAACATTTTCTTGTTTTCTTGGATCCATTTTCCAACGTACAACATTCTGTCAAAGGTACAAACTGTCGGGACCTGGCTTCGACCCCCGTCACCGATTTGCTACAAAAACCAAACTGTCAGTCTCCAGGGCAGCGCTTCTACCTTTATTTTACCGCCGCAGTCATTGCAAAATATTTTCATTGGGGACATAATAGGGGATACTGTTGCCGGAGCCTAGGGCATACCCGCCTTTTCTTCTGCAAGCGCCAACATAGCGGTTGCACGGGCCGTAATCTCCGACTCTCGCTTAGCGGACGAGAAAAAAATCCACGTCCATCCCACCTAGGATGGCATCCTCCCCGCCCCACCGGCGATATGCTTCTTCCACTGGAACAATATTGTCCTCATAGGAATGTCTGCCGTCAAATTTCATCTCTTCTATGACGTCTTCCACATGATATCTACCATATAGCCGCAGGAGTGCAGCACCGCAAACTTTCCAGCTTTATGCGCCGCCTCCACCATTTTTCTTGTGCCAGGGGAAGACATACCGGCGCATATCGGAACAGAAAGCATGTCTGCGTGTTAAATCCCCAGTCGTCGTTAATCATTGGGGATACCGACGGAGTCGTATTGCGCACAGTGTTCATAATAATCCAACAAGATTCCACCGATACGATCAAAAATAGCTTTTACCAGAGCCGGATCATCGTAGAGCATAAAGCTAAAGGTTTTTCATAGCCGACAATACTAATCACATTTTCTAATAGGCCGCAAGGACCGGCCGTCATCAATTTCATCTTTTCAGGCAGGTAAGGCTTAATTTTTCAAGTCGTGAATAGTCGGCGTTTCTGCATCGGGCCAAGGATAGTTCTCGAAATCCTCCCCAGCTTTTAATCAGGGCATGGGCATTCAGTGAGATTGTATTTTTCGCTCCGTTTCGCCGGTGGGAAAACAAGGTCGCTGCCGTAACAATTGGCATAATCATAACCACAGGCAGCAAACACCCGGATCATATATGCTAACTGTACGACAGGGTCATTCGTTTCCGGCGCAGGTCCGGCGACCTCCATTATAAAGGTTCTCATTCATGAAGAATTCAAACAGTGTGGGACAGTTCGGCTTTTTGGCATTGCAGCACTTTACGGATATTCTCAAAATCCGGCTCACGATGGACAAGGTTCATCATACTCTCTCCTTTTAATATAAAATAGACGCTCCAATAAAAAAAAGCTGCCTTTCCCCATTTCGGTCCACTTTATTTTTATCCGATCTGCTAGTCCAGCCGATCTAAATCATGCGACCAAGAGGAAAACATCTTATATGTCAGTTGAAGACGAAATTGGTGAAAGCCCTATAGCAGGCCGGTGGAGTTTGTAGCCCGGAAACCAAGGACATTATTCCTCATCATGGATATTTTGAAGTTCTTTCATCCGTATTCTTTTTCAAGATTATCGCCGTGGTCTACGGATCGTGAAAGGCAAATGGTATCTTTCCTCGTATCCCTCAAATTTTTATCATACCTCTATTGGCATTCTACCATAAAACAATTTTAAGTCGACTGTTTTTATCATACGGGTATCAATACAAAATCGTAGAGCGTTATGCAGTCAAATCTCTTAACAACCGTGGCAAGACCATCAAATGGGAGAATCCACTTATTTCGACATGGGTATGGCGAATGACCTTGCCGAGTGGATTGGAGATTACCACGCTTCTGGTATCAGTACGAGTATGATACGAGAGGGAATCCGGAAATTGATGTAAATGACATTGTGTATCAGGAAAATGAGTTTCACAATGATATGAAGGTAAACATCTACCGGCAGACCCTCAATTTCAATCAAAGTTTTTCGGGCAAAGTTACTGCCCGCAGAGTAGGAAGGTGTAAAATATGGTTTGGCAAACTCAAAAACTGACTGGCACGGGGCTACCGATTCCGAGGGAATTATATACCGGGGACAGGTTCAACGCAACCGACTTTAACCGTATCAAGAACAATCTTTCTTACCTACGAGATTTGGCAAGCCGCCTTTATGACGAGTTCTCCATCGTTTCTCTAGGAGAAGATCGCACCCCTTAGGACTACTTCTACGCTGATGAAATCAATCAGCTTGAGGAAAATCTGAAAACAGTGAACAACGGTCCCTAAACAGGGATTACGGAAACCCGCCGACCTATGTTGACAACGGAAATGTGATGGATTTCTACGAACTCAACCGGCTGGAAGGAGCGATTCTTGACCTTTATAGCAGGCTTACCAATGAGTTTGAGGGAAGACGAATGTTTACGTGGAATTTTGGGATAAAGGAGGAAGATTTGTGAATGAGCTGGTCTGCATTACCTACTGATTATACGGATGCTGTATGGAGCGGACTAAGACGTTATATTCAATAGACAACGAAGACGGTACAGTTTCATTTCAAGACGTAACCATCTACGATAATAAAGAAAAGTCATTTTTTGAGCTTCGGACGCAAATGATATGAATAAAGCCATGAATGATATTATGTCTTTATTAGGAGAGGCAACACAGGCCGATGCTTTCTCCAACATAGTCTCCCCCGGCGGCAAGATGACGGCGCGCTGACGATGAACAACAATGTGTCGGTAAATTCGAAGCTATCCGATGGGACAGTCGCGAACTTGATTGGGAGGAATTCGTCCAACAACATCTGGATCGGCACCGCAGACGATGGGGCAATGCAGAAGCAGGGAGATATATTTCTTGCCACCAGTGCCATTGGTAATGCCTATGTCAGCCGGAATGATGTACGGACAAAGGTTTTTAGACCGAGGCATTGCGGGAAAAACACTTGCTTCTGGCCTTGGCGACGCCGGGTAACAGTGTAGGTGTTCCGGGGTCTTCTGAATATAATCTTTTTTAGTGCGTGCCAGTGGGTCAACAACACCTTGGTTGCTTTGAGAAACGGAACAAAGTAACAGGAAATGGCTCTTATTCTACAGGATCAAATATGTGGATTTCTGCAATGAGCTTTACCACTTCGGAGACACTATGACATTTGCTAGTTATTCACAAATTGCGTTTTCAATGACCAACGGTTCTGCGGGATCAATTACTGACACGGCGACAGTTTCGTCTATTATCGGACTGCTATAAAGGGGGGTGAAAGAAAGCATGAAAATCAACTGGAAAGTGCGGTTTAAAAACAAGGTGTGGCTTTTGACTTTTTGCGCGGGGCTCTGTCGCTGGTCTATCAGGTGCTTGGGCTGTTCGGCGTCGTGCCGGGGATCTCGCAGGATACGGTGATCGAAGTGGCCGGGATGGTGATCAATCTCCTGGTGATGCTGGGGATTGTCATCGACCCGACGACCAGCGAGGCGTCGGACAGTGCGGGGGCGCTGTCCGGCGACGAACCGAATAAGGAGAAATAAAGATGGATCAGTCAGATACAGCGTATGCGAAGAACATAAAAAGGTGATCGACGAACGGTTCGCGCGGGACAAGGGCGGCTGGACCATATCGAAACAAAACTGGATGACGTTCAGACGCTATCTATCCAAATGGGCGAAATTCTAAAAAATATGATGATAAAATTGAGGGACAGAGCAGAGAACTGGAAAGCCACGAAGCACGGATTAAGACGCTGGAAGTTAAACCGGCCAAATTGTGGGACAAACTGGTTTATGCGGCTTTGGGCGCATTGGCAAAGCGGATTAGTGACCATCGTCATCATGTTGATGACAAAATAAAATTCCCGCCGGAAGGCGGAATATGTACTAGAAAAATAGGGCGATATGAAAACCATATCCCCCCGCAAAAAGTAATTCTATTGCTTTTTCTTTTGCACCTTTAATTATACAAGGAGAAAAATTAATTGTCAAATTAAAATGGAGGTATCAATTATGGCAAAGAAAATTTACTTATCCCCGAGCAACCAGGACGGGAACCTTTATTCCTACGGTGGCACAAACGAAATGGAACAGTGCAACCGGATCGCGCAGGCGGCGGAAAAGCACCTGGAGCGGAATGGCTGGCGTCAAGCAGCGCCGCCAAGACATGAACAAGTCTATTGCCGAATCAAATTCATGGGGCGCTGACCTGCATCCCGATCCACACCAATGCCGGCGGCGGTTCCGGCCCGCTTGTAATGGTTTACTCTAAGGCTTCAGGCAATGTAAAATATGCCCAGCCGATTTGAAGAGACTCGAACTCTCGACCTCTCGGATGCGAACCGAACGCTCTCCCAGCTGAGCTACAGGTATTCCATTGGCCGTAACGGCCAGCTTTCCAAAAATCGTTGATCCGAACGTGTCCGGGACGCCATGAATGGGCACCCCGGCATACAACACATCGCAAAAATATCTTTCGCTTTGGTCTTATAAAGTCCCACAGGAATGATAATGGTTCAATCAGCACTGGCAGGGTATTCCCAAAGCCTTCAAGGCATCCACGGCCAGGCGTGCGAGTTCCTTTTCTCCATTGCATCTCATCTCCTGTCTGTTATGATTATAAGGGAAAAACGACAACTTTTTCAAGCGTTCATAATGTGGGATCATTTTTTGGGAGGGAGACGAAGCGTGTTTGAATGGGTTTCAGTTAAAGCTGTTGGCATCCGCTACCATGCTGATCGACCATGTTGGTGCAATCTTTTTCCCAGAAATTTCTGCGCTTCGTGTGGTCGGGCGTCTCGCATTTCCGATTTATTGCTTTCTTCTTTCAGAAGGCTTTTCCACACCTCCAGCCGCACGCGGTATGCGCTTCGTTTATTGCTTTTGCAGTTCTTTCCGAACTTTCCTTTTGACCTCGCCTTCGGTCGGATGGGAACCCGTTTCAAAAGCAAAATGTTTACTTTACGCTCTTGGTTGGTCTGCTGGCCGTCTGGGGGTGTGAAATCGTCCGCCGGCAGTTTCTTTTGTTCTGCATCCCCGTCGCAGCGGCAGGCTGTGCGGCAGCCTGGCTGCTAAAAAGCGACTATCAGATTTATGGCGTCCTCTTTATCCTTGTTTTTATTTTTCCATCGGAACAAGGCCTTATCTCTTAGCGGTTTCTCTTTGCCAACACCGGCTATGCGCTCCTTGCCCCCAGTACGATCCAATATGCCGGCGCGCTTGCCCTGCTCCCGCTCCGGGCTGTATAACGGGCATCGCGGGCCGCGATGCCTGAAATATGCTTTTATGCCTTTTACCCTCTCCACCTTTTGATTCTTTATGGCTTCCGTCTGGCATTGCCGTGATTTTTCAAAATTCTTGTTTTTACGGACATCCGTTGTATAATGTTGATATTAATCAGGAGAGGAAGATTTTGATGTACCGCGATATGATGGACACAATTGGATTTGTAACGGGATATGATGCCGAGGTTGGCGCCGCCATGCAGCAGGAGCTCCAACGGCAAAGGGACAACCTGGAGCTGATCGCTTCAGAAAACTCCGTCTCCCCGGCCGTGCTTTGCCGCGATGGGAAGTATTCTGACCAATAAATATGCTGAGGGCTATCCCGGCAAACGTTATTACGGCGGGTGCCAATATGTGGATATCGTGGAAAACATCGGCTCGCGACCGTGCCACCAAGCTATTTGGCGCAGATCACGCCAATGTACAGCCGCATTCCGGCGCACAGGCCAACACGGCGGTGTACTTCTCCATGCTGAAGCCGGGCGATACGGTGATGGGAATGAACCTTGCAGAGGGCGGCCACCTGACACATGGCTCACCGGTCAATATTTCCGGCGCTTATTATCATTTCGTCGCTTATGGCGTGGACGGTCACACATCAGATTGATTACGATAAGCTTTATGAACAAGCGATGCAGGCCAAGCCGAAGCTGATCGTTGCCGGCGCCAGCGCGTATCCGAGAACCATCGATTTCAAGCGCTTCCGTGACGACGCAGATGCCTGCGGCGCTCTCTTTATGGTCGACATGGCGCACATTGCGGGGCTTGTCGCAACCGGACACCACCCGAATCCAGTGCCCTACGCGGATTTCGTAACGACCACTACCCACAAAAACGCTCCGCGGGCCGCGCGGCGGAATGATCCTCTGCAAGGAGGAATATGCAAAAGCAATCGACAAATCGGTTTTTCCCGGCACACAAGGCGGCCCTCTAATCATATTATCGCCGGAAAAAGCTGTCTGCTTCGGCGAAGCCATGAAGCCCGAATTTAAAGAATACAGCAACCAGATTATCCTGAATGCGGCGGCGCTGGCAGATGGGCTGATCCGGCGCGGCGTTAAGCTTGTCTCCGGCGGTACGGATAACCACCTGGTGCTGATTGATCTCACCGGCCTGGATCCTGACCGGCAAAGAGTTAGAGCACCGCCTGGATGAAGTGCATATCACAACCAACAAAAACACTGTCCCGAATGAACAGCGCAGCCCATTTGTCACAAGCGGCCTGCGGCTCGGTACCCGGGCGGTGACAACTCGGGGTCTCAGGATTGCCGATATGGAAAAAACTCGCGGAATGCATTGCGCTGGCAATCAAGACTTTGAGGCCAACCGGGAGGCAATCAGAAAACAGTCGCCGGCATCTGTGCGGCGCATCCCTCTACGAATAAAAATTGTAAGCGCTTAAAATGCGACAGCCTGGGTGTTGTCGCATTTTTTTGACCATGATTAGGAAATTTTTACCATGCCAGCTCCGCTTGCAGACCGGATGCGGCCCAAAACGTCGAAAAAGTGGTGGGACAAAAGACGTTGTAGAAGGGCGCCCCCTGCGCAGGATTATCGAGTCCGCAACATTCCCAATATGATTTTTACGGTCCTTCTGGCGTTGGGAAAACCACGCTTGCCACCATGATCGCCCGAACAACGAACCGAAAGCTTTGCAAACTTAACGGCACTACGGCATCGACAGCAGATATCCGCGCGGTGGTAGCGCAAACGGATACGCTCGGCGCGGTAAACGGCGTGCTCCTTTATCTTGACGAAATCCAATACTTCAATAAGAAGCAGCAGCAAACGTTGCTCGAATTTATTGAAGACGGTAGGATTACATTGATTGCCTCCACCACAGAAAACCCCTATTTTTATGTATACAACGCCATCTTAAGCCGGTCTACCGTTTTTGAATTCAAGCTTGTTCCAAAGGAAGAGATTGAACGCGCGGTTCTTCAAAAATTGATACGCTTTCGGCTGAACGCGGCCTTCGATTTCCTTTGAGGGAAGGCGTCCTGGCGCTAATTGCAACCGGCTGCGGCGGCGACGTCCGTAAATCCATCAACGCGGTGGAACTATGCGTCCCTCGGCGGATGAACGCGGCGGCGGCCTCTATGTGACTTGTGAGCACGCACGGGGGCTTTCCCAAAGAGCGCAATGCGTTATGACAAGGGCGGCGATGAACACTACGACATTGTTTCCGCTTTTCAAAAAAATCCATGCGCAGTTCCGGATCCGGATGCGGCAATCCACTATCTCGCCCGTCTTTTGGAGGCGGGGGACCTGCCATCCGCCTGCCGAAGGCTGATGGTCTCGCATGCAAAGGATGTCGGCCTTGCCTGGCCCAAATCATTCCCATTGTTAAGGCAGCCGTCGACGCCGCGCTGCAGGTCAGCCTGCCAGGCGCGTATTCCGGCTCGCAGACGCAGTCATTCCTAGTCAGTACCGCGCCGAAATCCAACACGGCGTATAACGCCATTGACGCCGCAATTTCAGACATTCGTGCGGGAAAAACCGGTGCGATTCCCCGCACGCTGCAAAACCAGCATTTCGACGGCAGCGCGGACCAGGCAGTAAAAGGGGCAGTTCTACCAGTACCCCACGACTTCCCCGGCCGGTGGGTCAAACAGCAGTACCTTCCCGACGCATTGAAAGATACGGTATATTGCAATACGGAAAACAAAAACGAGCAGGCCTTTAAAAGCATATTGGGACAAAATAAAAAAGATATGAAAGTCAAATTTTGAAAAACCAAAAAATTACCAGTTATAAAACGACCTGATCATCACACACAATAGAATTGCAAAACGCAAACAAAACAAATTCATTTGAGGGTGTATTTGATCATGTCTAATAAGAATGTTGTTGTTCCTGAGAACAAGAAGCTCTAGACAAGTTTAAGATGGAAGCTGCCAGCGAAGTCGGCGTAAACCTCAAGCAGGGTTATAACGGCGACCTGACCTCCAAACGGCTGGTTCTGTGGGGCCAGATGGTCAAGAAGATGATCAACATTTACGAGAAGAACATGAAATAAGTTCTCCCTACGGAAAATGGCCGGATGCAGCAATGCTTCAGCCATTTTCTGCAATTTATCAAAAAGGGATATCGCGGAAAATCAATGCGTTACGTTGATTGACAAGATTCTGTATCCGGAACCGATTCATCGTTGCCATTATGAACCCCGGACAGGCAGGATGTTTCAAAGGCGCGAAAATCCGGTACGGCGGCACGGTCTGTAACAGCATTGGCGCTGATATACGGCTTTACAAATTGCTTTATCACGCCGCAATTTTTCGTTAAAACGTGGACGAAGGAAGGCAGGTCAAAATAGGGGATAAAACCGCTTACGGATATGGCAGAGATGCCCGCGTGCCTGTGTTCCCAACATTGCCCGTCAGGGTGAAAACTGACGCTCAACGCTGCTCTGAAAACGGATGCGATTGCCAAACACTGGTTGGGTTATTACTGCTTCCGGGAAAAAGGCTCATTCCTGCAAGGTCCGGCGTAACCTTTTTATTTCTGTCTGGGAACATTGGGAGATTGTCATAACCTAAGTAGAAATCATGCGGAGGAACCAAACGGTAAGTCAGCGCTGTGCCAAAGGCGGCCTATTCCGATGCTGGGATTACCGGACATGCCTTATTGCCACCACTGTTCGAAGCGATTAGCCCTAACAATGCCGTACAGATGTAACCTGTGTGCAGCTTGCACCACAAATCAAACCTCAACATCAAAAAAAGGAAATCATGCGCCGCTTGCAGAGGCTTCAAACAGCACTTTGAAGTGGAAACCGAGAAATCTTTCCAAAAAAACTTCCTCGCTTATTTCCCAAAAAATGTCCTTGACGCGCTCTCACAAAGCGTTTCCAACGGTCAAAAAAAGCCCCCCTATTATGTACGTATTTTTATTCTAGGAACGGTCAAGCAAAACGGTTTCCTGTGAGACAAGCCTGCAGCCCGCCGGTTGCCTTTCCCGCTTTTGTTTTCCCATTGGCCGTTCATAAATTGATCCCAGTGATGAGTGAAGTCCGTTTCTGACAAGATGTTTTCATCAGGAACACATGCCATTGCAAGACGATAAGCCTGGCGCCCTGAAGCGGCCGGACAGCCTGCTTCAGGGCGCTTTCTTTCTCTTTTAAAAGCTGTCTGTCGAACCGGACAGACCGGCCGGCATGTTGTGGCTACTTACCCGCCGTATTCACGCGCATAACCCCGCTCCATCGCATCAATCAGAGCGGCTTTTTTACCGGACATGAACCGGACCATTGCGCCGCCCGCCGTGCAGACGCCGATATCCGAAAAATCGATAAATTTTGACGACGCCGAGCTGACGGTATCCCCGCCGCCGATCACGGAATGGCCCTTACTCTCTGCAATTGCTCTCCAAATTTCCCGCGTGCCGTACAGAAAAGATCTCCTTCTCGTAAACACCAACCAGCCCGTTTGCAAAAATAGTACCGGCGCCTTGGAGGATTCCACGATACTTTCTCGACCGTTTTATGGCCGATATCAAGCGTTGCGTCGGCAATGGGAGTGCATCCGCGTCAAGTTCCCGCCGTTCCCCATCTTTTCATAGGCAAGATCGCATGGCATTTCAATCCGGCTGCCAAATTCGCTGAGATAACGTTTGGAATCCTCGACAAACCCCAGCAAATCGCGATTCTTCAGGAACTCAAATTGGCCTTTCCGATATCCCTCCTCAGGCGAGCAGCATCCGGTTTCCCTGTCACGCCTGTCGTGAGGATCTTATCCGCCGTACCGTTTGCCAAGACCTGTTCCATCATGCCGAACGCATCCAAAATTTTCGCACCGGGACAAAGACACGGTTTTTTGGCGCCGTGCAGCACACCGGAAAGGGCCGCATACTCATCAAACAGCAGGAAGCCAGCCGCTGTCAGCAGCAATTCCTGGAACGCGGTCATACTTGGCGTGCGGTGCGCCGCAAAGGCGTCGTTGACATAGAGGTCGAATAATGGCGCCAGAGAACGCACAAGATAAGTATTCAGCATCTCGCAGGGTTTTCAGCTTAACGTCCTTTTCAAAGGTGGAAAGTTCTTCCCTAGATAACGGAATTCCCAGCAGGATCATTTCCCCTTCTCTGAGCGCCTTTGCTTCCGCTACCGCCGCCACGGCCCGCAGACATCGTCGATGTAGCGGCGGACATGAATCCCAGCAAGCCACTGAGGGCCTTTTCCGCATGCTCCGCCATCGGGATCAAGTTCTGATAATCGAGGGTATCGCCCTGATGGGCGATGATTGCGGTTTCGCGCCGCCCTCCAGCAGATACCGCAGTGTCGGCAAACTTTTTTTGATCCGATTTTCATTGACAATTTTTTTTGTTTCCGGATCAATCAGGGGAATTAATGTCGAGTTTTAGGAGCACCCGCTTCCCCCCAGGAATTTCCTTCAGGCTTTTAATTTTTATTTCCATTTCCAATCCCCAGGTATTGGTTGTGAGACCAACGGCTTCCAGACGGTCTGTCTGCATTCCCATCGCAGCACGGATACCATCCATTGTTTCGGGGATGGTGACGCTTTCCTGCGGAATATTGATGGCGTATACGATGTCGTCGCCGCTCGACAATGGAATCTTCCCAAAGGCCGATCTCATACATGTCGCCGCGGTTTCCCAGGTCGCGCGATAACGGAAGAGGGACGCATCCCCAAAGAACCCGTCGTCAATGCGCACGACACGGATCGGTCATGCGACCGGAACGCTTCAAGCGCCATTTCCTTCGTAATTTTTCTTCTTACCCTTCGCCACAACGGTGATAATGTGGCCATGCGTTACCGGCGTATGGACAAGGATACCCCGTCGCGTTGATATGCGGCATGATGGTCATCAGGTCCACCGCCTGGTGCGACGGCGCTTTATCAATCTGCAGCGCGTTGGTCAACCCGCGATGGTAATCACCTGGATCCGCAACACGCCGGATGATCGTAATCGCCACTTTTTCGATACCACTAAAGCCGATCCAGGCAATCCACAGAGCGGATCAGGCCGGTGGGTATTACAGGAGGTCAGCTTGGGATAATCTTTATTAAGGCCTTTCTCATAATTGGCATAGCCATGGAAGAAGACGTCTGCGACGGTTTTCTCGCCGCCCTGAAAAAAATCGCTTTCACACCCTTTTCTCATACAGCACCTTTGTTCTTCGCACCAACCCCGCCCGGCGCTGAATCCAGCATAATATCCACCTTACTGAGCGGGTGTCGTCAAAAGAACCAGAAACCGGGATCCCCAGCTCGTCAAATTTCGTTTTGTCGCACCGTCTACCAGATAGAGGTCATAGGGCATCCCTTTTTCTTTCAACGCACGGATCGAAAGCGTGGGCGCAAGGTCCGCAACCCCAACCAGCTCCATGTCCCCTGCGGGCGACGCCGTCTGCAAGACGTTGTCCAATCGTACCATATCCGGCAACGCCGACTTTTACTTTCGCCATTAGAAAGGCCTCCTTTATAAAATAAAATTTTCGTATATCAACCAAATTCATCGTCATTGCACCAAGACTAGAATTTGATAAATTTATGATAACATATTGATTTTAAAACTTCAATAGCTTTTAAAAATTAATTTTTGATAGACATATGATCAAATTTATGATAATATATTGACAACTTGATCATGGAGGAATCAAACATGCGTCTGAATCGCCTCAACGATATGGAAGAATATATTCTTCAAAAGGGTACAGTCTCGTTAGAAGAATTAGCAAACCGATTTGCAATCTCAGAGATCACGACCCGGCGGGATCTCAGCGAACTGGAAAAACGGGGGGTCAAAAAGTTTACGGCGGTGCGGCCGCCATCAAACCGACTCTCCCCTGTCCCCTCGGAAATGCGCGCGCGCAGCTTCATCGTAAAGAAAAGGAGACGATCGGCTTTCTTGCCATCGATGGTCGAGAACAACGAAACCGTTTTATTGACTCCGGTTCAACGACAACCTGTTTGATCCGGCACCTGTCTGCAAAACAGAATATTACGATTGTCACCCATAGCCTCCCCACTTGTGGAAGCAGCAAAATACAAAAGCCTCAACGTGATCGCCATTGGCGGTTCTTTTCCGCGCGACGGCTTCTTTTGTCGGGATTTCGCACAGGCATCGTTGTCTGAAATGAATATCCGGACTGCCTTTATGGGTGCGACCGGCGTCACGATTGAGAACGGCTCTCAATTCCACCGTTTTGAGGCCGAAATCAAAAAAATGCGTTGTTTGCCACAGCACGCGAATTATTCTGACGGCGGATCACAGCAAATTTGGGCAGAAGGCCCTTCTGACCTTCTGCCCACTTGATCGTCTCAACGCAGTCGTAACAGACCGCCTGCCGGACGAGGCGTATATCAAATTCTTCGATCAGCATCAAATTCTTCTTTCCTGTAAATAATAAAGGGAAACGGGACTCGTGCATTCCGAGGTGTCCGCACCATAGGAGTATTTCGTTGTTGTTCGGTGATACGCCGGATAAACATAATTGCGGTTCCGTTCCTGAAGCGCCTGTATTGGCGGTCGAAACGCCCGTCATCCGTCATAGTCCTGTAGCACCGAGATCAGCTCCGCGCGGCTATCTGCATAAATTCCTTCCGCTAAAAAGCGCCTGGTCCGCTTCCGGTAAAGCAGACACCTGAACACCAATCTCCAGATACGGCACATCATTACCGCTTAAAAACACGGCAATATGGTCATGATATTCTCGTATGGTGTACAGATGGTCAGGAGAAGCCATCACGGCAGGCGCCTCATTTCTCCTCTTCCGTTCTTTTGACTTCCCGCTTCATTTGCGGTAGAATAGGTTTGATTATCCACTGTCGATGTTTGGCTTTCCGGCGCGCTTTCCGCAACCGGAGGGGTTTGTTCGCCGTCTGAATACACGGTGATCATCGTGATTAAAACCGCTGCCGCCATTAACACGACGGCACACTGCATCACGATAGAAACCGCGATATCGCTTGTCGGACATATTGCCACCGCTTTCATCATAAAGTTTTTTCCCTTATTATTTTGAGGCAAAATATGCGGCTTCGTATAAAAGGTCTTTTTTGCGAAAAACGGATATCAACAAGTATAATACCGCAACCAATGAAACCGGCACGAAAGGTGAAACGGGACGTGTGGCGACCTCCGTCTCTAAATCGGTCTGGCTGATGATCTGTAAAATTTCTCAAAACATTCCTTTTTATATTGATCATCGCCGGCGCAATTGTTCTTGGAACTGTTATTTCTTTTTATCGTCAGCCTCCGGAACGATGCGGTCATCGAGCTTTCCAACACCAATATCTCCTTAAAGTATACCAGCTTTGTTTATGCATTGGATGAAAGCGGAAACGACACCGAATACATGTCCTTCTACAGCTATGAAAACCGTGTCTGGGTTGACTACCAAGATATTCCCGAGCATATGATCAACGCCATTATCGCCATTGAGGACAAGCGGTTTTACGAGCACCATGGAGTCGACTGGCGGCGGACCGCAGGCGCGATAGTCGGTTTACTCACTGGAGACAGTTACGGCGGTTCGACAATCACTCAGCAGTTAATCAAAAACATCACACCGGGAGGACGATGTCAGCCTAACGCGGAAAATCAAGAAAATTTTCAGCGCGCTGAACCTTTGAGGAAAAATACTCAAACAGCAAATCCTCGAATCCTATCTCAACATCGTCAATTTCGGCAGTGGCTGCAACGGTGTTCAAGCAGCGGCCAACCTCTATTTTGACAAGGATATCCAGGGTTGCAGTATCGCGGAATGCCGCCATTGCCGGAATCACGCAGAACCCTTCCCGGTACACGCCTTTAATCTTTCCGGAATACAATAAAGAGCGGCGCGAAACCGTCTTATTCGAGATGTATGACCAGGAAAAATTACAAAGGAAGAATATGACGATGCAATGGAGGAATCCGCCAATATGACCTTCGCGGGCGCCTCAGACGAAGAAGATGAGCAAAGAATCCGATACTGCTGTCTGGGACTGGTATACGGACGCGCTATTTGAAAAAGTGCTGGCCGATCTAATGGAGACCTATGGCTATTCCGGAAGAAATCGCCACTATGCAGATCTATCAGGGCGGAATTACCATCCACTCCGCCATGGATATGCGCATTCAAAAGATTGCGGAGTCCATCTATACCGACCCGGAATACCAGCCGTCAGATGAAGAGATTCTTTCCGGGTTCTATATGATGGACTACTCGGACGGGTCCTGGCAACCGTCGGTTCTTTTGAAGAAAAGGAAGGCAACCGCTTGTTCAGCTATGCAGTCGACGCCGCAAGGCAGTCGGCTCTGTTATCAAACCGGTTTCTATTTATGCGCCCGCCATTGATTCCGGCATGATCAATTATTCCACCATCCTGAAGGACGAACCGCTTCCGAATTATTTTCCCGACGGTAGCCCCGGGCCGAAATGCGGGCGGCACTTATACCGGAGAAAATGACGGTGATGGAGGCCATTGCCGTTTCCCAAAACGCACCGGCGGCACAGCTCTCAAATCCAGATGACGCCGTTGTATTCCTATAATTTCCTTACGGAAAAACTGAATTTTACCCATCTGGATCCCGCCGAGGACAGCGAATCCATCTCTGCGATGGCGCTCGGCGGCGTGCATGGGGAAATTACGGTGGAAGAAATGACCGCTGCATTCCAGATCTTTGGAAATGGCGGCGTGTATCATGAACCATATATGTACTTCTATGTGGAGGATCATGACGGAAACGTTATCCTTGATAACCGCGACAAGAGCAGCGAGCAAGTCATCTCCTCGAAACAGCGACCATCATGCAGAAACTTCTGCGAAATGTCGTTTACAGCACGAACCCATGGGGTACTGCCACAGACCTGGGCATTCCCTATGAATGGGACGCCTTTGGTAAAACCGGTACGACGGATATCAATGATAACTCCTGGTTTATTGCCGGCACACCATACGGGGTCGCAGGAATCTGGACCGGGTACGACCTCCCAGAGACGCTTTCCAGCACAGCACCCAAAACGCCTTTGGCTGGCCATCATGGAGCAGGTCCTAGAAGGGGTCAATTGGGACGATTACGCTTATGTGCTGGACAGCGACGTGGTGTCCGCCACCTTCTGTATGGAAACGGGACTGCTCGCCGGAACGCATTGTACTGAAACCGCAACCGGCTGGTATGCACGCGACAAACTGCCTACAACTTGTACTGGACGGACACGAGACTTCAAGCGGCTCTCGTCCGGACTTGATTCCGCGCTGGAATCTTCGGAAGCCAACAGCGAAATTTCGTCGGCATTGGAACCCACGCCGACACCGGAACACCCCTCATCCTCTTCCTCTGAGCCTTCTTCAATGCGTCAGACATATCGTCGGATCCGACTATCACGCCGGCTCCTACCGATCCAGACGAACCCTCCAGTGAAGAGCCGGTTGATCCGGGCGAACCTGACCCAGGCGACGATGGGGAATCCCACCAGGCGCCTTGATCCGATGTCACGAACAAAAAACAAACGGCCTGCTACGAAAAGCAGTCAATTGAAAACACCTAGTGAAAAAGAAAGCCCTATGTTAAATGGGAAAACCATTTACATAAGGCTTTCCTTTTTTTGTATTTTTTAGAGGCTCCTTCCGGCGATGCAAAAATTTCCGAATTGCCCATATCCATCCCCCGGCCCATATTTTTCATCGCATGAAGCAATTTGATCATCGGGTTATACCGCGCTCCAGCATGTAAACGGCATCGCTTGACACCGCTTGGCAACAGCCATATAATATAATACATATACCCCTTATTGTATCTGGAGGTTATACCATGAAAATGTATGGACGCAGAAAATCTGCACCGCAGGCTAAAAGATCATCGGACAAGTACAGGCAATTGATAGGATGGTAGATGAAGATATTCCCTGCGAGGACGTTCTCTCGCAAATCAACGCGGCGAAATCAGCACTCCACCGGGTCGGCCAGGTTGTACTGGAAGGGCATATCAAGCATTGCGTCCGCGACAGCCTTGCGCATGGGGACGCTGACAAAACCATTGAGAGCTTTACCAAGGCAGTAGAACGATTTTCCAATATGGGGTGACCACAAAAGCGCCCATGCGGTGGCAATGCATCTCTAAAAATGCGTGCCTCCAATCAGTATGCCGATGAAGCTCCGGGATCCTAATTTGAGTATCCCTCACTCTGTCTATTCCCATTCGTAATCAGCTCCTAAACCAATTCCCAGAATCGGGCACGGCCTGACGGTTTCCCGGGACGACCCAATTCAGCCGATATGGTCTATCTAACCGATATTAAATGACCGTGAAACTTTTGCTGTCTCAAATCCTCTGATTCACATTTGCCGGAGTCACGCTGTCTTCTCGATCCTGCGATCACCATTGCCGTTACCATATCGTTTTCATGTAAAACGGCGGCTCTCTATCCGACGGTCACGAAAAAGCAGCGCTTTTCTCAAAATAACTTCGATATTCCCACCGTTTCTTTTCTCAGCCCTCCCGAATAGTACATCTTGGCCTTGCACGCCCTAAATAGGTGGGGCTTTGCAACCTTGCGTCTTCCATAACGCTATTTTTCCCTCTCATTATGCGGTTAGGCGATTTTCATTACATACAGGCAACATTGAAGCCTTTTGAAATGCATCGCCCTCTTGACAACCTATACCCCTATATGTATAATATACCCATACATCTATTTGTATTCTGGAGGCAAAACCTGTTATGAAAAAACGGACGGAAAAATTGGAGCATTTTCTTGAACTTGGCGGTACAAAAAAAAAATTGTCCTCTTGATCATTTCTGGCATTGCCTTGTCCTTCAGCATCTTCGACCTGCTGCCGCTTCCCTTTTGACACAGCTTGGGTTGCGATTATCGCTTTGTGGTATCCCCATTATTTTGGAGGCGGCTATTGGCCTAGTCACCAGCTTTGATATTAAAGCCGACGTTCTGGTTTCTCTCGCGCTCATCGCTTCTGTTTGTATCGGAGAAGACTTTTGCCGCCGGAAGGTTGCATTTATCATGCAGCTTGCGCCCTATTGGAGGATCTGACGGTTGCCAGAGCGCGTGCCGGAATTGAAAAAGCTTGTCCATTTTACGCAAACTGCAAGAGTGATCACGGATGCCGAAGACCGCATCCTGCCCGCCGAACAAGTACAGGTGGCGACATTTTGCGCGTTCTCCCTGGAAACCGTCGGTCGACGGCGTTATCCTTTCAGGACAAACTTCGGTCAACCAAAAGCGGTTATGACCGGCGAATCGCTCCCCGTAGATAAGGCGACAGGAGATCTGTTTCCAGTGGTACAGTTAACCAGTTTCGGCGCCTTTACCATGCGCGCAACCAAGGTCGGTGAGGACAGTTCTATCAAAGGATGATCCGCCTGGTTCAATCTGCGGATGCAGGGAAGGCAAAGATCGTCGGGATCGCTGACAGGTGGGCGACCTGGATTGTCGTTATCGCCTTGTCCGCCGCCCTCCTGACCTGGCTCATTACGGGGAAATCATCCGTGCTGTCACGATCCTGGTTGTCTTCTGTCCTTGTGCTTTGGTGCTTGCAACGCCAACCGCCATCATGGCGGCTATCGGAAACGCCACAAAACTTGGGTTTCTCGTGCGCGGGGAGATGCGCTGGAAAGGCTGGCGGCTGTCCGTAAAATTGCATTCGACAAGACAGGGGACCCTGACCTTCGGCGCGCCACAGGTTACCGCCGTAAAAAGCCCGCCCGTACGGATTGTCCGGACAGCCGTATTTATGCACTTGCCGCTTCTGCAGAACAGTTCTCCGAGCATCCCTTGGGCAAAGCGATTGTCCGGTGTTACAAGCAAACGTCCTCTAATGCGATCTTGCCTGCTGAAACATTCCGTATGATACCGGGGAGGGGTTTCGGCATTGGTAGAAAGGAACATGGTCCTTGCTGGAAATCGTGAGCTGCTGGCGGAACAGAAATTTATCTTCGAAGAGATCGCCGAGGAAGCGGAAAAGAGCATTCATGCGGGAAGCACCGTAATTTATGTTGCGGAAGGAGGAAAACTTTCCGGCTATATCGTCCTTTCGGACACAGTCCGTTCTGAAAGCCATGAGATGGTCCGACAGTTGGGAGCGCTTGGCGTTCAGCCCGTGCTAACCGGGGATCACGAAAATGCAGCAAAAACAATTGCATCGACGCTTCAAATCCATGAGGTGCATGCCAACTGTCTTCCGGAAGACAAGCTTCGTTGGATTGATGCTTACCAAAAACAAAAGAGCCGTGTGTATGATCGGCGACGGTGTAAACGACGCACCGGCGTTAAAAAAGCGGACGTCGGGATTGCGATGGGCGGGGTCGGCAGCGATATTGCGGTGGATGCGGCGGATATTGCGCTTGTGGATGATGAAGTGAAGGAACTGCCGCATCTGCTTGCCCTCGCAAAACGGATGATGGTTACCATAAAATGCAATCTAAGTTTCTCCATGGGACTAAACTTCCTCGCAATTATTCTTGCCATTACAGGCATCCTAAACCCTGTCGTTGGCGCCCTGGTGCATAATGCAGGGTCCGTGCTGTTATCATCAACTCAGCGTTATTATTAAAATGGAGAAAAAAGAAACGGCCTTTAACACCATCGGAATTATCGCAGGGCTAATTTTTTCGTGGTTGTCTAGTATTTATAAAAGAATGAACGGGCCGGGATCCACCAAAAATTTATGAAATCGCAACTGGTGCCGGTGTACTTTTGACCGTATTTTTATCGTTAAATCGATCCACTCACTTCTTCAACACGAAAATTCCCTAGATTAGCAAAGCGTGTTTAGATAAAAATGGCATGGCCTTTTTGGCCACGCCATTTTCGCATTACGTTTAATTTATTTTAAGCGACTAACGCCATTCGGCCTCCCTTATGATCGATGCAACGCATAGACGGCGCATTCAGCTGGCATTTCTCATCTTAAGGCGAAGCTTGTCGCTAATCATCGCAACAAATTCACTGTTGGTCGGTTTTCCCTCTGGTGTTATGAATCGTGTAACCGAAGTAGGAATTCAGAATATCAACATCTCCACGGTCCCATGCAACCTCAATGGCATGCCGGATCGCACGCTCAACCCGTGAACTGGTTGTCTCATACCGTTTTGCCACGCTGGGGTAAAGCTGTTTGGTGATAGAATTAATGATATCTGGGTTTTCGGTTGCCATAATAATGGAATCACGCAAGTACTGATACCCTTTAATGTGTGCCGGGACGCCGATCTGATGTAAGATTTCCGTTACATGAATTTTCAAGGATAAACCATCTTCCCCAACAGAATGCCTTCTCCAGAAGTCCTCGCCCAATCCCGCACAGCCGGATCATACGCTCTGCAAGCGCGTGCGGCTGAAACAGCCGAATGGCAAAATAGCCGGCGCCGGCTGAGATGACTTCTTTCTCAAGTACAGGCGTTGCAAAGTTGGACAGGACAACAAAGGGGCTTCTTTGCGTCGCCTGTTTTTCATAGGCATTCATTACGCCGATCGCATCCAATCCAGGCATAAAAATATCCATAAGAACGATATCCGGCTGGATTTGGGAAATTTTTTCTAACACCGCTAGCCCGTCCTTTGTAACAAATATCAGCTCAAAGCCCATTTGTTCAAATTCCAGGCACATTTCTTTGAAATCTTTTTTTTCCCCGAAATCATCAGTTTTATCCTATTCTCCATTTTAACCCCCATTAGGTTTGTTTTTGTGGGTATATATTACCATAAATGGCTAAATTTGGCAATAGGTAAAATACAATTTTTTTCGATTTCGGGGGAAAAATATGCATAGTTTGCAGAGAAACTCCCACGATCTGCTTTATCCGGCATTCATCGACATTTTTTGCAATTCCTGAAGCTCGTTGATCATGTTTTCCGCGAATATCCATACCCTCTTTCCGGCTCGTTGAGGAACACATGGGTTACCGCGCCAACCAATTTCCCGTCCTGAAGAATCGGGCTCCCGCTCATTCCCTGTACAATTCCTCCGGTCACCGACAAAAGGTCTTCGTCTGTCACCCGAATCACCATGTTTTTGGTCTTCTGCGCCTCGTTCAAAGAAACATGTTCAATCTCAATATCAAAATATTGCGGTCCTGTGTCGTCAATCGTCGCGATAATTTGCGCTTTCCCGGTGGCGATTTCCTGTTTGAGCGCGACCGGCACCGCATTATCGCCGGACGGCGGCGAATACAAAGGTGCCATAGACGCCTGCATCTGTATTTCCTGCAAGTTCTCCAATCGGGACCCCTGTCGAAATAGCCCTGCAATTCCCCCGCCGTTCCTTCGCGGCCGGGAATACAACCTAGTATCGCTACATCCACCACTTCGCCGTTTCCCAACGGCATCAACTCACTTGTGTCTACATCACAGATCCATGTCCCAGACCGCCGAAAAGCCCGGTTTCGCTGTCGCAAAACGTAATCGTTCAATCCCCGCAGTACTGTCGCGGACCCAGAGCCCTGCTTTATAAAGATTATCCAGAGAGGATTTCGCCGGGGTAAGCTCAGTTTCAAATTCCTCCCCATCGCGTTCATACACGATCGGGATTGCTTCTCCGGCACTCTCCCGAAGGATTTCGGCAAAGGCTTCATTGTCTTGATCGCATGCCCATCGGCCTCTGTAATGATGTCTCCCTTTTTATTCCTGCAGCCGCCAAAGGATTTACCGTCGCATCTGGCGTCTGCACGTCCGTTACGCCAACCACAATCACGCCGTCGGTCTCCATTTTGATTCCAAACGGGGTTCCGCCGGGAACGGCGTACGGTTCTTCAATCACATTGACGGCTACCGTTTTGACAGGGATCAGGCCGAACAGCCGGATTTCCGTCTCATAACTGCTGCCTGCAACTGAAGCGAGACTGACCTCCTCAATATTTTCTTTGCTTCTGGCATCAAGCATCCGGTTTTGAAATAAGAGCGTCCCTCCCTGCTTCACAAAAAAGTTTCCGGTATCTGCATTCCTACTGCCGCAACCGATATTCCTCCTGTTAAAGTCAATATTGCCAGGGCTATGGCCGTATTCCGGAAAAATCTTCTTCCCCGGCGGACCGGTTTTTTACACCAGGGCCGCGAATCTTTTATTATGATGAAAAGGATTATATTTTGATGTTCCAGTTCCAATTGCAATCGCCTCCTCATTGATTACTTTGCCACAACAACGCCGCATTATTTTGACAATTCAATCCGGCTTTTTTGGGTATCCAAGGAAAAGACGGCTTCATTGCTAAATCGTTATCTGAATGGTCCGATGTAACATTTAATTTTTCCTTTATTTCCCCAAAAATGTGTTCTCGACAGCTTCCAACCGTTTATATTCAACCGAAAAATGCTTTTCTATATATGTCTATCTTCATGCTGTGTTTCCTCGTTTCGAGAAACCCTTTTACTCGATCGGCAGGCTTAAAAAAGCACGTCGTTTCTTATGATAAGGCTGCAAAATGCGCCTGTAACGCGTTCAAACATAAAAAACGAGGGGCAAGGCACAACGCCCTGCCCCTCAAAGGGGCTCAGGCTCTGAAAACAGCTTAAAATCAGGATTTTCTGGCCTCTAAATGCCTGCGCAACAGGAGAGACCGCTTGACTGGAACTGCCGGCGGCATTTCCACTCTTTTTCTCGAAAAAGTATTGAAAAACATCTGGTTATGTGGTAAATTATATATGCAAAATTATATCCGGAAAGGAGCTTGACAAAATGGCGGCAGGCGCAGCACTGGCAGCAAGCAAGCAAGCAAGCAAGCAAGCAAGCAAGCAAGCAAGCAAGCAAGCAAAGCAAAGCGTAGCTCTGCCCTTTTCCTGTCAAGCCGAAAACTGCACAAAAACAGAAGGCGTATTCTGCCCGTTTTTCATACGGGCGGGATTCGCCTTTTTGTTTACAATTGCTTAAAATCTAACGAAAGGACTGGAAAAAAGATGAAGATAAAAGAAGATTTTTAAGCCTGCTGCTCACCACAGTAATGTGTATGGGCTTTGTTTCGGGCGTTACGGTATCTGCCGCGGATGGCAATGACGGACGACCAACGGAACTACGATGAATTTTGCGGAATTTGTTGAGGCTGTTACCAATGGTAAGGGCACTTATGACGGTCAGGGCGTTACGGTTAAATGGAGTCCGTCCTCGGCATGTACGGATAACCGTGGTGCCGAGGGACACATGCACCGTTGATCATAAGGCGCCTGACGGCAACAACGCACAGAGAATTCAGAAGCCGAATGCACAGTATCAGATTTTCGGCACTCTTACGGATATAAACATCCGCAACGTAAACTTTGAGTTTGTACCGGCAGCTTTCACGCTCTGTATGAACAATCAGGGATGGTCAGGCTCCGTTACCGCAGATGAAGTCCTCAACGCTGAGCTCCAGATGCAAAACACCGGGAATGTCACCTTTACGAACTGTAACTTTGACAAAGGTTATTATAAGCCCTTACGGCACGGGAAATGGAGAATATAACGCTGACCGTACCCTGAATGTTACAGGCTGTGAATTCAATAACGTGTATGACGCCTATGCAATCAAGGATATCTACCCCGCGTCGGCTTCCATCACGGAAAACAGCTTCGATAATTGCAGTGGTGGTATTTATTTTGAGGGGATTCCACAAAGAAGGCTATCACGGTTACAGGTAACACTTTTACCAATATGGATGAATACGCGTTGAGGACAAGGCGGGAACTCATTGGACTCATACAGTTCTCTACATCCGGTGTCTACCAACGGCTGATATCGATATCGCAGATAACACCTCAACAGGAGACGCATCGGTGCTGAGGCAGTTGAATGACACGGTTACAGCGTCTGTACTGGACTTTGACCTACACTTATGGGAGAGCAACTCGTTTGCTGGGGAAGTGCTGACAGACTCTACCTACGGGACGAATACCGTCTACTATAACGGAGCAACTTATGCGACGCTGGCAGAGGCGCTAAAGGTGTATATATGAGTGCGCCGACCGAAACCGCCAAGGTATACTGCAAGGCGAATGCTGATGTAGGCACACTTACCCACGGACATGTGGCGGACGATATCATTATTTACGGAAACGGTGCGGTAGTTTCCCGAGGAGAGGCGACCTCGAGATTGACACTTATAAGTACAGCAGAGAGGCATGCTCAAGCTCCAGGACGGTCGTTATTTGGATAAAGGATATCACAGTCAAAGTGTACGACCTTGATGGTATTTGCCGCATGGGGTCAGAGAAATACGGACAAGACCATTAACCTTGTGTTTGAAAACTGCCAGAACATGGATCGTATCTATTTTACCAATACAGGCAATGATGACGGCAAGATCAATATTACCCTGAATGATTGTAGCTTCGACGGAAATAATGGCAGCAATACCAATACTTCCGTGTATTCCAACGCGGCGGCGATATCAATATAACTAAATACATCCTTTAAAAATATTGCAGTAGGACTTAATATTAACCACAAGTCTGCCGGCGTGCAGAATATCACGCTGGATAACTGCACTTTCGAGGACTGCTCCTGCCGGCTGCCACTGAAGCAGCAAATGCCTCCACCTACGCAGCAACCAATTAGAATTGTGACGCATGATGCCACGACAATCTCATATCGTTAAGAATGTGGATATGATCTATACGGATGACAACACTAATTGTGGAAATGGCGACATTCTCGGCGACGGCAGGTATGACGCAAGTGAGCAGCAGGAAAAATAACACTTTTCCATGAATGGTACTTCGGCTGAGGTAGTGACCCAGCAGGCTACTATGATAATACCGGCGCTGTTGCAGACACTACCAAATCCCCAGACCAATGACGTAGCGGAAACGGATACCGTCACCACAGGTGAGGACGGGAGAGCTCATCGTGGACGATCATAGCACTACTAAACTTGTCGGTCAAAAAGACGCAACCTGCCGAAGAGGGGTACACCGGTGACAAGGTGTACTGTGTGCGATAAGGTCGTAGAACAAGGCAAAGTAATAGCCAAACTTGCTCATAATTACAAAGATGGCAAGTGCACTGCTTGTGGTGCGACAGATCCAAATTACAAGCCGTCAGAGTCAGAGGGCAAGCCCACGGAGTCGGACGATGAAAGGCCGACACACCGAGTGGCGGCCAGACCGGCGATACCACTTCCCTGAAACCGGCGGCGGCAATATCGCCCTTTGATTGCGGTACTGCTGGCTGCGGGCGCTGTCCTGACCGGCACCGTTCTTTACAGCCGCAAGAGAAAATACAGTAAATAACCTATAACATGCGCCCTGTGGATCAAATAGCCACAGGGCGCATGTTTGGAACAGGCGCATACCCCTTTTGGATAGATTGCGTTTTTAATTCTGATTTACCGCGTGGCGTCCTTCTCCTGATATAGGCGGGCAATGTTTCACATTCCAGACACAGGCTAATCCACTTTTCCCACCGGGCTGCTGCCACGGTCCATCCCGCCAAAAGGGTTGGATATACTTGGAAATGCAGCAGGTGAAAACGCCTGGCAGCAGAAAGCGTCATCTTTCTGTAGGGACGCACCTTCTGTACAGATAAAATATGAGAACCATTGCGGAAATAATTACGGCGCAATTCTTAGCAGGCCGTAGGCGACAGGCAGATCCGCCTTGATCGGGAGATAAATCGGAGTTGACAAAAGGAAAAATGCTTGTTATAATTACTGTATTAATCGAAAAATACAGTTAAGACAGGAGGGTTGGGTAGTATGGTTTTTATCCTGGATCAGAAAAGCCGGTATCCCATCTATGAACAGCTTTATCAATCCGTGACGCGCGGCGGCCCTCGGGGGTGTTGGAACCGGAAGAGCAGCTTCCCTCCGTCCGCGCACTTGCGCAAGAGCTGGAGTGTAAACCCAAATACCATTACAAAAAGGCTTACCAAATGCTAGAGCATGACGGCGTAATTGTTTCTGTCCTGAAGGGCTCTTTCCTTGCAAAAGAGGGGACCGCACTTTCCTACCACCGCAAGCAGATTCTCCACCTTCTGCAGGATTCCGTCGAGGAAGCGGCAGACTGCGGGGTAGAAAAGCAGAAAATTTCCAACATTGTCGATTCCTGCTATGAAAAGGAGGCAACAGATATGATTGAAATTCATTCTCTTGTCAAAAGCCTTCGGTACGTTTCACGCGCTTGACGGGATTTCGTTTCAAATTGACCGCGGCTCATATTCGGGTTAGTTGGTTCCAACGGCGCCGGGAAGTCCACCCTCACCCACGCACGCTTTCCGGTATCTATGCACCAGACGGCGGCGACGTTACGATCGACGGCGCTCCCCCTTTGAGAACCCCGCATTAAAAGGGCGCGTTTCCTTTATCCCGGATTATCCATACTTTCTTCCGCAAAGCACGTTAGAAGACGCCTCGGCACTGTATCGAAGCCTCATATCCGAATTGGGATGAAGCTGTCTTTCAAAGCTCTGCGCGATGTTTCCCATCGGGCTGAAAAAAGAAAATCCACAATATGTCAAAGGGATGCAACGGCAGGCCGCCCTTATCGCCCTTTCTACCTGCCCGGAATACCTTTTTTTGGACGAGATTTTTGACGGGCTCGACCCCCGTTATGCGCCAACTCCTCAAACAGTTGATTTCCGGCGAAGTCGCATCCCGCCGGATGACCGTCGTAATCGCCTCGCATAACCTGCGGGAGCTTGAAGACTTTGCGACCATATTGGCCTGATGCATCGGGGCGGGATTCTATTTGAAAGCGAAATCGACGAACGGAAGCTCGGCATTTACAAGCTTCAGGCGGTATTTCGCCCCATGCCGGAAATGCAGGCCTTCGAAGCGCTGAAACTGTCAAGCTTTGAAATCCGTGGTTCCCTCATTAACTTGGTCCGAGGGCAAAAGGAAGAAATTCTTGCAACAGATCGACGCACTGCATCCCATATTTGCCAAAATTATCCCGTTAACGCTTGAGGAAGTCTTTATCAGCGAAATGGAGGTGGCCGGTTATGACCTTAATAACATCCTTCACTAAACGCAGCATGCGTGCATTTGCCTCCATTTTTCGTTTTTCGCTGCGGAAAAAGTCACGGGAAGCCTCCTGCTTTACGGTTCCTTCAGATAGTTTTGCTGCCGTTGATCCTGCTGATCCACCTGATGAACGCCGTCGCGAACCACGGCATGTACAGCGTTACCTTAGATATCTATCTTCCGGCCGCTTTCTCTGACTGCCTGCGTCTTCTATTTCCGCTTGGGGCTGTTCCTTTGATGCTGGTATTTGTCATTGTTTTCCATCCAGCTTTTCCGTTATATGCATGGGAAACGCAGTGTTGACCTATTTCATGCATTGCCTGTGGGGCGCACGCCGCTCTACTGGGGGAAATACTGCGCGGGGCTGTTTTTTCCCTTATTGTTCCCTTTCTATGCAATATCCTGCTCTGCCTCCTGATCGGCGCCTTTTATGGTGCTCTGGGTAGCAGTACAACGGCATTCCCTGCTACATTACGTCCTGTAGGTTCCTGCTCATGACAATTTCCTGTTTTACCTTTGCCATGTTGATTGCCGTATGCAGTGGAACTACCATGGAGATGATGGTTTCCGGGACGCTGATCAGTGTTTCCTGGCCCGCTCGCCGTCCTGCTGGTGATGCTGTTGATCGAAGAACTTCTCCCAGGATATATCCCAGGATATGATATTACGGCGATCACGGCACTGTCTCCGGTCATTGCGGCTTTTGTCCCCTTTGCCGCACCGTTGCTCGTCCTGACCGGGACGGATACAATCTCCTTCTGGTTTACTGCCTGGTGGATTTTCCTCCCAGTGGTCATGCTGGTAACGGCGGTATTTACCTATCGCCGCCGCAAAAGCGAAACGGCGGAAAACCCGCTCTCCTTCCCCGGTACTGAAAATTCTGATCCGTCTGGTGGCGACATTCGCCGCCGGACTCGGCTTCGGTTTTTGATGTACATGTTTTTTCGGTCTTGAGCAGAGCTTTTTATCGGCGCTTTGGCCGGCTCCATCGCCGCCCATATCGTCGCAGAGGCATTGTGCCAGGGGATTTAAAAGGGATGCTGAAAAGCTTCCGGTGGTACGCGGTACCTGTCGTCCTTTTCGTCGTTCTTTATCTTTTCCCTTTCGACCGGCTTTTTCGGGTATGACATCCGGATCCACCGGAAGAACAAATTGCAAGCGCCAAAATTTCAATTCCGCAAAACTTTTATCATGCAGAAGTAACCGATACAGAGGATATTATTATTCCTACGATTACAATCCGGGTTCCTTTTCAAAGGAGGATGGGACGCTTCTCACAGACCTTCTTCCCTCGACAGGCGACCCAGTGCTATTAAAAATGATCACTACGCTGCATCAAACCGCCGTAGAAAACAACCGTTCCTTATCCTACCCCTACCGGCTTGGCGCATTTCAGCCATGGTCCGACACAATAGAAATCGAATATTCCTAAAAACGGAACTGTTTTTCGCGTCGGATTCCCGTCTCGGCGGGCGGCCGGCTCTATGAATCACTTTCCACGCAAGCGAGGGCTATTGCATCAGACGAGACATTCCGGCGGCAGTCAAACCTTGCCTATTATTTAACGCCGGCATATATCGAATCTGTAGAGCTCAGTGGACACTGGTCCGCGCAAACGCTACGTCCCAGGGACGAAGTCCTGCAGGATCTTCTCAACGCGCTTTTTGGCCGACAGCAACAAATTCGGCTATTTCGAAGATGAAACTACAGCGCCAGAATCGGGTCCTGAGGGCGCCGAAACCTCTGCCGACCTCCAAAGTTATGTTACCATCATTCTAAATCTCAAAGACTCCTTTTCGCCCCAGGAGGGTAGTGTCCTTTGGGCATTAGCCGGCGGTGACCCCGGTCCGGTTTCCTATACCGGCGGGACGGCATTTACCATTAACGCCCGATGCACCAATACGCTTGCTTTTCTGGAGGACGCCGGCTGGGACATTGCCTCGCTGAACCACCCTACTCCTGAGCGGCCTAACCCCACGTTTAACGCGTGGGGTTTTTTTCCTCTTAGCAATACAAAGAATAAAAAAGCTGCTGCGGACCGTACCGGTTCGCAGCAGCTTTTCACTTTCCAATAAACAAAAGGAAGCGCAAAGATACTCTTCTATGGAAATCAGGTGTTAATCCGCCTCCTGCCGTCATAATTTCCCCGATGTCACACGCTGAGGCGCAGTTACGATAAATCAGCGTTTTGTCCGAAACAGAACCCTATTCCGCAAGGCCTTCCGCAAGCCCCATTAAAATAATACCGACAATCACAACCGCTACCGATGCATACTGCTTGCCCGGCAACCTTTCCTTGAGGAATATCCGTGAAAGCGCAATCGAAACGATGCAGTAGGCGGCAATCATCGGCGCGGCGACAACGCCGTTCCCGCTCATGGCGTAAACGTATGAAAACTGTCCCGCCGTTTCAAATATGGCTGCCAGCCTCTGTCTTTCTGCTCAAGCGGGCGGATCCTTTCCTTTTTGCAGAGCAGGAAAATTAAAATCACTACGGCCGCCGCAAAAAGTCAACTCATAAGAAATATTCGCCACATCTTCAAACGTCTCTTCTGTAACGCCGACAAGGGGCGTTGTTTCCGATATTGTCAAAGGTAATAGGCGTCGAAGAAGGTTCCAAAGAGTCGATGATACAATATAGGATCGGCATAAAAAAGGCAACAAAACCGATCTTATATTTCTTGTTCTGTTTCCCGCTCGAACGCAGTCTCCTTCTGTTTTCAAAACACACCGAGCAAATGACACCGCCGCAAATCAGCACGACCGCCACAGAAGACAACCAGTCCATCGTCTGCCCCAAAATGACAAGACAGAGGATGCATACCACAG
>VOFE01000727.1_pt1 | contig 50379 bp, 96 predicted proteins | sample 5384071 | NCBI WGS metagenome assembly VOFE01 (sample SAMN12384724, study PRJNA508395) | human gut metagenome | isolation source: healthy gut D | host: Homo sapiens
TGCTGGAGGGCTGCGACATTGCCGCCGCGGTGCAGGAAATCGCAGGCGGCCTGATCGATGGACGGCGGAGATCGCTACGGAACGGATGGAATGGATCTATGCCTCCACCGCCTGCCGCGCCGCGGTAAAGGCTGGGGATGAAAGCTTACCGGAGGAACTGCGCAAGCTGGCGGAAAGGGTGCTGCTGGAGCGGGATGTCCGCACCTGCCCTCATGGCCGTCCCGTATGCTTTGAGATTACCCGGAAGGAATTGGAAAACAATTTGGACGCCTGCCTTGAACCTTTTATCAGCCGCCGTTCATAGAACGGCGGCTTTTTGTGATTAAACAACACTATCCTCTGTTCGAGGAAATCCTCCCCAAAAGTCATACTTTATGGTATAATGGGCCCAGGGCCTATATAGTGCAGACACAAAACCATGTGGAAGTCCCTGCCTGGAGCCGTCCCTTCGGGCCGGTTCCCTCTACGTCTATAATAAAGGTCGGGAGAAATGCGAAAGCATTTTCGAGAACGCCGCCGATAGGCGCTGGTATAGAAGAGTATAGGGCGGCGTTCATGGTATACTGGACCCAAGGACTTTATGTTGCAGGCAGAGGGAGAATTTGAAAGAATTCTCCCTCCCAGGGCTACAAACATAACGTCAGCTGATGTTCAGGGGCCCCCTGGGGCATGGGCCGACGCTCATGGCATAATGGAACTGTAGATGGAGAAGCACCTCCACGGGCCTTCCCCTCAAGGGGAATCCTTTGGACAACCAACCTGTTATTTCCTACGGTGTGTTCATGATGTGCTGGGCCCAGGGCCTTTATGTTATATGGACAAACCATAAAGGATGTCCATGGTTTGGGAGCTATCCCTGTGGGCTGGTCTTTATCAGGAGATAAAGGCAACTCCAGGGCCTGCAGGCTTATAGAAGGGGAGGAGCGCCGCCGTGTCCGAAGAGCAGCAGACGAAAACTCCGTTGATTGTCGTCGCGGGACCTACCGCCTCCGGAAAAACCGGATTGGCGGTGCAGCTGGCGCTTCGGCTGGGAGGAGAGGTGATCTCAGCGGACTCCATGCAGCTATACCGTGAGATCCCCATCCAAACCGCGCAGCCGGACGAGGAAGAAAGGGGCGGAATTCCGCATTATCTCATGGGAATCCTGCCGCTTACCGCTTCCTATAGCGTCGCCCGCTGGCTTTTTCAGGAGGCCCGCCGGTTGATCGGGGAAATCGATCGGCGGGGAAAAATACCCATCGTATGTGGAGGAACGGGGCTGTATATCAGTTCTTTGCTGCAAAATCGAGTCTTATCGGGACAGGGCGAGCATCCGGAGGTTCGCCGCCGCCTGCAGGAACGGGCGAAAGAAAAAGAAGGCGCCGGGACTTTGCTGCATGATCTGGAAATGGTGGATCCTTCCACGGCCCCGGCTGCATCCCCGGGATCTTCACCGTGTCATACGGGCGCTGGAGCTATATGGAACCACCGGTATGACAATGAGCGAACAAATCAGGGCTTCCGGCAGGAGCCCTCTCCCTATGACGCCAAGGTCTTGCTGCTGGATTGCCGGGACAGGCCCTTTTTATATGGCCGTATTGATGCGCGGGTGGAGGCCATGCTGGAAGCCGGAATGGAGCAGGAGGTGCGGCGCGTCCTGACACAGCTGGAGGGAACCGCCCGCCAAGCCATCGGCTGTAAGGAATTGGCCCCTTGGGTCCTGGGAAACTGCTCCCGGGAGGAGGCGGTGGAAAATTTAAAGCGGGCTACACGACGTTATGCTAAACGGCAGCTGACCTGGTTCCGCCGTATGGAAGGGACGCGCTTGTATATTGAGGAGTATGCGGATACGGCCTCCTGGCTGGCGCGGCTATGGAAGCCTTGGGAATTTAACTGATCAAGGAAAGGGATGAGAATATGGAACCCTTTTTCGCCGCCTGTTGACCGCGGTATTCGCCCTTTTCTCATTGGCTATGTGGCCTACCAGGGCTTTCAGATCGTTTACAATCCTATTCAGCTGGAAACGGCGGTAGAATACCGTGTTTACGATACCATCGATACCGATGGCATCACCGTGCGCAATGAGACGCTGATTCCGGAGGAAGCGGACGGGTATTTGTATTATCAGACAGAGAATGGGGGCGGATCAGCAAGGGCGGCGTCATTGCGCAGGTGTTTGCCAGCGAGGCGGATGCCCTGACACAGAAAAAGCTGAATTCCCTGGAGGAGGAGCTGCAAAAGCTGACGGAAATCAATAATCAGGGAACAGCCAATAAGGCCAACCTGGAGCTCATCACCAAGCAGATGGACCGCACGGTAATGGAGATGGTGCAGGACATTCATCATTCCTCGTTGGATGCGGTGACGGAAAACGAGCAGACGCTCCTCTCCCTTTTTAATAAATACCAAATCACCATTGAAAGGTAGAGGGCTTTACAAGCAGGATCAATGCCCTGACGGAGCAAAAAACCCTCTGAGCACTTCCTATCAGGCGGCAACGTCGACTATCCAGGCGCCTGTAGCCGGTTATTTTGTCAGTGAGGTTGACGGATGGGAGCAGGCGCTGGATTATAGCAAGGCTTTGGACTTTACAGTGTCGGATATCGCTCGGCGCTTTGGAGAAGGAGGCGGCTTCCGACGCAGGCAGTGGGTATGTGGGCAAACTGGTGGGCGACTATGAATGGTATCTCGTTTGTATCGTCCCTACGGCACAGGCGGACAGCCTTCAAACGGGGACTGAGCTGACGGTAAAGATGCCGTTTGTCTCCGACGATGCCGTGCCGGTCAAGGTAGCGGCCGTCAACCGCGACAGGGAGGGACAAGCCGCGGTGATCTTTGAGTGCTCCTATGTCCAGCAGCCTTTCCTCTATCCGGAAGGAGCCTATCCAGATTCAGAAAACCCTGTATGAAGGAATTCGGGTGCCGCAGAAGGCGGTGGCCTTTGGCGAAAACGGTGAAAGAGGCGTATATGTTCAGGTGGGCAACACAGCTGTTTTCAAGCAAATTGAAATCATCTACAGCGATACGGATTATATCATTTGCGCGGATAGAGGGGAGAGTCCGTGGGCGAGGAGAGGCTCCCTATCTGCAGCTGTACGATGATGTGATCGTGGAAGGAAAGGGATTGTACAATGGAAAAATCATTTCCTGAAGGCGTGGGCGGACCGGTGGAGGAGAACCTCCGCCGGATCGAGGAGGATATTGCCGGAGCCTGCCATAAGGCGGGACGCGCCCGGGAGGAAGTGGCGCTGCTGGCGGTAACCAAGACGGTTGCGCCCGAGCTGATCAACGAGGCGATCCGGTTGGGAGTGACCCGGATAGGGGAAAATCGTGTTCAGGAATATTTGGGAAAAAAGAAGCCCTGCGGCTGACAGGGGTGGAAACGCACCTCATCGGGCATTTGCAGACCAATAAGGTATCAAGATCGTCGGGCAGGTGGATATGATCCAATCCGTTGATTCCCTGCATTTGGCCCGGGCGGTCGATCAGGCGTCCCTCCGGCTTCACCGGGTGACCGATGTGCTGGTGGAGGTCAACATCGGGGGCGAGGAGGCAAAATCCGGCGTTGCCGCCGGTCAGGCGGCGGAGCTGGTTGCGGCACTGGGGAGATGAAGGGCCTGCGGGTGCGCGGGCTTATGACGATTCCTCCGATTTCCGACACGGAAAAACAGAAAAGGGATTATTTTTGCCGGATGCAGAAACTGTTTATTGACATCCGCCACAAAAAATAGATAATGTCTGTATGGACATTCTCTCTATGGGTATGTCGTCCGATTACCGGGAGGCGATTATGGAAGGTTCCACCATGGTCGGATCGGAACCGCGCTGTTTGGGAAGCGAGCGCCCGCCGTCCGCTGAAAGGCGGAGCCCGGTAGGTAAAACAAAACACAGGAGGATGCGAAACATGGGACTGTTCGATAAGATCAAAGGGTTTATGGGCGACCCGGAAGAAGATATTGATGAGGAAATGGAAGAGGAAGAAATGGACTTCGTTTCCCGTTCCGAAGAAAAATATGAGGACAAAACCGCCGATCTCTCAAGCGCAACAACAAGGTGGTGAACATCCATGCTACGGCGCAGCTTCAGGTGGTGCTGGTCAAGCCGGAGCGGTTCGAGGATGCCAGTACGGTGGCGGATCATCTCAACGCCAAGCGTACCGTGGTGCTGAATCTGGAGTCGGCGAACAAGGATGTGGCCCGCCGTATTTTGGACTTCCTCAGCGGGTGGCATACGCCAATGACGGCCCAGATTAAAAGGTGGCCAACTGTACGTTTATCATTACGCCGTACAACGTGGGCGTGATGGGCGATCTTTGGATGAATTGGAGAACAATGGCGTCTACTTCTAATCGTGCGGATAAGGAGGCGTCCGGCCTGAGGGCGCGGATCAAGGATGCGGCGCGTCTCAGCGGCGTCCGCCGCCGTCCGTGCTACATCGGCTTTCTGGACGACGGAGAGCGGGCCGAAGCGGAGGTAATACTGCGCGGCGGTGCTTACGCCTCCTACGGGCGGCGTTTTTACGGCGGCTACGAGGAGGCGGAGCGCGTCATGCTGGGTTTGTCGGCCGAGGGGGCCTCCCGAGCCGGAGACGTTTCCTCTTACGGCACTGCTGTTCCGCTATCGCCGGGAGGCTTCCATCACCCATCAGGATGTGCTGGGAAGCCTTCTTTCCTGCGGCGTTCGTCGGGATAAGCTGGGCGATATTCTCTGCGGCCGGGAGGATATGGTAAACCAGTCGGTGGTATTTGCCGACGCCAGTTTGGCCGCCTTTCTTACGGATCAGGTGGATCGCATCGGCGGCGAAGGGGTAAAGGCGGGCGGGATTATACCGGACCGCTGCCCGCCGAAGCCGCCGATACCGAGAGATTACCGATACCGTGCCGTCTCCGCGGCTGGATGCCGTGGTCCATGTGATGATTCGCGCCTCGCGCGAGTCGGCTGCCCGATTGATCAGGAGAAAGCGGTCAGGTGGAAAAAAACCATCATCCTTGTTTATCCGTATCGGAAACGGTGCGGGAGGGGGATGTTCTGTCGATCCGGGGAAAGGGACGTTTTTGGTGGATCATATTGGTCCGCCCACGAAAAAAAGGGCGCCTGTTTTTTATCCGGGCGTCAATGCTTATGATGGCTCTGTACGCAAAAGGCAGCGGAGGATAGTAAAGGAGGAAGTCGGGGATGCTGACGCCGGAAGAAATTCGCAACATTACCTTTACCAAGGGAATTGGCGGATATAAGACCAACGAGGTGGATCTGTTTATTGATCAATGCGCCGATACGGTGGAGACCCCTTCTGTCGGAAAAGGCCGAGCTGACGAAGAAGCTGGAGATTCTGGCCGACAAGCTGGTGGAATACCGCAACGACGAAGACAGCATCCGCACCGCTTTGCTCAGCGCCCAGCGCTTGGGCGATACCGTGGTGCGCGAGGCCAATCATAAGGCCGGGCTCATCATGGACGACGCCAATATCAAGGCGCAGAAAATTGTGGAAAATGCCCGGCGCAGCATTGTGAAAGAGGAAGAGGAGCTGCGGCGGATCGAAAAGAAGTGGCCAATTTCAAGGCGCGGATGCTCAGCATTTACCGGGAGCATCTTTCCCTGATCGACCTTCTTCCGGAACCTGAAGAGGAGAAAAAGGACGAAACGCAGGCTCCGTCCGCGGCGGCTCAGGAAGAGACGGTTTCCCGGAAGAGAAAGCGCCCGTAAAACCGGAGAAGCCGGAAGAGCCGTCTGTTTCGGCTTCCGAAGCCGTCCAGACAGAGGAGGAGCCGGTCTTTGAACCGGTAGCGGCTCCCAAAGGCTGCCGAGCCGCCTCTTTCGGCCCAGGATGCGGCGGAGGTTTCCGCTTTTTACCGCAATATTCCCCGGCTGGATGAGGAAGAGGAGCAGCCGGCATGGCTCCGGCCGCTGTAAAGGCGGAAGAACCGGTTCGGAACGAACATCCGTCCTCTTCCGTTACAGTGATTTGAAATTTGGCGAGGATTATGATATTTCGCAGGACGCGGCGGAATCCGCGGCCTGTTCCGCCGCAAAAAATAAAGCGGGCGAGGGCTGTTGCCGGAGAGGCTATCCGCAAAGGGGCCGGACTCTTTGCGGTCGCTTCCGGCAGCGGCCTTTTTGCGCCTGGAAACGGGAAGAGAGAGGGCTTATATTTCGGATAGGTCTGGTGGCGGCTATTGCCCTGCTGGTGGGCGTGGATCAGCTGACCAAATATCTGGCGACCGCGTTTCTGGCCGGACAGCCTGCGGTAGGCTGGCAGGGTGTGTTTGTTTTGCAGTACAGCCGGAATGAGGGGGCGGCCTTTGGCTTGTTCCCCGGTCGGGTTTGGATATTGATCGGACTGACCTCGCTGTTGGTGCTGGGGATGCTGGCGCTGCTGTTGTCCGGGCGATACCGCTCCTCCCGCATGGTCAACATCAGCGGTGTGCTGGTGGTGGCCGGGGGGATTGGGCAACCTGATCGATCGAATATGGCATGGGTATGTCGTGGATTTCCTTTATTTTGAGCTGATTGATTTCCCTATCTTCAACGCAGCGGATACTTTGGTGGTGTGCGGGGCTGTCCTGCTGCTGGTCTATTTCTTTTTATCCAAAAGGATGGGGAGCATACGGCGCAGTCAATGGAGGTGACGGACAGTGGAGACGATAAGGCGGATCCCCGGTCCGGAACGGATGGGCCAGCGGCTGGATAAGGCGGCGGCGGAGCTGATGGAGCTGAGCCGCTCCTCTGTTCAGGAGCTGTTGGCTCAGGGACGGATCCTGGTGGGAGGAAAGCCCGCGGATAAAATTACCGGCTGAAGCCGGGGACATACTGGAGGCGACGATTCCCGATCCGGTGGCGTGCGAGGCAAGGCCGCAGGAAATTCCTTTGGACATCGTTTATGAGGATGACGATCTGCTGGTGGTCAATAAGCCCAAAGGGATGGTGGTACATCCTGCGGCGGGACACAGCGACGGTACGCTGGTCAACGCACTGCTGAACCACTGCGGAGCTTCACTGTCCGGGATCAACGGCGTGCTGCGGCCCGGTATTGTGCACCGTATCGACAAGGATACCAGCGGGCTGCTGATCGTGGCCAAAAACGATTTCGCTCATCAAGCCTTGGCCGGACAGATCAGGACCATTCCTTCACCCGCCTTTATGAAGCCGTGGTGACGGGACATATAAAGGAACCGGAGGGGACGGTCGACGCGCCGATCGGCCGTCATCCCGTGCAGCGGAAAAAATGGCCGTGACGGAAAAGAGCGCCAAGACGGCGGTCACCCATTACGAGGTCATCGCGTATTATCCGGGATATACCCATTTGCGGCTGCGGCTGGAAACGGGACGCACCCACCAGATTCGGGTGCATATGGCTTATCTGGGGCATCCGGTGGCAGGGGATACGGTCTATGGTCGGCAAAGGGACTCAAGGAGCTGGAGGGCCAATGCCTCCACGCCCGGGTCATTGGCTTCCGCCATCCGAGAGACGGGCGGTATCTGAATTTACCAGTCCGCTGCCCGCTTATTTTACTGATTTTTGCGCCGCCTGGGAGGGGAATAAATTATGCAGTATCAACCGCTTTCCGACTATCTGTTGATTTCCGATATCGACGGTACGCTGGTCAATACGAAAAAGGAAATCCCGCCCCGGAATATCGAGGCCATTGCCCGTTTCCGCGCCTTGGGCGGGCGGTTTACCATCGCCACCGGCCGTTCTCCCATCTCGGCGGCCCGTATTGCCCGGAAGGTAGGGGTGAACTGTCCTTTGGTGACGAATAACGGAGCCATACTCTACGATATGGAGACCGGACAGGTGGTGCGGCAGCGCTTCTTACCGCCCGGGCGGCGGAGCTGGTTGCTTTGGTGGTGCGGGATTTTCCCCATATCGGTATTCAGATGTACCGGGACGCGGATATCTATATGATCGTACACAACCCGGTGGTGGAGTATCAGGTCGCGGTGGAAAAGATCACGGCGGTGGAGGCTTCTCCGGACCGAATGCCGGATAAGGCCAACAAGATACTGTTCGGCGGCAGTCATGAACAGCTGCGGGTGCTGCGTGATTATCTGGAGAAGGCCGGCATCGACGGCATGTACGGATTGTTTACCGAGGATCAGTATTATGAGCTGCTGCCGCAGGGTGTCAGCAAGGGAGCGCCGCCCAGGTATTGGCGGGCTATTGCGGCGTCTCTGGCCCTCATGTGGCGGCGGTGGGCGACTATTATAACGATGTGGAGCTGCTGAAGGCCGTGCCTCTGCTCGGCCGTTGCGGGGAACGCCCCGATGAGGTGAAGGCGCTGGCGGATTACGTCGCCTGCCATTGTGACGACGGGGCGGTGGCCGATGTGCTCCGGCGTTTGGAACTGCTGGCCACCGGTCAGATTACGGATTTTGGGAATCGGGAGAAGCGCTGACGGAGGCGGGAGTATAGCTCCCGCTTTTTCTCTGCTCTTCAAAAGGAATTGTTCATCAAACGGTCACCATTCGCCCGGAAAAGCTTGCTATACTATATATTCGGAGAATAAAAAGACAGGGGGCACGCCATATGGCGGCATATGTGAGCCTGCAAAATGTAACAAAATCCTATCATATGGGTGAAATCACGGTCAATGCGTCGGACGGCATCACCTTCGATATTGAAAAAGGGCGAATTTGCTGTGGTGGTGGGCCCCAGCGGCGCGGGAAAAACCACTGTGCTCAATATGCTCGGCGGTATGGATACCTGCGACGGAGGAAAAATATGGGTGGACGGTACGGAAATCAGCTCCTTTGGCCGGAAAGAGCTGACCACTTACCGGCGTTATGATATCGGCTTCGTTTTCAGTTCTATAATCTGGTACAAAACCTGACGGCCTTGGAAAATGTGGAGCTGGCGGCGCAGATTTGCCGGGAGCCCCTGGACGCCAGAGAGGTACTCAAAGCGGTTGGACTGGAGGAACGGATGAATAACTTCCCGGCTCAGCTTTCGGGCGGCGAACAGCAGCGGGTGTCGATCGCCCGCGCGCTGGCGAAAAACCCCAGCTGCTGCTGTGCGACGAGCCGACAGGCGCTCTGGATGACAGCACCGGCCGTTCTGTGCTGGAGCTTCTCCACCATACCTGCCGGGAGAAGGGGATGACAGTGGTGGTGATCACGCATAACCAGGCGATTACCCCATTGCGGACCGCGTGATCCGCATCCGCAACGGTAAAGTGCAGGAGGTCAAAATCAATCCGGATCCCCTTCCCGTGGAAAGGATTGAGTGGTAATGAAGCGGTCGGTAAAAAAAGACATCGTCCGGCAGGTGATTCATTCTCCCCGGCGTTTTGTGGCCATTCTGCTGATCGTGATGCTGGGGGTCGCCTTTTTTGCCGGTGTACGGGCTACGTGTCCCGATATGCGGCTGACCTTGGACCGGTATTTCGATGAGTACCGTGCCTCGGACGTCCATCTGCTCTCGACCTATGGCTTTACCGACGGCGACGTAGCCGCGGTGAAAGAGGCCGGGGAAGGGAGGTACAGCCCGCCTACCCGTGGATGGTTTTGTGCGTTCGGGGACAGCCGGTTATTGGTGCATTTTATGTCCTATGACCTGAACAATCCCGATGGTCTTTGTCAGCCGGTGCTGATGGAGGGACGCCTGCCGGAAAAATCCGATGAATGTGTGCTGGACACTCGGCTGACAGCGAGCGGGCATTACCAGATCGGCGACACGCTGACGATAGAGACAAAAGAGGATGAAGGCATCTCGGATTCGCTCAATACCCCTGACCTATACGGTGGTGGGAACAGTCCGTTCCACCTATTACATATCGGTGGAGAGAGGAAGCAGCAGCAAGGGAACGGGCCGCCTCAACGGCTTTGTTCTATTACCTGAGACGAACTTCACCTCCTCCGTATACACCGACCTGTATTTAAGCGCTGCCGGTGCGGCGGGGCTGAGCCGGTTTGAGGATGCGTATAAGGACTGTATCGCGGCGCTGACGGACCGTCTGGAGGAAACTGCGGAAATACGCAATCCTCAGCGTTTGGAGGAGCTTAGGAGCGAGATCGACGAGCAGCTGGACCAGGCCAGGGACGAGGTGGAAAAAGGCGAACAGGAGCTGGCGGACGGACAGCGGCAGCTTGAAGACGCGCGGGAGCAGTATCAGGAGGGCGTAAAAGCCCTGGAGGAGAAGGAGGCGGAATACGAATCCGCCCTTTCCGCTTCCAAGGCCCGACTGGACGAGGCCAGGCAGCAGCTGGAGGATTCTCTGGCCCAGCTCAACAGTCAGGAACAACAGCTGAATGACGCCAAGACCCAGCTGGATGCCGGACAGGAGGAGCTGCAGTCCCGGACGCAGCAATGGCAGCAGGGTCAGGAGAAGCTAAAGGAGCTGGAAGCCGGCATAGTTCAGCTGCAGCAAACGCTGGCCGCGCCCTGCCGGAGGGAGCGCCTCAGGCGGAGGCGCTTCAGCAGCAGCTGGACACGTGGCAAAGCCAATACGCCGCTTCTTCGGCGGAGCTGGAAAGCGGAAAGCAGGCGCTGGATCAGGCGCTGGCCCAGTGGGAGGAAAGCAGTACCGGCAATGGCAGGAGGGTCAGGCCGCCCTCGAGGCGGAAAGGCCCAATATGAAAGCGGCGTGATCTCTTATGAGGAAAGCCTCCAACAGTGGGAAAGCGCCAGGAGGACGGTGCCCGTCAGCTGGCGGAAGGGCGTTCTGAGCTGGAAAAAGCGAAGGAAGAGCTGACCGAAGCGGAGCAAAATGGGCGGAGAAAAGCCCTGAGGCGGAACAGAAGCTGGCCGACGCCCGGGAGCAGATTGCCCAGGGGGAGGAGCAGCGGGACGCGCTGGAAGAGCCGCAGTGGATCGCGTTGGACCTGGAGAAAAACGCCGGTTTCGCCGGCTATGAGCAGGATACCGAGCGCGTGGCGGCTATCGGCCGTGTCTTTCCGCTGATTTTCTTCCTGGTAGCGGCGTTGGTAAGCCTGACCAATATGACCCGTATGGTGGAGGACGACCGCGCTGTCATCGGTTTGTATAAGGCGCTGGGCTATGGACGGCTGACGATCGCCTCCAAATACCTGGTTTATGCCGGAGCGGCGGCGGCGGGAGGCATCCTTCTGGGACTGTTGTGGGGACAAAAGCTGTTCCCCTGGGTCATCGCGGACGCCTACGGTATTCTCTACAACATGCCTTCCGTGCTGACGCCGTTCAATGTACCATATTCACTTTTGGCGGCGGTGGGAGCTCTGATCTGCGTGGTGGTTCCGGCCTTTGCGGTATGTCAGAAGGAGCTGTTCAGCACGCTAAATTTTCCCTGATGCGCCCACGGGCGCCCAAGGAAGGCAAGCGTATCCTGCTGGAACGGATCAGGCCGGTATGGAAACACCTGAACTTTTCTCAAAAAGTTACCTGCCGCAACATCTTCCGGTATAAAAAGCGGCTGCTTATGACCATCTTCGGCATTGCCGGCTGTACCGCCCTGGTCTTTACCGGGTTTGGCCTGCGGGAATCCATCCAGGCCATTGTCGGCAAGCAGTATGATGAGATTCAGAAATATGATATGCAGATGGGGCTCGCCGATGGCTTCGATGAGGAAGCGCGGGCGGAGCTGGATGCTTTCCTTGAAACGGATGCGACGGTGGGGGATCATCTCTATTTTCTGCAAAAGTCTCTGGATGTGATGACCGATGAGGGAATGAAAACGCCTACCTCCTGGTTCCGGGGGAAATGGAGAAATTTGATTCTTTCGTCACCCTGCGCGAGCGGAAGAGCCAGCAGGCGCACACGCTTACGGACGACGGCGTGATCGTTTCGGAGAAGCTGTGTACGATGCTGGGGATACAAGTTTACGATACCATCCAGCTGAAGGATTCCGATAACCGGGTGCTGGAATGCCGGGTAGACGGAATTACGGAAAACTACGTACAGCATTATCTGTACATGTCGCCCTCCCTGTATCAGCGCCTAACCGGCGAGACGCCAAAGATGAATACCGTCCTCGGTCAGCTCACCGATACCTCGGAGGCGTCGGAGGACGCCCTGTCCGCCGCGCTGATCGCCCGGGATGAAGTGAGCTCGGTGTCCTTCAATACCAGCATCCGACAGAATTTCAGCGACATGATCAGCGCTATGAATATAGTGGTCGTCGTACTGATCCTGTCTGCGGCGGCGCTGGCCTTCATCGTTCTGTTCAGCCTGACTACCATCAATGTCGATGAGCGGCGGCGGGAGCTGGCCACCCTGAAGGTGCTGGGCTTTTATGACCGGGAGACCTCCTTCTATGTGTACAGGGAGAATCTGATCCTCACGATACTGGGGGTGCTTTTGGCCTGGCTTTTGGCTCTGTGCTGTTGGCTTACATTATTACCACCGTGGAGGTGGATATGGTTATGTTCGCCCGTACGGTGGGAGGGAGTACTTATGTGCTGGCGACGCTGATGACCTTCCTGTTCGCACTGCTGGTCAATTTGCTGATGAACCGGGTGATCCGGCGGATCGATATGGTAGAGTCTATGAAGAGTGTGGAGTAATGCTATGCGATATACAGCCGTGCGCCGCGCGCGTATTTTTTTGCGGCGGCCCAACCGTTTTGTGGCGGTGATCGATCTCGATGGCCGGGAGACGCTGGCCCATGTCCCCAATACCGGGCGCTGCCGGGGAGCTGTTGATCCCCGGGGCGGAGGTGGCGGTGCAGTGCAGCAGTGATCCCCACCGGCGCACCGCCTATACCTTGATCGCGGTATGGAAGACAACGCCGGGCGGACCGCTGCTCATCAACCTGGACAGCCAGGCGCCCAACCGGGTGACGGAGGAGGCGCTGCTGGTACCGGGCCGCCGCCGGGAAGGGAGCAGCTCGGCCCGCTTGGTCCGCCGGGAGGCGGTGTGCGGCGATTCCCGTTTCGACTTTTATCTGGAAGGTCCCGGGTACCAAGGATATTTGGAGGTCAAGGGTGTGACCTTGGAGAAAGACGGAGAGGTAGCGTTTCCGGACGCTCCTACTCCTCCGGGGCGTACGCCATCTGAGGAAATTGGGGGAGCTGGCCCGCCGGGGATGGTACGCTGGGGTGCTGTTTGTGGTTCAGATGGAGCGGGCGGACCGGTTTCGTCCCAACCGGCGTACACATCCTGCCTTTGCGGGAGGCTTTGTACGCTGCACAGACGGAGGGGTGGCGGTTTGCGCCCGGCTTTTGCCGGGTGACGGAGGACAGCCTGCTTTTGGATCGGGAAATCCCGGTCTTTTGGGCGGACAAGAGGAGAGACATGGCGAGGATTAAGAAGCCGGCCATACGGCGATACCGCGTGGCCAGTCCCATATTACGCAAAGCATCCGCCGCCTTCTGCTGTCTGATTTGCATGACTCCGATTATGGGGAAAAGCAGTATGTGCTTGTGAATATGCTGAGAGAGCAATGCCCCGCCCTGGTCATGATGGCGGGGATATGGCCGATTGCCTGCGTTCTCATGAACGCACGGGGCAGTTGATGGCGGCTGTTGCCTGCCGGTATCCCTGCTGCTACGTCTCGGGCAATCACGAGCTGCGTACCGGTGAAGCGGATCGTCTCAAAGAGTGGTTCCGTAGTTTTGGCGTCGTTGTGCTCCAGGGGCAAGCGATGCTCTTATCCGTTCGGGGCCAAAGGCTGTGCGTCGGCGGACTGGACGACCGGCGGATCGGGGAAAAGGAATGGGACCGGCAGCTGGAATCCTGCCGGGGAGGAGAGAAATGCCGATTGCTTTTCCCTGCTGCTTTCCCACCGGCCCGATTTGATCCAAGCGTATCGGTCATCGGGATATGAGTTGATTTGCTGCGGCCATGCCCATGGCGGCCAGATTCGATTCCGGGACTGATCAACGGCTTATATGCTCCCCATCAGGGGTTCTTTCCGCGGTATGCCGGGGGATTGTATGATTTGGGGAGTTGTTTTATGGCGGTCAGCCGGGGGCTGGCAAAGAACGGACTGCCTCGTTTCGGCAATCCGCCGGAGCTGGTGGTGATCGAGGTGACGCCGCCGGAAATCGGGGAATGAGCGGGGTGTTGGATGCAGGATAAAAAGGGAGGCTTCGGCAATGCCGAAGCCTCCTTTCAAATGAGCTTCCCCTGATAGTTTTGCGGAGCGATCCGCGGACGGGGCACGAATTTTTTAAGCCTCTTCCTTATTGGATAGCTTTTTATACGTCATTGCTATTACAATGGCCGAAATGACCGCTGTTAGGATATCCGATACCGGCATGGAGTACAGTACACCGTCCAGTCCAAAGAAGATAGGCAGAAGCAGTGCAAAGCCTACACCGAAAACGATTTCTCGTACCATTGAAAGCATGGTGGAAGCAGCCGCTTTTCCCATCGCCTGCAAAAGATAAATGCCGCTTTGTTTACGCAAGCAAATATCACCATACAGAGATAGATTCGGAATGCTTTAACAGCAAAATCGGTATAATACACGCTTTCATTTGCAGCGCCGAATATGCCAATGAGCTGCGTCGGGAAGAATTCCACGATAATAAGGGCTACCGCGCCAACACAGGCTTCGGTGATCAACAGCCTGGTAAACAATTTCTTTACGCGGTCCTTCCGTCCGGCCCCCATATTGAAGCCGACAATCGGGGGATACATCCAGCCGCCATGCCGACAACGATGGAGATGACGATCTGAAAAACTTCATTACGATCCCGACGACTGCCATGGGGATCTGAGCATACTGCGTCTGACCGAAAATCTCATCCATAGTACCGTATTTGCGAATCATATTGTTGATTGCCGCCATGGCGGCAACAAGGGAAATCTGCGACAGAAAGCTGCATATACCCAAAACTAATGTCCGGCCGGCGATTTTGGCCTTCAATTTGAAATCCTCTTTGAAAGCTTTACGATTTTGTATGACACAAGTACCAAATGGATAAAACCGCTGTAAATGATCTGACCGATAACGGTAGCGCAACGGCAGCACCCATCATACCCCATTTGAAAAACAAAGATAAATATGGGATCGAGAATAATATTGAGATGGCGTAGGCAAGGGTGGAAACCATAGCGAATTTAGGGCTTCCATCTGCACGGGATAACGGGATTCATCGCCTGTCCGAACATATAAAACGGAATGCCAAGAGAAACTAAAAGAAATATTCCTGAGAACACTTAAAGGTTTCCTCATTGACCATACCGCCGAACATAACAATAATCTGATTGCTGAATACCAGATAAATCACGGTCAAAAACAAGGCTTGAGACAACCGTAAGCAATACAGAATTTCCCATACTGCGGCTGGCGTCGTCCGGTTTGCTTTTTCCGAGACTCAAGCTTACAAATGCACAGCATCCGTCACCGATCATAACAGCAATGGCAAGGGCGATGACTGTCAGAGGATATACGACAGTATTGGCGGCGTTGCCGTAAGAGCCAAGATAATCGGCGTTGGCTATGAATATCTGGTCAACGATGTTATACAGCGCACCGACAAGAAGTGAAATGATACAGGGGATGGCATACTTGCTCATTAGTTTTCCGATTTTTTCGGTGGCAAGATACGATTGATTGGTTGCTTCCATTTGAATCTCCTTCTGCCGCCTGTTTGTCAGCATCCATAGGAATGAAGGCGCTGTACGGCGGCTAAATTTATTGTATAATTGTTTTGAGGAGAAAGACATACTACAACGCACGGCAGGAAGAGTCGTAGAAGTACTTTTCACTTAAAACCGCATTGAAACAGTGAGGGAATCATCTTTTCTTCCACAAATACATGCTGCCTTAGAGCCACATATGCTAAGCGCCGTTTTACTACCGGTTAATTGTGTGATGGTTCAGTCACCGTCTTCTTCCTCGTAGCTTTCCTTTTAGGCGGTGAGTGGGTTGAATTTTTACGCTGCCTCCTAAAAAAGCGCAAAAAATAACGCGCAAATCACAAACTGGACTTACGCATTACTGCTACTCGTTATTAAAATAATAGCATAAAATTCGATTTTTTTCAAGGAGTAAAATCAAATTTTTGCCTGCACAAAGGCGATTTACGATATCGGGAACGCGGAATTGGATAAGGGCAAAGCCATCAGAAAAAGGGAATGTACATTACGGGGGGAAGAAAGGTCTGCCAACCTATTGTTTGGGCTGGATCCATCGTCCGCGTGGGCGCAGCTCGGCGATTTTCACGCCGTCGCGGTACAATGTTTCCTCACCAGGGCAAAAACGAAAAGAGAGAACCTCCTTGCTGCGTGTCGAAAGGACACGAGGAATCCAAAATACAAGATTTTCTTGACAGCGGGGAAAGAAGAGGGTACATTTTTATAGGATGGTACCGGACACGGCGATTGTCGGAAAAAGGAGGAGGAGCAATGAATCTCTTGGGCAAAATCAATCAGTTTCTGTTCCCCGGCGCCAAGGAGTATCCAAAGGTAGGCGCGGGAAAAATGGTGGTTCTGGGCTTTCAGCATGCTTTTGCCATGTCCTGCGCTACTATTCTGGTGCCGCTGCTTACCGGTCTTGACGTGGGGGTGGCCCTGTTTGCGGCGGGCTTGGGCACTCTGATCTTCCATCTGTGTACCGGCGGCCGGATGCCTACTTTTCTGGGAAGCTCGTTTGCCTTTATCGCGTCGCTGCAGCTGGTGATTGGTGCCTATGGTACCAAGGAAGAAGGCATTCCCTACGCGATGGGCGGAGTGCTTTGCGCGGGCCTGTTTTATGTGGTGCTTTTCCCTGTTGATCCGTTTGTTCGGCAGCCGTTTTATGGATCGCCTGTTCCCGCCGGTGGTGCGGGGCGTGGGGATCGCCATTATCGGTCTGAATTTGGCCTCCTCCGCTGTGGCCAATATTCAGGGAACGGTATCGAGCAGTTTACCCCGGCCTATTACTGGAGCTGGGGATTGCCATTGTGGTATGTGTTACAGCCATTGTGCTGTCCAGCTACGGCAGGGGTATGGTGAAGATGTCCTCCATCGTTATTTCCCTGGGGTGGGATATGTGCTGACGCTTCTTCTGGTGAAGACCGGCGTCGCCCCAGCGGAATTGATGAATCTGGGCGCCATGGCGGACCACACATGGTTTGAACTGCCAGGGTTTGTGCTGCCGAAATTTGATTTGAAAGCGATCGGAATGATCGCCCCCATTGCTATTGTTACCTGCGTGGAGCATGTGGGCGACGTGTACGCCAACGGTTCTGTGGTGGGACGGGATTTCACCAAAAAATCGGGCCTGCACCGCACGATGCTGGGAGACGGGTTGGCGACCATGGCGGCCGGTTTGATCGGGGTCCGCCCAATACCACCTATTCCGAAAATACGGCGGTGCTGGCGGCAACCGGTAACTATAACCCGGCATCTTTGCGGGCTGGCAGCGCTCATCGCGATTGTGGTCAGCTTTTTTCGGCAAGGCCATCGGCGTGATCGAAACCGTGCCCAATGCGGTATTGGGCGGCGCGTGCATCGTGCTGTATGGGATGATTTCCTCCGTGGGCCTGCGGACGCTGGTGGAAAACAAGGTGGATTTTACCCAGAACCGCAATCTTTCCATCGCGGCGGTGATGCTGGTGCTGTCCATTGGGGAGCCGTTATCGGCGGGACCCTGTTTAGCATCAGCGGAATCGGGCTGGGCATTATCGCCGGTATCCTGCTGAATTTGATTCTGCCGGAAAAGAAGGAAAAAGAAGCGGGATTGGTTGCTCACGGCGTGGACGAAAAGGATGTCCGTGAGGGCAGATTGGACAATCCCGACGAAGAGCGTTTGGCTAGAGAAAAGGAAGAAAACAACTAAAGGTCCGTTTTTGGTCGTGAGGCTGTAAGGATCAAACCCATTTGATCCTTACAGCCTTTTTCTATCGGTAGGCGATCTGTTATGAAGGTCAAAGGCCCCTCGGAGGGATACGTCACCTAAGAGGCGGGAAACGCATAAAGAAGTAAGGGCGGCTTTCGTGGATCAGGAAGGAACGGCGTCAGCCGTCATCCCTGCCGGGGCCGGGCGTTATGGCTTTCTGACCACTGCGGCTCAAAAAACTGTATGAGAGGAGGATGGAAGAAATGACACAGATCGTGCTGATCATGGTATTGGCCGTCACAGTGGAAGGCTTGGTACAATACGCGAAGGCAATAACCGAGAGGATCATCAAAAAGGAAATTCAAAGAGGCAGTAACCCAGTTGGCCGCTTTGGCGGTATCCGTTGCCCTTTGCTTACTGGCCAAAGCGGATATCTATGCCACCCTGGGCGTGACCTTTACCGGGGGATGGGCAGGAATGGTCTTGACAGGGGTCATAGCCTCCCGAGGGGCCGACTATGCTTCGGCCGGTATCAGACGCCTGGAGGGCGTGATAAAATAAAACGGCTCCGGGTCTTATGCATCGCGGACAAACCACGCGGAGGGCCCCGGGCTAAGAGAGCCTAAATGAAAAGGCGGCGGAAATATTCCCGCCGCCTTTTCATTTAGCCTGATAAGAAGCTTATTTTCCGTAGTAAGCCTTCAGATACATTTCCTTGATTTCACTCATCAGAGGATAGCGCGGGTTGGCGCCGGTGCACTGATCGTCAAAGGCCTTCTCGGTCATTTCGTCCAGGGTCTCCAGGAATTTGGCTTCCTCAATACCGTAGTCCTTGATGGTCTTCTTGATGCCGACCGCTTCCTTCAGATCCTCGATCGCTTTGAGCAGGTTTTCGAACTTCTCTTCGTCGTTTTTGCCCTTCATGCCCAGGAAATCAGCGATTTCCACATAGCGCTCCAGCGTATGCGGATACTGGTACTGCGGGAAGGTGCCCATCTTACGCGGACGGGGTCGGCATTGAAGCGCATCACATAGGTGATGAGCAGGGCATTTGCCACGCCATGAGGCAGGTGGTGGAATGCACCCAGCTTATGTGCCATAGAGTGGCACACACCCAGAAAGGCATTGGCAAACGCCATACCGGCTTCCGTGGAAGCGATAGCCATTTTTCTCTCGCCACCGGGTCGTTGGCGCCGTCGTTGTAGGAGCGGGGCAGATAGGTGAAGATGGATTTCAAGGCCTTCAGCGCCAGACCATCGGTGAAATCGGTTGCCATTACCGAAGCATATGCTTCCAGTGCGTGGGTCATAGCGTCGATGCCGGAGGCGGAGGTCAAGCTCTTGGGCATGTTCATCATCAGATCTGCATCTATAATGGCCATCTTGGGCATCAGCTCGTAATCGGCCAGAGGGTATTTGACGCCGGTGGTTTCATCAGTGATGACGGCGAAGGGAGTTACCTCAGAGCCGGTGCTTACGGCAGAGGTCGGGACCGCGATGAAATAGGCCTTGTCGCCCATGTGTGGGAAGGTATACACTCTCTTGCGGATGTCCATGAAGTCCATGGCCATGTCCGTGAAGTTGACTTCCGGGTGCTCATACATCACCCACATGATTTTTCCGGCGTCCATGGCGGAACCGCCGCCCACCGCGATAATACAGTCGGGCCCGAATTCCTGCATGGCCTTGGTGCCTTCCTTGGCGCAGCCCAGGGTAGGATCGGGAGCCACATCGAAGAAGGTGGTGTGGATGATGCCCATCTCATCCAGTTTATCGGTGATAGCTTTAGTATAGCCGTTTTGGTACAGGAAGGAGTCGGTGACGATGAACGCTTTCTTTTTGCCCATGACGTTCTTCAGCTCGTCCAGAGCCACGGGCAGACAGCCCTTCTTGAAGTAAACTTTTTTCAGGCGCACGGAACCACAGCATGTTCTCTCTCCTCTCGGCAACTGTCTTTACGTTGAGCAGGTGCTTGACGCCTACATTTTCGGAGACGGAGTTGCCACCCCAGGAACCGCAGCCCAAAGTCAGGGACGGAACAAGTTTGAAGTTGTAAAGGTCACCGATACCGCCCTGAGAAGAAGGAGTGTTAACCAAAATGCGGCAGGTCTTCATCTCCTCGGCCACACGGTCGATCTTGGCGCGTTCACGCACCGCATCCACATACAGGGAGGAGGTGTGGCCGTAACCGCCGTCAGCAATCAGGCGGGCCGCCTTGGATACTGCCTCATCAAAGTCCTTGGCATGGTACATAGCCAGCACAGGGGGAGAGCTTCTCATGAGCGAATTCCTCTTCCAGCTCTACGCTTTCCACTTCGCCGATGAGGATCTTGGCATCCTCCGGCACGTCGAAGCCAGCCAGCTTGGCAATGGTATAGGGCTTCTGACCGACGATCTTGGCGTTCAGCGCACCGTTGATAATGATGGTCTTACGGACCTTTTCGGTCTCCTCCGGGTTGAGGGAAGTAGCAGCCGCGGGCGACGAACTCCTTCTTGACCTGGGCGTATACCTTATCGAGAACGATGACCGACTGCTCGGAAGCGCAGATCATACCGTTGTCAAACGTCTTGGAATGAATGATGGAGTTAACCGCCATCAGGATATCGGCGGAATCGTCGATGATGGCCGGGGTATTGCCGGGGCCCACACCGATGGCGGGTTTGCCGGAGGAATAGGCGGCCTTGACCATACCGGGGGCCGCCGGTGGCGAGGATGATATCGGCGCTGCGCATGACCTCATTGGTCAGATCCAGGGACGGCACGTCGATCCAGGCGATGATATTCTCCGGGGCGCCGGCGGCGACAGCGGCATCCAGCACAACCTTGGCCGCGGCAATGGTGCATTTCTTTGCACGGGGATGGGGGCTGATGATGATGCCGTTGCGGGTTTTCAAAGAGATCAGGGATTTGAAAATCGCGGTGGAAGTGGGGTTGGTGGTGGAATGACCGCCGCCACGATGCCGATAGGCTCCGCCACCTTCTTGATCCCGAAGGCGGGATCCTCTTCCAGTACGCCGCAGGTCTGGGTGTGCTTGTATTTGTTGTAAATATATTCGGCCGCGTAGTGGTTCTTGATCACCTTGTCTTCCAACACGCCCATGCCGGTCTCCTCGACCGCCATCTTAGCCAGCGGGATACGCTGCTGGTTGGCGGCAGTGGCGGCGGCGCGGAAAATCTTGTCGACCTGCTCCTGCGTGTAGGTGGAGAAGATTCGCTGGGCTTCGCGTACCTGTTCCATCTTGGCGATCAGAGCGTCCACGCTGTCCACTATCATGGGTTCCGTGGCCTTTTTTTTTTTTCCATTGCTGAAATCCTCCAATCCATCCCAAACAAAGGATGTGGTGTGAATGCGGTTGTTATTTTTTTAACAAGACTATTATACTAAGCGGGAGGAGACCTGTCAAGACCGGCAGATGCCCAATTATTCACCCGGAATCCGCCCGAAATGTATACAGTTTTACAAATCCCCGGTTATGGGCAGGTTGAACAGGAAGAAGGAGAAATTTTTATCCAGGAAAAACAAAATGATAATCAAAAAAGGAATAGGGGAGGCCCTAAAATGTTATGCTGAGCCCCCGGTGTATCGTGGGATGCACCGGGGGCTCATGCTGCTTTTTATTCTTTGTTATTCATACGCGACAACGCCCACCCACTTCATCAGCAGATCGCGCTCTTCCGGCTTGTTTTCTGTCAGCTGGGCGGCGGCGACGATGGGCAGCCACTCCTGTACATACTTTTTCGAGGTATTGGTACGCTCGCAGAACAGCTGGAGGTATTTCTCCGCCATATCCGGGTCGTTCAGGGACAGCAGCAGGTAGGTGCGGCCAACGTCGGCGCTGGCGTTGCCCTGGCGGGCGGCGACCCAGTCCACGATATATGTGCCGTTTTCATTGATGATAATGTTTTCCGGGGTAAAATTGCCATGGCAGAGCTTGATGTGCTTGGGACGGCTGTCCAAACGGGCGAGCAGCTCATATTTGGTGGCGTCGTCGATGCAGTCCAGAGAATTGATCTGCCGGGTCATCTTGTCCTTCAGCTTGCTCAGCTTGGGAACCTGCTTCGAATGAACCTCGATCTGGATATCCACCATATCCGAAATATACTTGTCCTTATTGGCGGGATCGTCCTTCATTACCTGAGCCAGGGTTTTCCCTTCGATGCAGTCCATATGGATAGCCCAGCGGTTGCCGATGACGGACACCTCATGGATGACCGGCACCCGCAGGCCGGTAGCCTCTACGCGGGGAATGGGTAAGCGCCTCATACAAGGCCATGGTTTTCGGACAGCCTTCCTTAAAGACCTTAATAGCCATATTCCCTTCCTGATAGATATCCACGGTGGCGCTGGAGGAGATAAGATTTGTCAGTTCCATTTGATACCCCTTTCCGGCAGAAGTCCCAACGGGCCCCGCCGCTATGATCGTGCCGTTTCCGCCAGGGGGCGGACCGGCAAGGTTTCTGGTTATATTATACAACTTTTACCGCGGATGTAAAGAATAACATTTATTAATTTCCCGTGAATGCCCCTGAATGGGAGACGGATCAGAGGGAGGAGCGGTCCTGAAAACCGTTGCCGTTGCTCCTCCATTTCCGCCGGCGTGGCGCGGAGGGGAACACGGCGGCGGGTGATAGAAAAAGCGTTCCTCCCCTTTTGTTCTGAAGGGAAAAGAGGTATACTACAGGAAAACACCCGAAGGAGGCATGATCGATGACCACGAAATTTTGCCGGATGCCGCTGTGGGAAGCCAGCCGGTCCTTGGCGGCGGTGGCGCAGGGACGGGAGCAGGCGGACGCCGTTATCCGGGATGCCCGCCTGATCAATGTGTACAGGGGGAGATCCTGCCACATACCGATGTGGCGGTGCGCAAGGGGCGTATCGCTCTGGTGGGGGACGCCCGTGGCTGCATCGGTCCGCAGACACGGGTGGTGGATGCGGAGGGACGGTATCTGGCCCCCGGCTTCCTGGACGGGCACATCCATGTGGAATCTTCCATGCTGACGGTGCGGGAGTACGCCCGGGCGGTGGTGCCTCACGGAACGGTGGGCATTTATATGGATCCCCATGAAATCGCCAACGTCCTGGGGCTTCCGGGCGTTTCCATGATGATGGAGGAGGCGGAGGGCACGCCCCTGAAGGTGATGATGACCACGCCTTCCTGTGTGCCTTAGGCGGTGCCGGGCTTCGAGGATACGGGAGCCTGTCTGGAGCCGGAGGATATCGCCTCCACCATGCGGTGGGACAGCGTGGTGGGCTTAGGGGGGAAATGATGAATTTTCCGGGGATCCTGTCGGGGACGAACGGACCCACCGGATCGTGGCGGAAACCCTGAAAGCTTTGGCAAGACCGTGACCGGCCATTATTCTCTCCCTGAAACGGGGCCGGGGCTCAACGCCTACATTGCCGCGGGGATCCGCTGCTGCCATGAATCCACCCGTGCGGAAGATGCGCTGGCTAAAATGCGCCTGGGCATGTACGCTCAACTGCGGGAGGGCTCGGCCTGGCATGACCTGCATGAGGTGGCTCGCAGCATTACGGAGCAGGAGGTGGATACCCGGTTTGCCTGTTTGGTGTCGGACGACGCTCATCCCCATACCTTGGCGGAACAGGGGGCATCTGGATCATATCCTGCGCCGGGCGCGGGAGGAGGGGATCGATCCGGTGACCGCAATCCAAATGGTGACCATCAACTGCGCTCAGTGCTTCCAAATGGACGATGATCTGGGTTCCGTGACGCCGGGAAAGTGCGCGGACATGGTGCTGCTGGAGGACCTGGATACGCTGCGGGTCCTCCAGGTGTGGATCGATGGAGAGCTGGTAGCGGAAAAGGGACGCATGACCGTTTCCCCGCCGCCTTACCGCTATCCCGGGAGGCGCGCCATACGATGAATCTGGGCGGGCCGGTGACGGAGGAACGCTTTGCCATTTCTGCCGGAGGGCGGGCCCGGGCGGAGGTGCGGGTCATCGAGATCGTACCCGAAAAAGTGGGCACCTTTGAGCGCCGGGCGGTGCTTTCCGCGGCGGACGGACAGCTTCGCGCCGATCCCGGGCGCGATATTCTCAAAGCGGCGGTGCTGGAAAGGCACCGGGGAACCGGCCGGACAGGCCGGGGCTTTGTTACCGGTTTCGGCATCCGGGAGGGGGCCATGGCCAGCACGGTAGCCCATGACGCCCATAATCTGCTGGTGGTGGGGGCCAGCGACCGGGATATGGCGGTCGCGGCCAACGCCTTGGCGGAGTGCGGCGGCGGCCTGGCGGTGGTCAAAGAGGGAACCGTGCTCTGCCGGGTGCCGCTGCCTGTGGCGGGGCTGATGAACGACGAAAAGACGGCGGAGGAAATGAGCCGGGAGGTGGCGGAGCTGGAAAAGGCGTGGGAGGCAATCGGTGCCGTATGGCTTCGCCCTTTATGACCATGGCGCTGCTCTCCTGGCCTGCCTGCCGGAGCTCCGTCTGACCGACCGGGGATTGGTGGATTGCCGCGCCTTCCATTCGCCCCCTGATCGTGGAGGAGGATAGGCCGTGAAGCTGGGTCTGGTGCAAATGCAGGTGACGGACAGTCCGGAGCGCAATCTTTTTCGAGGCTGTCCGCTGGACAGAGGGAAATGGCCCGCCGGGGAGCGGACCTGGTATTGCTGCCGGAGATGTTTCTCTGTCCGTATGACAATTCCTGGTTCCGCCGGTGCGCTCAGCCGGAGCGGGGAGAGGTATGGCGGGTGCTGGGGGAGACAGCCGCGGCGCAGGGGTGTATCTGGCCGCCGGGTCCTTCCCCTGAGGAGGACGGACAGGGACGGCTGTTCAACACCGGGTATGTATTCGACCGTGGGGGGCGCACACTGGCCCGTCACCGGAAAATGCATCTGTTTGATATTCAGGTGGCGGGAGGACAGTCTTTCAGGGAATCGGATACCTTTTCCGCCGGGAACATGTATACGGTCTTTGAAACGGAATTCGGGATAATGGGGCTCTGCATCTGCTTTGATATCCGCTTCCCGGAGCTGTTTTCTCTCATGGTGCAGGCAGGCGCCCGGGTGATCCTGGTGCCCGCCGCCTTCAATATGACCACCGGCCCCGCCCACTGGGATCTGGTATTCCGCCAGCGCGCGGTGGACGGCCAGTGCTTTACGGCCGGTGCGGCCCCGGCCCGCGATCCGTCCGCCTCCTATGTTTCATATGGGCACTCGTTGGCTGTTTCCCCTGGGGGATCCTGTGGCGCGGTTCGGCTCCGGGGAACAGGCGGAGGTAGTGGAGCTGGACCTCCGGCGGGTGGAGGAGATAAGGGAACAGCTGCCACTGCTTTCCGCCCAGCGGCAGGAGCTGTATGAAACCCGTTGGCGTAATTTTCGGTAAAGGAGAACCCGTGGTGAGTCGTTCGAAAATCAAAGGAATTGTTTTTACCGCCTTATCCGCGTTGCTTTTTGGCATAACGCCACTTTAGTATCCATGAGTTATGATCTGGGAAGCACGCCGGAGACCCTTACGTTTTACCGAAACCTGCTGGTGCTTCCGGTGTTGGCGGCGGTGATGGGAATACGGCGCATTTCTTTTCGCCTGCCGCTGCGTACGCTGCGGACGATCGTGCTGGTCGGAGTTTTGGGGCGGGGAATCACCACGCTGCTCCTGTATTCGTCTTATGTATACATAGGGGTGGGGACAGCGACCACTCTGCATTTCCTCTATCCGGTATTCGTGGCGGAATCTGCCGTCTGTTTTTCCACGAACGGATCGGGCCGGCCCGCCTAATTGCCCTCGCGTTAGCCTGTGGAGGGATCGCCTTTTTCCTGGAAGGAGGCGATGGGGCGCTCAATGGATTCGTTCTGGCGGTGGTTTCCGGGTTGACGTATGCCTTTATATCGTGGGGATGGATAAAAAAGGGCTCAAGTCCCTGGATACCAACGTGGTATCGTTTTATATGGCGGCGGCGGTATCGGCGGCCATGCTGCTGTATAATCTGCCCACCGGGAAAAATTGTGTTTGTTCTGCCGCCCGCCGCCCTTGGGCTGACCTTTGTGGTTGCCCTGGGAACCTCGCTGTTTGCTGTCGCTCTGCTTCAAATGGGACTACGGTATCTGGATGCCACCACGGCGGCGATTTTATCCCTTCTGGAACCGATATTCGGCAGCTTGTGCGGCATCTTTTGGCTGGGGAAGCCTTTTCTCCGGCGAAAGCCATAGGAAGCCTTTTGGTTTTGGCGGGCGTGACGTTCCTGGTGGCGCTGCCCCTTCCCTGGGGAAAAGAAAGGAAGAAAATATTCCTGAGGGGCTTGACAGATGAAAACAATGGGTTTAGGATAAAGAGGAATGATAAACCGTTGAGCGGGAAGAGTAAGAATTTCCGGTGTATCCAGAGAGCCGTCGGCTGGTGGGAGTACGGCAGCACAGGGAATTCCCAATGGGCCCGCGAGGGTGGTTCCGAACCCGCTTTCCAGCGGAAAGGGTAAGGACCAACGGGAACCCTGTCCGTTATCAGTGGGGCGCATATGATGGTATGCGAAAGGAGCGGGCGATTTTCGCCAAATAGGGTGGTACCGCAGAAGCTGAACGCTTTTGTCCCTTTGTGGGGACAGAAGCGTTTTTATTGCTGTTTTCCCCGACTGCGCGGGCCCGCTTATATTCGAGAAAGGAGTTTTCATCTCCATTCAGGATGAAAAAAGTGTGAGGGTTATGCTTAAACCAACAGCCAGACAAATCGAAGAGATGGCGGCGGAATATCCGTAATTCCCATATGCGGGGGAGCTTTATGCCGATGTCATCACGCCCATTGCCCTGCTGCGGCGTCTGGCGGCCGCCAGCTCCCGCTATTATCTGCTGGAAAGTGTGGAGGGGGCGAACGATGGGGGCGCTATTCCTTTTTAGGCTTTGACCCGATCAAGCGCGTGACCTGTAAGAGCGGCGTCGTGACGGTGGAAGAGGAAGGCGGCGCGCGCCGGGTGGAAACCCGCCAGCCGCTCCAGGTGCTGCGGGAGCTGCTCCAGGAATACCGCTCCCCGTCTGCCGGAGATGCCGCCCTTCACCGGCGGGCTGGTCGGCTCCTTTTTCCTATGAAATGATCGGCTACGCCGAGCCGGTGCTGAAGCTGCCGGAAAACGAGGGGAACGATTTCGACCTGATGCTGTTTGACAAGGTGATCGCCTACGACCATCTGCGGCAGAAGATCGCGGTTGTGGTCAATATGAAAACCGACCGGGTACTGGAGAATTACGGCCGGGCGGTGGAGGAGATCGACCGCATTGCCCGTCTGATCACCGAACCTGCGGTTCTGCCGCCGGTATCGTCCGGTCGCCGGGCGGCGCCGGAATTCCTTTCTGAAATGGACGAAGCGCAATACGGCGCCCTGGTGGAGCGGGCGAAGGAATATATCCGGGCGGGAGACATTTTCCAGGTGGTGCTGTCCCGCCGGTTTGACGCGGTGTATCCGGACAGTCTGCTCAACGCCTACCGGGTGCTGCGCACCACCAATCCGTCGCCGTATATGGTGTTTTTGCAGACGGATGATACCCAGCTGATGGTGTCCTCGCCGGAAACCCTGGTCAAGCTGCGAAACGGCGTGCTGTCCAGTTATCCGCTGGCCGGTTCCCGTCCCCGGGGCGCGGACGAGGCGGCCGACCGGGCGTTGGAGGAGGAGCTCCTTCGGGACGAAAAAAGAGCTGAGCGAGCATAATATGCTGGTGGATCTGGCCCGCAACGATGTGGGACGGGTAGCGGAATTCGGCTCCGTCACCGTGTCCGAGTATCTGCAGGTACACCGGTATTCCAAGATCATGCATCTGGCGTCCGTGGTACAGGGCCGTCTGAAAACGGAGCTGGACGCCTGCGATGCGCTGCAGGCCATTTTGCCGGCGGGAACCCTTTCCGGCGCACCAAAGATCCGGGCCTGCCAGATCATTGCCGAGCTGGAGGGAGGCCTGGGGCGCCTACGGCGGCGCGGTGGGCTACCTGGACTTTTCCGGCAATATGGATGTGTGCATCGCCATCCGCATGGCGGTCAAACCGGCGACCGGGTCTCGGTACAGGCGGGGGCCGGTATTGTGGCGGACCGCGTTCCGCAGAAGGAATATGCGGAATCGGGCAATAAGGCCCGCGCCGTGATGGAGGCCCTGTCCCTGGCAAGCGAGGTGAACGACTGATGAATCTGCTTATCGATAATTACGACAGTTTTTCCTACAATTTGGTGCAGCTGGTGGGCGGGCTGGACCCGGACATCCGGGTAATCCGCAACGATCAGGTGACGGTGGAGGATATCCGCCGGATGCGCCCCGACCATCTGTTTCTTTCCCGGGACCCGGCCGTCCCGCTGAAGCGGGGATATGTGAGCAGGCGGTGCGGGAGCTGGCGGACACGGTACCTATTCTGGGGTGTGTTTGGGACATCAGGCCATCTGTGAGGCATACGGCGCCGTTATTTGCCGGGCGGAGCAGCTCATGCACGGCAAGCAGAGCGCCATCCGCATAACAAACGATGCCGCTGTTTTTCGTGGGCTGCCGCCGGTGATCCAGGGGGCGCGGTATCATTCCCTCATCGCCAAGCGGGATACCCTGCCCGATGAGCTGCTGGTGACGGCAGAGGACGATGCGGGCGAGGTCATGGCAGTCAAGCACCGGGTGTATGCGGTTTATGGGCTGCAGTTCCATCCGGAGTCGATCCTGACCCCGGAGGGAAGGGAAATAGTGAAAATTTTCTATCACTGACGAAATAAGGAGGACGCATTTATGATTAAAGAAGCGATAGCCCAGTTGATCACCGGGCGTGACTCTCTCTGGAGGCGGCCCGCGGCGCCATGGATGAGATTATGAGTGGGCAGGCGACCAACGCTCAGATCGCCTCTTTCCTCACCGCCATGCGGATGAAGGGGGAGAGCATCGACGAGATCACCGCCTGCGCCATGGTGATGCGGGAGCACGGCTTGAAGCTGCCCCACGAGGGCGACGTGTTGGAAATCGTGGGCACCGGCGGTGATGAGGCCTTTACTTTCAATATCTCCACCGTGTCCGCTTTTGTCATATCGGCGGCAGGGGTGCCGGTGGCAAAGCACGGCAACCGCAGTGTATCCAGTAAGCGCGGCGCCGCCGATTTTGCTGGAGGCCTTGGGCGCCAGGCTGGACCTGACTGCTGAGCAGAGCGCCCAGGTGCTGCGGAGTACCGGTATGTGTTTCCTGTTTGCACCGGTGTACCACGCCTCCATGAAATATGCCGCCCGGTGCGTAAGGAGATGGGCACGCGTACTATTTTCAAGATTCTGGGTCCTCTGGCTAATCCGGCGGGGCCAACCTCCAGCTGCTGGGGGTATACGACGAAGGATTGGTGGAGCCCATGGCCCGGGTGCTGAGCAATCTGGGCGTCAAGCGCGCCATGGTGGTCCATGGACACGATGGGCTGGACGAAGCGACTCTATGCACCTCCACCACGGTGTGTGAGATAGAGGACGGACAACTCAACCGCTATATCCTGGACCCGGTCCAGCTCGGCTTTACAACCTGCTTCGGCCGGAGGATTTGGTGGGCGGCGGACCGGAAGAAAATGCCGACATCACCCGCCCTATCCTGGCGGGAGAAAAGGGGCCTAAGCGGGATATCGTGCTGCTCAACTCGGCGCTGTGCCTGTACCTGGCCGATAACCGGCGTCCTCTTGCAGGAGTGCGTCCGGATTGCGGCGGAGACGTTGGACAGCGGCCGGGCCCGGGAGCAGATGGAGCGCTTTGTGCGCCTGACCCAGGAAGCGGGCGCCGCGCAGTAAGGAGGGCGTAACGATGATACTGGACACCCTGGCCGACACTGCCCGGAATCGGGTGGAGGCCGCAAAAAAACGGCGGTCGTTGGAGGAAATCCGCGCACAGGCGTTGGGCCTTCCGCCCAAATCGGTTCCCTTTGCATTTTTGAGCGGGCGCTGAAGGGACGGGACCTGTCCTTCATCTGTGAGGTAAAGCGCGCTTCTCCTTCCAAAGGGCTGATCGCCCCGGATTTTCCCTACCTGGCCATCGCCGAGGAATATGAGCAGGCGGGGGCGGCCGCTATTTCCGTGCTTACCGAGCCGGAATATTTCAAGGGCCGGGATCATTATTTGACGGAAATCCGCCAGGCGGTGTCGGTTCCCCTGCTGCGCAAGGATTTTACCGTGGACGAGTATCAGCTGTACGAGGCGAGGCTGCTGGGGGCGGATGCGGTGCTGCTCATCGCCGCCTTGTTGATACCGATACCCTGCGCCGGTATATCGGCGTCTGCAACCGGCTGGGACTGTCGGCTCTGGTGGAGGCCCATGATGAGGAGGAGGTGCGTTCCGCCCAGGTAGCAGGGGCGCGGGTGATCGGTGTGAACAATCGCGATTTGCGCACCTTCGAGGTAAATATGGACACCTGCCTGCGGCTGCGGGAGAAGGTAGCTCCGTCCATCCCTTTTGTGGCGGAGAGCGGTATCCGCACGCCGGAGGACATTGACCGGCTGCGTCAGGCAGGGGTCAGCGCGGTGCTCATCGGCGAAACCCTGATGCGCAGCCCGGATAAGAAGGCGGCGCTGGATACCCTGCGGGGAGGCGGTGCGGCGTGAAGCATACGCTCATCAAAATCTGCGGCCTGGTAAACCTCAGGATGCGGAAGCGGTAAACGCCGTGCGTCCGGACTATGCGGGGTTTGTGTTTGCTCCCAGCCATGCGGCAGGTGGACGAAGCGACGGCTTTCCATCTGAGGGAGCGGCTGGATGCGGATATCCGTACGGTGGGGGTTTTTGTCAACGCGGAGCCGGAACGCATCCGGGTGTTGTGCCGCGAGGGCGTTATCAGCGTCATTCAGCTCCACGGGGACGAAACAGAGGAAACCGCCCGCCCGCTCCGGGAGGAAACGGGCTGCCCGGTCATCCGGGCGGTGCGCGTCCAGGATCGGCTTAAACTGGAGGCGGCGCGGAATACCTTCTGTGATTTCCTGCTGCTGGACGCTTGGCGCGGGGACGGCTACGGAGGCGGGGAGAGACCTTGACTGGTCCCTGATCGGGGAAGGGCTGCCCTCCCTTTTTCCTGGCGGGGGATTAACCCCCGATAATGTGGCGCGGGCTCTGACGTTCTGCCGTCCTTATGGAGTGGATGTGAGCAGCGGAGTGGAAACCGGAGGAACAAGGATCGGAGAAAATACGGCGCTTTTTGCCGCCGTTGTCCGGCAATGGGACGCCGGACAGGAGCCTGAGCAGACAGCTTAGTATGGGCTTATAAAAAGAAAGGCCCCAAATTGATAGATCATAAACGTAGAGGAGAATTCCGGAGGAGCGAACCATAGGGCCGGATAACACAAAGTCTCTGGCCCATAGTCCGTATTCTTACGCAAGGGAGGAAATAGTATGAACAAAGGAAGATTTGGCATCCACGGCGGGCAGTTCATTCCGGAAACCTTGATGAACGCCGTTATGGAGCTGGAGCAAGCGTATAATCATTACCGGCAGGATCCGGAGTTTGTGGCCGAGCTGGACACGCTGATGCGGGAATACGCCTTAGCCCTTCGCTGCTGTATTACGCGGAGAAGATGACGCGGGATCTGGGCGGAGCTAAGATTTATCTCAAGCGGGAGGATCTGAACCATACGGGCTCCCACAAGATTAACAACGTGCTGGGGCAAACGCTGTTGGCTAAGCGCATGGGCAAAACGCGGGTCATCGCGGAGACTGGCGCCGGGCAGCACGGCGTAGCCACCGCCACCGCCGCCGCCCTGATGGGGATGGAATGTGAGGTCTTTATGGGCGCGGAGGATACCCGCCGCCAAGCGCTGAACGTGTATCGCATGGAGCTGTTGGGCGCTAAGGTTCATCCGGTGGAGAGCGGTACGGGGACGCTGAAGGACGCGGTCAACGAAACCATGCGCGAATGGACCGCCCGCATGGATGATACCCATTATGTGCTGGGTTCCGTGATGGGCCCCCACCCGTTTCCCACCATTGTCCGGGATTTTCAAAGCGTCATCGGCCGGGAGGTGCGGGAGCAGCTGATGGAAAAGGAGGGCCGGCTGCCCGATGCCCTGCTGGCCTGTGTGGGCGGCGGCAGCAACGCCATGGGCTTGTTCTATGAGTTTATCCACGATCCCTCCGTGCGCCTTATTGGATGCGAAGGGCGGGGCACGGCGTGGATACCGATCAGAACGCCGCCACCATGGCCAACGGAAGCCTGGGTATTTTCCACGGTATGAAATCCTATTTCTGTCAGGATCAGTACGGACAGATTGCACCGGTGTATTCGATTTCTGCAGGACTGGATTATCCCGGCATTGGACCAGAGCACGCATGGCTTCGCGATACCAACCGGGCGGAATATGTGCCCGTGACCGACGACGAGGCGGTGGACGCCTTTGAATATCTTTCCCGTACCGAGGGCATCATCCCGGCCATTGAGAGCGCTCATGCCGTGGCCTATGCCCGCAAGCTGGCGCCCACCATGGGCAAGGACCGTATCCTGGTGGTCAATTTGTCCGGCCGGGGGAGACAAGATGTGGCGGCTATCGCCCGTTACAGAGGGGTGGAACTGTATGAATAAGAGAATTCAAAAGCCTTCGCTCACGGCAAGGCGTTTATCCCGTTTGTCACGGCGGGAGATCCCGACGAAGGACTGACGGAGGAGCTGGCTCCCCGCCATGGCTCAGGCGGGCGCTGATCTGATCGAGCTGGGGATTCCTTTTTCCGATCCGGTGGCGGAGGCCCGGTCATTCAGCAGGCCGATCAGCGGGCGCTGGAGGCGGGGATGACCACGGACAGGCTGTTTGAGCTGGTGCGCCGTATCCGCCGCAAAACCGACGTCCCTCTGGTCTTTCTTGCCTATATCAATCCGGTGTTTACTTACGGGCCGGAGCGCTTCTTTGCCGCCTGCCGCGATACCGGGGTGGACGGTGTGATCCTGCCCGACGTTCCCTTTGAGGAGAAGGGGAAGTACTGCCCTACAGCTCCGCCTGCAGGGTGGATTTCATTTCTCTGATCGCCCCTACCTCTCATGAACGCATCGCACCATCGCCCGGGAGGCGGAGGGCTTTGTTTACTGTGTGTCATCCTTGGGCGTCACCGGGGTGCGGGAGCGCATTACTACCGATATTGGCGAAATGGTGTCCTTGGTCAAGCAGGAAAAGGACATTCCCTGCGCCGTGGGCTTCGGCGTTTCCACACCGGAGCAGGCGCGGGAGATGGCCGTGTTTTCAGACGGCGCCATTGTGGGCAGCGCCATTGTCAAGCTGGTGGCGCAGTATGGCCGCGGCTGTATCGGTCCGGTCTGCGATTATGTCCGGAATATGAAAGCCGCCGTACGCAGCGCGGAATAAGCAAGACAAGAGGGAGGAGAAAGCGTTTGCTTTCTCCTCCCCTTTGGCCTCTTTCCCAGTTATCGTTCTTGAACTCCACGGTGCCGTCCTTGCCCTCGGCATCCTTGCGGGGATAGGTGCGCAGGATCTGCAGGCAGAACTCATCCACATCCTCGGTCAGCAGCAGGACGTCATAGCCCTTATCCATGACCAGCTCAGCGGCAGGCAGCTTTGCCAGACGGTCGGTAGAATCACCGGCAGCAAAGTAGATATACTTCTGCTCAGCGGGCATCTTGTCCACATACTCCTGCAGAGTGACCATCTTCTGCTCCTTGGCAGACCAGAACAGCAGCAGGTCGCGCAGCAGCTCGGCGTGCATTCCGTAGTCAGAGTAAGCACCAAACTTGATCTGACGGCCGAACTCCTTCCAGAACTCCTCGTACTTTGCACGGTCGTTGTTCAGCATGGCGTGCAGCTCGTTCTTGATCTTCTTTTCCAGTGCGTTATGGATCAGCTTCAGCTGGCTGTCCTTCTGCAGCATCTCACGGCTGATATTCAGGCTCAGATCCTGACTATCCACGATGCCCTTTACAAAGCTGAAGTAATCCGGCAGCAGGTCGGCACACTTTTCCATAATGAGCACACCGGAAGCGTACAGCGCCAGACCCTTCTCGTAGTCCTTGGTGTAGAAGTCGTAGGGACGGTGGCTGGGCACGAACAGCAGGGCGTTGTAGTTGGCAGTGCCCTCGGTGCGGCTCACGATGACCCGGGCGGGGTCAGCGTAATCACCGAACTTATCCTTGTAGAAGCTGTTGTACTCCTCGTCGGTCACCTCGCTCTTCTGCTTCTTCCAGATGGGGATCATGCTGTTCAGGGTCTCCAGCTCGGTGTAGGTCTCCCACTCGGGCTTGTAATCCTCGGGCTTGGGGTCCGGTTCCGGCTTCTGACGGCTCTTTTCGCGCTCCATCTGGATGGGGTAGCGCACATAGTCGCTGTACTTCTTCACGATGGCCACGATGCCGTATTCGTCCAGGAAGTTGTCGTATTTCTCAGTGTCGGTATCCGGCTTGATGTGCAGAATGACCTGGGTGCCCACGGTATCCTTCTGGGCGGGGGTCATCTCGTAGCCGTCCACACCGGAGGACTCCCACTGCCATGCCTCGTCCGAGCCATAAGCCTTGGAGATAACCGTCTGGCCCCTGTACGTCAGATTGATAGGAATCCCCGATGTGTACCACCTCTTCCGCCCGGCATCCGCTGATCTCCAACGCTTTTTCAAACAGCTCCTTATGGGGCTTATAGGCGCGCACCATATCGGCGCAAACAATTCCCGCAGGGAGGCCCCTTCTCTTCCATGGCCCGGGTAATATATTCGATTCCGTTGTTGCTGATCACATAAAGCGGCGCCGGGCAGCCTTCATAGAATGGCTTGGCATCCGGGAACAGCGGCGCGTGTACCCAAAATCCCCGGATCAATTCATGAAGCGCCGCCGGATCGTCCTTTAGCTGGATTTGTTTCTCCAGATCGCCCAGCAGGCGGTCCACGATTTCATCTTCCGTGATATAGGAGTCGGCATAACTGTCCGCTTCATACTGCTTGACCAGCTTCCACCATAAGGCAATCACGGATTTCGGATCGTGCTGGGCGCTGTTTTGGCAAAGGCGCTTCACCACTTCCTCCATTTCCTGCCGCCTTCTTGAACCGTCGTTCCGGTATAATCCACAAATACGGCTTTTATCATCCGGCTCATCCCATTTCCGCAAAAAATCATGTCGTTTAAAAGTGCTTTCACGTCCACCTGTTTGCTGCAGGCGATCGCCAGTGCGCCCTCCCCGATATGGCAGGCAACGCTCAGGGAAAGCGGGTCGATGCGGATCTCCTTGGTTTTTGGGATACAGCGCCCGCAGCTCAGCCGCCAGCTCTTCCGCCGCCTCCTGATTGCAGGTGTGGGCCACCTCCAGCCAGGTGTGCTCCGCCTCCGGATCGTTATAGCGGTTTTCCAGATCGCGGGTGATGGCGGTGATCATGACGCTTTTGGCCTGCTTCATATTCCTGGCCTTTGAAAAGGCGTCCAGCTTTTCCCCCTGAATCTGGAGCACGGGTTTCAGGCGCAGCAGGGTTCCCAGTGCGGCGGCGGCCGGGGTGATCCGTCCGCCCTGCTTTAAGTATTTCAGAGTATCCAGCATAATGTAAATGCTGGATTCCATTTTAACCGTTCCAATACTTCCCTGATCGCCGCTGCGTCCATACCGGCCCGCGGCCATTTCCATAGCGTCCATCGCCGATTGCCGCTGGGTGACGGAAATCCGTTGGTTGTTCACTACCTGTACCCTGCCGTCGTAATCTTCCGCCAGCATAATGGCTGTCTGACAGGTGCCGCTCAGACCGCTGGACATGGGGATGTGGACGATCTGGTCGTATTCCTCCAGCACACGGTCCCACATGCTGGTTACCGTCTCCGGGGACGGCTGAGACGTGGAAATCTCAGCGCCTTCCTTAAGCCGGTCATAGAATTCCGCTTGGGTCAGATTGATATCTTCCTCATAAGTGGCTCCATTAATCATAAACGGCATGGGGATGACATAAATACCCAGATCCTTTGCCTGCCCTTGTGTGATGCCGCTGTTGCTGTCGGTCATTACCGCGACTTTTCATTTTGTGGCTCCTTCCGTTTCGCCCAATTTCCTGCCTGTTCCAGCCCGACATTGCATCGTGGATCAAGCCATATAAAGTAACTATAGCGGTAAATGAGACCGAATTCAATACATTTTACCGAAAAATTCCATCATGCCCTTGGGTGTGTCCTGTCCTTTGGTTGAATTCCCCGCCCAGATATGGTATGCTTCCTAAGAATAAGTATCCGGCGAAACGAGGCGTCGCGGAATGAACATCCTGCTGGTATCCCAGTATTTCTATCGGAAAAATTTCCGCATCAACGATGTGGCGGCAGCTCTGGCAAAGGAAGGGCATCGGGTACTGGCGCTGACTGGGCTGCCCGATTACACCGCCGCCCGGGTGCCCCGCGCCTACCGCTTTTCCGCAAGCGGCGGGGAGAGCTGGCACGGCGTGGAAATCGTCCGGGTGCCCACCTGTCCCGGCGGCATGGCGTCGTTTTCCGGGCGTTGAATTACGCCTCTTTTTGTACTCCGGGATCATATATGCCCGGCTGTGCCGCTTTCGGGCGGATTTGGTGCTTTCCTACCAGACCTCGCCGGTGCTGCAGGCGCTGCCCGCTCTGTCACACAAAAAGCGCACCGGCGCGCCGCTGCTGCTGTACTGCTGCGACCTGTGGCCGGAGAGCCTGAAGGCCTGGAATGTGGAGAGGGCCATCCGCTTTTTTTCGCCTTATGAAACGATGGAGCCGCCGGATCTACCAGGGGCGGACCGGGTGGCGGTGACCTCCATCCCTTTTGTGGAATATTTGGAAAAGGTCTTGGGGCTTCCCCGGGACCGGATGGTTTATCTGCCCCAGCATGCGGAGGATTGGTTTTCTTCTGTAGCGTGCCGGTATGAAAAAACACGATACGGTGAATTTTCTGTTTGCGGGCAACGTGGGGGCAGTGCAGAATGTGGACTGTTTGCTGGAGGCGGCCGCTCGTTTGTCCGCTGACAGCCCGATCGGATCCAGATTGTCGGGGATGGGAGCGAGCTGTCCCGCTGCCGGGAGCTGGCGGAGAAATGGAGCCTGAAAAGCCGGGTGACCTTTACGGTTCCCGCCCTGCGGAGGAGATGCCCTCTTTCTACCGGCAGGCGGACGCGTTGGGTGCTGACGCTGCGGGGGAGATTTCATCGGCCAGACCCTGCCCGCCAAATTCAGGCTATCTGGGCGCGGGAAAGCGGTGGTGGCGGCGGCGGACGGCGCGGTGCCGGGGAGATGGCGGCGGCGGATTGCGGGATCTGCGTACCCGCCGGGGACGCGGCCGGGCTGGCGGCCGCCCTGAAAACCGTCGCCTCCCATCCGGAGGAATACCGGGAAAAGGGACGGCGGGGACGCCTTTATTTTGAACGGAATTTTACCCGGGAACGGTTTATGGAGCGGCTGGACGAGCTGCTCCGGCAGTTGACCGGGGGAAAGGCGGGGACACGGTGAATATCTGGCAGATTAACGTAGTGGGCGGCTCCGGAAGCACGGGCCGTCTGGCTGCCGGTATCGACCAGGCTCTGCGGGAGCGGGGACACCGCGGTACCCTGGCTTTGGCCGGGGAGAAGCGCCCCCGGCAGCCGAAGCTGCCGTCTGGGTTCCAGGCGACGGTGGCGGCGCATGTGCTGCGTACACGGCTGACCGACCGCCACGGCTTTTGGTTCCGCCGCCGCCACCCGCGCCCTGCTGCGCCGTATGGAGGCGGAGCGGCCGGACGTTATCCATCTGCACAACCTTCACGGCTATTATCTGCATGTGGGGCTGCTGTTTGCCTGGCTGAAGCGGGCGGGGATTCCCGTACTGTGGACCCTGCACGACTGTTGGGCGTTTACCGGCCACTGCGCGTTTTTCGATTTCGCGGACTGTCCCCTGTGGGAGGCCGGCTGCCACGACTGTCCGCAGGTGAAAAGCTATCCCGCCAGCTGGGGGGGCGGACGCCTCCATCCGCAACTGGCGGGATAAGCGGACGCTGTTTACCGGCGTCCCCCGTCTGACGTTGGTCACGCCCTCCCGGTGGCTGGGGGAGCTGGCGGGCCGGTCTTTTTGGGCGGTTATCCGATCCAGGTGGTGCCCAACGGCGTGGACTGCACCTGTTCCGGCCCCGACCGGAGGAGGGGGCGGCTCTGCGGCGCCGTTTTGGCATAGGCGAGGAGGAAACGCTGCTGTTGGCCGCCAATATGTGGGAGCCCCGTAAGGGGCTGCGGTATGTGGAAGAAATGGCGTCCCGTCTGCCGGACGGGGTTCGTTTGGCGGTGGCGGGGCTCGCGGAAAGGCAGGGGGCGGACTGCCGTCCTCTGCGGTGCGGCTGCCCCATATTGCCGGGGCGGAGGAAATGGCCGCCTGGTACAGCGCAGCGGACGTCCTTGTCAATCCCACCCGGGAGGATAATTTCCCCAGCGTCGATCTGGAGGCCATGGCCTGCGGTACGCCGGTAGCGGCCTTTGATACCGGCGGTGTGGCGGAGGCGCTGGACGAGGCCGTCGGCCGGGTGGTGAAGCCGGGGGACGCCGCCGCTCTGCTGGCCGCCGCTCTGGAGCTGGCGGCCGGGGATCACCGTGAGGCGTGTGTGAATCGGGTGGCGCAGCGGTATGACGGCCGTCGCCGGTTTGAGGAATACGTGGATCTATACGAATCCCAGCTGCAGGGAACGGTAGGCTGACGGAAGCGCCTGGGAAGATGGTGGACGGCGGCGGACATCTGGAAGAAGTAAGAAATTCCATCCTTTGTAGGATGTCGGATATAGGCGCCGGGAATGGTAGGATTCCCGGTACGGGAAAATGACGGAAAGAGGGAAGAAAATGGACCAGCCGTTTGATTTGACCAGGCTGCAGGAGATCGAGCGGGACATCCTGCGGGAGTTTGACGCGCTGTGCAGGAGAAAAGGCTGGCGGTATTTTCTGCTGGGCGGGTCCGCACTGGGAGCGGTCCGGGGCACGGAGGCATGATTCCCTGGGACGACGATATTGACGTGGGAATGCCCCGCCCCGATTATGTCCGTTTTTGGAGGAGGCGCAGGGGGAACTGCCTGCTCATCTGTTTGTTCAGGACTGGCATTCGGAGCCGGACTGCCTTTGTGAGCTTTGCGAAAATTCGTGACGGGCGCAGTCTGTTCCGGGAGGAAATTTCGTCCTCCCTGCCGATCCACCATGGGGTGTTTATCGACGTTTTTTCCTCTGGACGGCGCGCCGGCCTCCTTGTTCCGGTGAAGCGGACGCTGCGGCGGATGAAGGTGCTGAAATTCGGGATCATCAACCAAAAGACGGAGTATTTCCGCCGCAAGAGCCGGGCGGCTTCCTGGTATCTCTCCCTGCGGGGAAGGCTGGCGGGCGGGGACGCTGCCTATGAGGCCGTCGACCGTCTGGCCGCCCGGTATCCGTATGGACAAGCCCCCCGCATCGCCAATTGGCACGGCGCCTGGGCGGAAAAGGAAGCCGTGCCCGCCGTGATATTTGGGGAGGGAGTGCGGCTGCCCTTTGACGGGATGGAGTGCCCGGTCCCCGCTGATTATGACGGGTATCTCACCTGCTTGTACGGGGATTACCGCCAGCTGCCGCCGCCGGAAAAGCGGATCAGCCATCATGGAACGGCGGAGATCCGGCTGGCGCCGGAGGATTGTGCGGAAAAGGAAAAAATTCTTGACCGAAAGGCTGGATGACCACCATGAAACGCGTCATTACTTACGGAACCTTCGATCTGCTCCATTATGGCCATATCCATCTGCTGCGCCGGGCGCGGGAGCTGGGGGATTATCTGATCGTGGGCCTGTCCACCGATGAATTTAACCGGGACGGCAAACACAAGACCTGCTATTTTTCCTATGAGGACCGCAAGCGGATGCTCGAGGCGATCCGCTATGTCGATCTCGTCATCCCGGAGGAGAGCTGGGATCAGAAGGAACGGGACGTGGGTGAATACCATGTGGACACGTTCGTCATGGGGACGATTGGGCGGGAAAATTCGATTTTCTCAAGCCCTTTTTGCGAGGTGGTGTATCTGTCCCGTACCCCGGAGATTTCCTCTACCAAGGTACGCCGGGACCTGGAGGAGGGGCCGGGCGATGATCCGTGTATTGCAGTGGCGTATCGGTCTGTCCGGGGACGGGGTGACCCGTTCCGTGCTGGACGCCTGCCGCGAGCTGCCCGCCGGTTCTTATGCCGTGACCTATCTTACCGGGGAACGGGATACCGGCGCCTGTGCCCGGATGATTGGAGAAAACGCCCGGGTGCTCTCGCTGCCGGTTTCCCCCGCTGCTTCATCCCCGGCGCTACCGACGGACGGTGGACCGGCTGCTGGAGGAGGCGGAGTGCGATGTGCTGCATTTCAACGCCTCCTATTTTCTCTCCACCTATCTGCTCCGGGCGGCTAAACGCCGGGGGATGAAGGTGGTGCTCCACGCCCACAGCTCGGAGGTGGATATTGTCCGCCCGGTAAAACGGCGGATATTCCGCCTCCTTCACCGGATGAACCGCCGCCGGGCCGTGCGCTACGCCAATGTGCTGCTCACCTGCTCCGGGCGGCGGCGGCCTGGATTTTCGGTCGTGACGCGGGCCGGGCCCGGTTCTGGCCCAACGCGGTGGATACCGCTCACTACGCCTACTGCCCGCAGACGCGGAGGGAAGTGCGGACCGCGGAGGATGGGACGGCCGCCTGGTGATCGGAATGGTGGGCCGGTTCGCCTATCCCAAAAACCACGCCTTTGCTTTGGAGGTGTTGGAGGCGCGCGCGCCGTTTAAGCACCCTGGCGCTCTGCTGGCGTTGGTGGGCGCCTGGCGAGCTGGAGGAAGCCATCCGCCGGGCGGCGGCGGAGCAGGGGGCTGACGGAGGCGGTGCGTTTTCTGGGTCTGCGGGGGATGTGGACCGGCTGATGCAGGGATGGACGCCCTGCTGCTGCCCTCCCGTTTCGAGGGACTGCCCCTGGCGCTGATGGAAGCCCAGTGCGCCGGGTTGCCCTGTCTGGTATCCGACGCGGTGACGAAGGAAGCGGCGGTAACGGAGCTGGTGACCTCTTTGCCCTTGGGGAATGCGGAAAAATGGGCGGTGCGGCTGGCGGACATGACCCAATCGGCGGAGCGCCGGGGAGAAGCGGACAGGTGGCCGCCGCCGGCTTCGACCGCCGCCGCACGAAAGAAATCGCGGCATTGTATGACCAATTGATGACGGAAAAACCGGGGGTAGGGAATGATGAAGCTGGTATCTTGGAACGTCAACGGCCTGCGCGCCTGTGTGGGCAAGGGGTTTATGGAATCCTTCGAACAAATGGATGCGGATATCTTCTGTCTGCAGGAGACCAAGCTGCAGGAGGGACAGATTGATCTGCCTCTGCCCGGTTACCGGGATTATTGAACTGGGCGGAAAAGAAGGGCTATTCCGGTACGGCGGTCTTTACCGGATAGAGCCGCTGGACGCGGTATACGGCCTGCCGGAGGAGGAACACAATCATGAGGGCCGCGTCATCACGCTGGAATATCCCGGTTTTTATTTGGTGACGGTGTATACGCCCAACGCCCAGGACGGGCTCAGACGCCTTGATTACCGGCTCCAATGGGAAGAGGCGTTCAAGCGGTACCTGATGTCCCTGGACGCCTGCAAGCCGGTGATTGTTTGCGGGGATATGAATGTAGCGCACCAGGAGATCGATTTGAAGAACCCCGGCCCTAACCGGGGTAACGCAGGCTTTTTCCGATGAGGAGCGGGGCGCCTTTTCCTCTCTGCTGCAGGCAGGCTTTTACCGATACCTTCCGCCTGCTGTACCCCGACCGGACAGGGGCCTATAGCTGGTGGTCCTACCGTTTCCATGCGCGCGCCAACAACGCGGGATGGCGCATCGACTATTTCCTGGTGTCCGACCGGCTCCGGCCGTTGGTGAAGGATGCGGCCATCTGTGCAGATGTGATGGGCTCCGATCATTGTCCCGTGACGCTGGAGATCGGCGTGCCCGGCAGTGAAGAATAAAATAAGGGAGAGACAGCAATGGATGCGAGCAAGCGCCAGATAATAGAGACCACCTGTTTGCGGGTGGTGGAGAATCTGAAAAGAATAATATGGAGGCGTGTTACCTTCCCTCCGCCGCGGCGGTGCCGGAGCAGGTAGCCTCCTGGCTGCACGAGGGCGATACGGTGGCGGTGGGCGGCTCCATGACCCTGGTGGAAGCGGGAGTGCTGTCCCTGCTGAAAAGCGGAAATACCGTTTCTTGGACCGGTACGCCCCCGGCCTGACGCCGGAGGAGACCCGGCGTATCTTTATCGAAAGCTTTCGTGCGGACGCTTACCTCTGTTCCGCCAACGCCATCACCCTGAACGGCGAGCTGTACAATGTGGACGGCAACAGCAACCGGGTGGCGGCGATCTGCTGGCCCGTCCTCCGTCATTGTGGTGGCGGGCTACAACAAAATCGTCAGGGATCTGGACGCGGCGGTTCAGAGGGGTCAAGCAGACAGCGGCCCCAGCCAACGCGGTCCGGCTCCGCTGTGAAACGCCCTGCGCCTCCCGGGGCAGCTGTGCGGGGCTGAACGGCGGCATGACCGCCGGATGCGCGGGGGGATTCCCGTATCTGCTGCAACTATCTGGTCAGCGCCCGCCAGAGGGAAAAAAGGACGCATCAAGGTGATTCTGGTAGGCCGGGAACTGGGCTATTGACCGGCACTAAGAACAGGAAGGCCCCGGATTTCCATCCGGGGCCTTCCTGTTGTGATAGATAGGATGAAACGGAAAATTTAAGGGCCGCTATCCGATGACTTCGACGCCCAAGGAGACGGTTTCACCGTTGATGTTCCATTCCCGTACAAACCCGGACGGGGTCCGCGCCTCAATTTGGTCGGCCAGCGTATCCTTCCCGATGGCGTTCGCATAGCGGGCCAGGATATCCGCGGCTTTGCCGCCGGCGGCATAGGTCAGACGGATGTGGTCCGTGACCTGGAAATCCGCTTCCTTGCGCATGGCCTGTACCTTGCTCACCACTTCACGGACAAACCCCTCTTCGCGCAGTTCGTCGGTGAGGCGGATGTCCAGGGCCACGGTGACGCCCCCGGTCGGAGGCGGTGGCGAAGTTTTCCGTCTGCGTGGTTTCGATGAGCAGCTCTTCCTCGGTCAGGCGGATGTCGCCGTCCGGCAGGGAGAGGGTCAAAAGCTCCCTGCGCATCTAGCTGCTGTTTGGCCGCGGAGCCGTCCAGAGCCTCCAAAGCGGTGCGGATCGCTCCGATACGCTTGCCGTATTTCTGGCCCAGGATTTTCAGCTGGGGCTTGAAGCGGTAGGAGGTGAAGCGGGAGGCGTCGTCCACAAAACAGACCTCGCGGATGTTCAGTTCCTCCGCGATGATGTCCTGATACAGGCTGTCCAGCGGATGCTCTTCCGCCTGTACATAAGCGCAGGCCAGGGGCTGGCGGTTTTTCAGCGCGGCTTCATTGCGGGCGGCGCGGCCCAGAGTGACGATGCGGAGCACCTCGTCCATATCGTCCTCCAGCTTCTGTCGATCAGGATTCCTCCACGGTGGGGAAGAAGCAGAGATGCACGCTCTCCGGGGCGGAGGGATCCAGGGAACAGACCAAATTGCGGTAGATGTCCTCGCTCATGAAGGGGATCATGGGGGCGGCGGTTTTTGGCCGTGGTCACCAGGGCGGTATACAGCGTCATGTAAGCGCTGATCTTGTCCGGAGTCATATCCTTGCCCCAATAGCGTTCCCGGCTGCGGCGCACATACCAGTTGCTCAGCTCATCCACAAAATCCTGCAGCGCCCGGGCCGCTTCAGGGTATACGGTAATTGCCCAGATGGTCGTCCACTCCTTCACGGTGGAGTTCAGGCGGGAGAGCAGCCAGCGATCCATGACGGTCAGGGCGCAATCCGCCAGCCGATATTTTGTCGCGTCAAAATCATCGATATTCGCATACAGAACAAAAAAGCATAGGTATTCCACAGCGTACCCATAAATTTGCGTTGTCCCTCTATTACCGCCTTGTCATGAAAACGGCTGGGCAGCCAAGGGGCGGAATTGCTATAAAAATACCAGCGGATAGCATCCGCACCGTAAGTTTCCAACGCCTCAAAGGGGTCGACGGCATTTCCCTTGGATTTCGACATTTTCTGTCCGTTCTCATCCTGCACATGGCCCAAAACGACTACATTGCGGTAAGGAGCCTTGTTAAACAAAGAGTGGAAATTGCCAGCAGTGAATAGAACCAGCCGCGAGTCTGATCCACCGCTTCGGAGATGAAGTCGGCGGGGAATTGCCGCTCGAACAAGTCCTGGTTTTCAAAGGGATAATGATGCTGTGCGAAGGGCATAGAGCCGGAGTCAAACCAGCAGTCAATTACTTCTGGAACCCGTTTCATCTGTTTGCCGCAATGAGGACAGGTAACGTCACCTCATCAATAAAGGGTCTGTGAAGTTCAATATTGTCCGGGCAGTTGGGCGACATTTTTTTCAGCTCCGCAATGCTGCCTACCGAATGGCGGTGTCCGCACTCACATTCCCAGATGTTCAGCGGCGTACCCCAGTAGCGGTTACGGCTGATGCCCCAGTCCTGCACATTTTCCAGCCAGTCGCCGAAACGGCCTTTGCCGATACTCTCGGGAATCCAGTTAATGGTGTTGTTGTTGCGGATGAAATCGTCTTTTACGGCAGTCATTTGGATAAACCAAGAGTCTCTGGCGTAGTAAATCAACGGGGTGTCACAGCGCCAGCAATGGGGATAGCTGTGCTCAAACACCGGGCCTCAAACAAAAGGCCGCCGTTTTTCCAAATCTTACAAGAATCGCCTTGTCCGCGTCTTTACAAAATGTACCGGCCAGTCCGTTTCCTTTGGTCATTTCGCCTTTTGCGTCTACCAGCTGAACAAAAGGGCAAATCGTAATTGCGTCCTACATTTGCGTCATCCTCACCAAAAGCGGGGCGATGTGCACCACGCCGGTACCATCGGTCAATGTTACATAAGCGGTCACAGGTTACATACTTTTTTCTTTTTTATCCGGTTTTACAAAGCAAACAGAGGCTCATATTCTTTATATTCCAAATCTTTGCCCACAAAAAGTGTTCCAAAATTTTCGTCTTCGCCCTTGGCACAGTATCTACCAGCGCCTCAGCCATATAATACGTTTTTCCTTCCGCCACTTTAACCGCATAGCTTTCTTCATGGATTGAACGCACAAAGCCAGGTTGGAGGGCAGGGTCCAGGGGTGGTGGTCCATGCCAGGACATAGGCGTCCTCGTCCTTCAGCTTTAAAACGGACAATGGCCGAGCGCTCTTTGACATCTTTATATCCCTGCGCTACTTCATGGCTGGACAGCGGCGTTCCACAGCGGGGGCAATAGGGGACAATTTTAAAGCCTTTATACAGAAGGCCTTTGTCCCAAATTTTTTTAAGGCCCACCACTCCGACTCGATGTAGTCGTTGTGATAGGTGACATAAGGATCATCCATATCCGCCCAGAAGCCAACTGTTCAGAGAAATCCTCCCACATGCCCTTGTATTTCCACACGCTTTCCTTGCACTTTTGGATAAATGGCTCCAATCCGTACTCCTCAATCTGCTCTTTGCCGTCGATGCCCAGCAGCTTTTCTACTTCCATTCCACCGGCAGGCCGTGGGTATCCCAGCCTGCCTTGCGGGGGACCTGATAGCCCTTCATGGTGCGGTAACGGGAATCATGTCCTTGATAACACGGGTCAGGACATGGCCGATATGGGCTTTCCGTTCGCGGTGGGAGGCCCGTCGTAAAAGGTATAGGTTTCCCCCTGTTTGCGGGATTCAATGCTTTTTTTTTTCAAAGATATGGTGGTCATGCCAGAATTGTTCGATGCGTTTTCCCGTTCCACGAAGTTCAGATCGGTGGGAACTTTCTCGTACATGTCGCTACCTCCTTATTGCTGTCAACACCTGATCCTGCCAATAAAGCCTCCGCCCCGAGCACGGGACGAAGGCTTTGCTTCGCAATACCACCCCTACCACATACCAGCATATGCGTTCCCGATAACGGTGGAAAACCGGCGAGGCTTACTGGGAAATTCCGTTCAGCCTGCGACTCCAGAGGGATGTTCGGCCAAGGGCTACCGGCGCCGGGCTTGCACTCTCCCCGACTCGCTGCGGCTTTCGCGTCCTGGCGTACTGTCTCTGTCACAGTCGTTGACAGTCTGTCTATTGGCATATTACCGCGGGGAAGCAAAATGTCAAGTCTGTGCGAGAGAAACCAAGCTCCTTTTTCGAGACCCGGTTTCTTCCCGGATACAAAGGGTAAAGACACTACCGGATCGAATTCCGCGGACAGTTCATATCAAAAATGTCGTCGTCGATCATGCGGTGGACCAACTGGGCCTCCTCCGTGTCGGCCAAACGATAATGCACTTCTTTTTCCCACCCGACGGCTGTTGAGCAGGCCTGACTGACGCAGACTGCGTAGGTGATGGAAACCGCGGGGCCGCTCATATTGACAGCGGCGGAAATGTTGTAAACGCATTCCTCACAGTGGCAGAGAAGCCATAGAATGCGCAGACGAGAAGGGTCGCAGAGCTGCTGAAAAACGCCGGAGGCTTTACCGAATTCCGGCTCGGGAGGCATTTTAGCCAATACCTGGTCGAGGTGCTGTCCATGGTCATGGGGGACCAGAGCGGAGGGAGGAGGAGAAATATCCGGCATACCCTTTGTCCTTCTTTCTGAAAATCTGTTTTTATCATATCCTCTTTCGGAAAAATTGTCAATTTCAGGGGTGCACGGTGTATACCCCCGGGTCAAACAAAAAAACGGTTACGAAAAAATTCGTTTAGCCGTGGATCGCGGAGTATGCGCTTACTTTTGACGGGTCGTGGTTGTGTCACCGGAGGTGGTGGCCGATGGATCGATATCTTCAAAAATAAAATTATAGATCTTTTCATTGGTTACTTCACTGTCAAAGTCCACTACGCTCATCCCGCTGGGAAGATTGGGAAAGAACAGGTCGGAGTCCATAGGAAAGCGCGCCTGTTCAAACCCCGCGTCGTCGTTGGTTAGAATATCCGTCGCCTCTCCTACCAGCTGGACCAGATCCCCGGCGGTGAAAGAGGTCTCCACCAAAGGAAGCAGTGTTTGGGCCATGGAGAGATAGCCGGCGGGATCCATATTCATCGCCTGATTGAACACTTCCTCCAATACGCGGCGCTGCCGTTCAGTACGGCGGCGGTCATCCCCTGATTATTGTCGTACCGGACGCGGGAATATCCACAGGCCTGCATTCCGTTCAGATGCTGCATACCGGCAGAGGTGACATAGGTGCGGTTTTTGATGTTATAGACATCGCAGTATTCGTCGATGCATTTATTGAGGCTTTCCAGCTCTCCTTGGGTAACCTCTATATCCACGCCGCCTACCGCGTCCACCACCTTGGCCATGGGTCGAAGTCCACCGTGACGAAATCCCGGACATTGAGATTGAAGTTCTTATTGATTGTTTTGATGGCCAGCTCCGGACCTCCGTAGGCGTAAGCATGCCCCAGCTTGTCCCGGCTGCTGTATCCGTCGATGGATACGTAGCTGTCCCGCAGCAAGGATAGAGCCTTGATCTTTTTGTGCTGGTTATCGATACTCACGACCATGATTACGTCCGAACGGGAAGAGCCGCTGCCCGGCGATCCACACCGAAAACGGCAATATTGCGAATGCCGTCGTATTTCGAATCGGTGTATTGATCGCTGATGTTGATTTGAGTATCGTCCTTTGGAATAACCGTATGCTGCATGCTGTTGAGCAGAACAGCAATATAGGTGAAGATACCGCCCGCTATCAGAAAGAGGCACACGATAACGCCGACCATAATCCGTTTGACCAGCTGTGCTTTGGTCAATTTCTTTTTTCTTTTTTCTGCTTTTAGGCGCGGCCGTATCTTCCGGAGAAACGATGACCCTATCGCTATGCTTCCTATTACGATGCTTTCCGTTCATGTTGCGTACCCGATCCTTTCTGGTTATCCTTATCGGTTTGACGACCGCTCTGTTTGATGGAGGAAAGGAGAAATGCGAACAGCTTTCCTATTATAAGTCTCCCCTGCAAAAATGTCAAAAAACAAGGGAGAGGAAAATCTGGGAACCTATGCCTGACAGCAAAAGAAAAACCGATCTTTTCCCTTTGTCCGTATGGGAAGAAGAAAAATCTGAAAAAATTATTATAGCAGAATTCTGTCGAAAAAAAGAGAAGAGAAAAGGGCAATTTTCTAAAAACTTAAGATTCTCAACAAAAAATACGGCGGGCACTACCCGTACCCGCCGTATATCCTTTGGACAAGCTTATAGCAGGGAACCAGCCGCTTCGTCTACCATCACCACGGTATCCGGATGGGCCTGGAGAATAGAAGCCGGGCAGAAGGGGAGATGGGACCGTTCACCATGGCCTTGATCGCTTCCGCTTTATCGCTGCCGGTAGCGATGATTACGATGGCCCGGGCCTTCATAATGGAGCCGATTCCCATGGTCCGCGCGCGCCGCGGCATCGTCAGCGCTGGCAAAGAACCGTTTATTGGCTTCGATCGTGCTTTCCGTCAGCTCCACAATGTGAGTGGCGGGGGCAAAAGCATCCGCCGGTTCATTGAAAGCGATATGACCGTTGCGACCGATGCCCAGGATCTGCAGGTCGATTCCGCCGGCCTCTTCGATCATTTCCTCATAATGACGGCATTCCGCTTCCACGTCGGCGGCGATGCCGGACAGCACGTGAATACGGTCATAAGGTACGTTGATATGCTTGAACAGGTTTTCCATCATGAAATAATAATAGCTCTGGTCATGGTCGTGATCCAATCCCACATATTCATCCAAATTGAAGGTGGTGACGCCGGAGAAATCCACTGCGCCTTCACGATACATCTCCGCCATTTTCTGATAGGTGGGGATGGGGGTGAGCCGGTAGCCAGACCCAGTACGCTGTTGGGCTTGTCGATTACCTGGGCGGCAAACAGAGAGGCCGCGGCGGTGCCGATGGCTTTCGTGTCCTTGTATATTCTTACGTTCATGCTTGTCATTCCCTTCCGTAATTCCAGTGCGGCCGGTAAACGGCCGTCTGCGTCTCTATTATCCTGCATCTGTCAAAAAAGCCCATGTCTAAACAGACGAAAAATTTGCATTAATAGACATCGGGGAGAGACAGCTTCTTGACAAAAAAAGAGGAACCGCTTTTATAAGCCGGCATATTCTGGTTAGGGAGGACCAGCCTTACTTTACGTAAAGGAGAACAGTCTATGGAAAACAACCTGTTTTTTTGATGGCGACGACTCTTGCAGCCCGGATAATCCTATGGACAGTATGGAAAATATGCCGGTAGTCGGGATGGCGTACGTACCCATGCAGCGGCTGAGAACTATGTATGAGCCGGAGGATGGATTTGAACGCGGCACGATTTTCCCCGAACTGGATAAACCGTGGCTGCCGAAGGGTGCGTGAAATGAATCAGAAAAAACAACTGCTTCGCCGGATCCATTCCTATGATTTCACCATTCTGGAGCTGGGTATCTATCTGGATACGCATCCGGATGATATGCGTGCGCTTAAAAGCCCGTCAACAGGCCCAGGAAAAGCGGGCGCTTCTGGTGCAGGAATACGAAGCCCAATATGGCCCCTATGTGTTGACAAGCGAGGATGTCAAGGGAACCGCTGGTCATGGGTGGATAATCCCTGGCCCTGGGACTATCGGAGGGAGGACTGAACTATGTGGCAATATCAGAAAAAACTGCAATATCCCGTCAATATCAAAATCCCAATCCCCAATATGCGAAAATCATCATCAGTCAGTACGGCGGGCCTGACGGGGAAATAGGGGCCTCCATGCGCTATCTGAGCCAGAGATATTCCATGCCCTACAGTGAACTGAAAGGGCTGCTCACCGACATCGGTACGGGAAGAGCTGGCGCATTTTGAAATGATTGCGACTATGGTCCATCAGCTGACGAGGGACCTTTCTGAGGAAGAAATCGCAAATCCGGATTCGATACCTATTTTGTGGATCACACCACCGGCGTGTATCCTCCTGGCAGCCTCCGGAGCTCCCTGGAGTGCGAATTATATCCAATCAAAAGGCGATCTCATTGCCGATCTGCATGAGGATATGAGTGCGGAACAGAAAAGCCCGAACCACCTACGACAATTTACTTCGGCTTATCGATGATCCCGACATCCGTGAACCGTTAAAGTTTTTACGCGCGCGGGAAATCGTACACTATCAACGGTTTGGCGAGGGCCTGCGGCTGACCACCGACCGGCTCAACAGCAAGAATTTCTATGCCTGCAATCCCAGCTTTGATAAGGTGTGCGGCAAAGGGACTTCTTGTCCTTCTTAATATGGTTTGCCGTGAGAGGAGCTTCCTTGAAAAAGGAGGCTCTTTTTATAGCCATAACGGATTCGGAAGCAGAGGCGGATAACCGGCGGCAAAATATCGGAAAAGGCGTTTTCGCGTCGGTTTTCCTTTGATAAGCCGTCCGTTTTTCTCACCTCTCAAGCGTTAATGCATACAATGAAGCGAGGAACGGAAAACGCCGGATGGGTATAAGGCGGGATGTGTTTTCCGTATCCGCGGACGAAAGGAGAGAGACGGTATGGGCGAAACAGTCCTGCTGGTAGCGGTATTGTTGCTGGCGTTGTACGGATGCGTGGAGTTGATGCGGGAGCTGGTGACTCGGCTGATGGCTCCCCTCGCACTGGGGAATCCGGGATTTGGTCATTCCTGTCAGTGGTCATCGCGCCGATATCGAGTATGTTATTCGTTCGGCGACGGTGGAATGCCGCTGGGCCGAAAAAGACGGACCAGACGGGTGTGGCTGCTCGATATGGATTGGATGCGGAAACACGCCGGGTAGCTGAGAAACTTTGCGAGGAGACCGGTGG
>VOFE01001448.1_pt1 | contig 50029 bp, 65 predicted proteins | sample 5384071 | NCBI WGS metagenome assembly VOFE01 (sample SAMN12384724, study PRJNA508395) | human gut metagenome | isolation source: healthy gut D | host: Homo sapiens
CGATAACTCTTTCAGAGCAATATCCTTCACATGATAATGCGATTGCAAGAACTCGCCCACATAGGCACATCCTATTCTGTATCTTGTGAATGAGCTCAAAGACTTTATGCCAGCCTTATATTGCTTTTCCATTTCATCACGGCTTTGAGAATAGACTTTCATCAGTGTATGGCAACGATACTCCAAGCCAGGGAAGCTGCCAAGAAATGTGGAATCTTCATCGGTGCTTCCCATTGCGAACCGATGGCTTGCAGCGCTGCCGGCGAGTGGAAACGAAGAGGGGAAGGGGCTTATGATTATGTGAATAATGCTCCGGCTGTTTACAAATTCTGGGAAGACCGTGTAAAAGAGGTGGCAGATCAGGAAATACTCTATACGTTGGGTATGCGTGGTGTACACGATGGTAAGATGCAGGGAGCGAAGACGGTGGAAGAACAGAAGGCCGTAATAGATCGTGTGTTTGCAGATCAACGCGGGTTGATTGAAAAATATGTTGATAAAGGATGTAACTAAAGTCCCGCAGGTTTTTATCCCTTATAAAGAGGTACTCGACATTTATCATGCCGGATTACAGGTGCCCGATGATGTAACATTGATGTGGTGTGACGATAACTATGGCTATATCCGCCATTTTCCTACGGCCGAAGAATGCGCACGTAAAGGAGGGAATGGAGTCTATTATCATGTTTCTATGATTGTCAGGTGCGTATTGTGTAAAGTACGCGCTTTCTTCATGATGCGGACGCACCAGTCGAAATCTGCGGAATACCGGTAATTTAAATCATAAGGCTCCACTAGTGTATGTCTGGGAAAGAATGCCTGATGACAGACTAACATTCCCTGTTTGAAGCTTTTCCAGGTTAATACTTCCGGGGCAGATAGACGGCGCATACGTTGGAAATGCCTCTTCTCGTCTACGATAGCCGTTTCTCCGTAAAGTACGTCGGGAAGTGCGTTGCCATTGATGCTGTGCACTATCTGTTGCAAAGTATCGTCTTCGTGAAAGCAGTCGCCCGCATTCAGAAAGCAGAGATAGTCTCCGCCGGCGAGAGAGATTCCTTGTTCATGGCATCGTACAGTCCTTTGTCCGGTTCGCTGACAACGATATGTATCCGTGGGCGGTATCTGTCGATGATAGATAAAGTGCCATCTTTGGAGGCTCCGTCCACAATGATATATTCTACATGGTGATAGGTCTGCGAAATAACACTTTGGATGGTATCTTCGAGCACTTTTTCGGCATTGTAGGTCACCGTAATAATAGAGAACTTGGGAGTAGGATGAACACTATGCATATTTCCCCGTTACTTTATTGTAGACATCTGTATATTTCTTTGCGACAATGCTCTCCGAATAATTGCCCATGGCCTTGCGGCAGGCTTGTGCAGAAAGCTCCGTGTATTCGGGTTCCGTCAATATCCAATGGATGCCGTTGGCAAAATCTTCTGAGGATTTGTATTGGGCCACATAGCCGTTGTGCAGGTGATCGATCATTTCGGGGATACCTCCCACATTGAATCCGACACAGGGCACTCCACACGCCATTGCTTCCATAATCATATTGGGAAGATTCTCTTCCAGCGACGGGATGGCGAAGAGGTCTACGGCATTGTAGATATTCACTAGTTCATGCTCATTTTTGATATAAGGGAGCGGGTATACATGGAAAGGAAGTTGTTCCTGTAACTGCTGCGACTGGTTGCCGAATACGACTACACCCAGTGAGTCTTTCCATTCCGGATGCTTCTCTGCCAACAGTTTGCAAGCTTCAATGAGATAGTCGGCTCCTTTCCGCTTGTCGGTGATCTTTAATGAGCCGAACAGAATCATCTTCTTGTTTTGCGGCAACATACATTTGGCCCGTGCCTCCTTCCTTGTTCTGTGGCTTGAACAAGTTGGTATTAATAGCGTTCGGGATGTTGGTAACGCTTTTCCCTTCGAACAGCCTGCTGACCTGGGCCTGTTCCTTCACCAACGGCTGCAAGTGACGAAATGACGGGGGCGTTGCTATACAATTTCTGTTTCTTACGGAAAGTGCGGTAAGATAAATCTTTCTTGCTACCGCCTTTGTAGATGTACGGGCAGTCGTGACACTCCTGCTGATAGTTGTTGCATCCGCGTGCATAATGGCAGATACCGGTAAAAGGCCACATATCATGCATTGTCCAAACGATGGGTTTGCCGGATTGGATGATACGCCGGATATCTGTCAGTGACAACATACCTTGGTTAATCCAGTGCAGATGAATGACGTCGGCCTGGGTAAATTCGGGCAATACTGTGATATTGGTGCCGGTATTGGCTATGTCAACGGCAAACAAGTTATGTTTCTTGAAGTGGTTGGCTTGCCAGATAACGACACGTTCCCAGATGAATTGCCATACTTTCCACCATGATTTCTTTAGTTCAACGACACTTATCTGGTCGGTCTGCTTGTCACGTACAAGCATTTTTGCCTTTATTCCGTTGTTTTTTAAAGCCTCCATGAGGCGGTTGGCTGCAATGGCGGCTCCACCTATTCGCTCAGACGTATTGATGATAAGTACTCTCATGTGCATAAAAGTTTATGCAAATGTACGTTTTTTAGAGGACATCTTAGATATTTCCAGTAAGCTTTCTGCTATTTCATGGGAAAAGATTTCCAAATTGAAACGTTTTTCTGCCAACTTTCGGGCGTTGGCGCCCATCTTTTGGGCTTCTTCGGGATGGTCGGCTATGCGATGAATGGCGTTGATCCAGCCTTCCACGTCATTATAGGCTACGGTAATTCCTATTTCTTCTTTGTCTATATCCATTTCAAAATTGGGATTACGTGAGCAAATGACAGGGATGCCTAATGCAAAGGCTTCTACCAATGTGGTAAGGCCTACGGTATAAGGAAAATCCATACAGCAGATGACAACACAGCTTTTTCGTGCCACTTTCTGTGCCAATAAGTATGGGATGACACCGTCCGTATAGTGTACTTGTACAGAATCGGGTAGACAAAAGCTTTCAATAATCTGTTGGTAGTTTACACTTCCATTGGTGGGGGCGATGTACAAGTCCAGTTGTTGTTCGGTGGCGCAGAAAGCTTGCAGCATAGTGTTTACATCCCGGTTTTCTTTCCCGGTGGAGATAAAGCCTTCTGGTTTCCGATCTGGCATTACTTGTAGAATATGGTCATAGAAAGCGAGATCCGGTCCCCAATGGATAAGCTGAAGCTTTTCTTCGGGAGCTTTCCCGGTCGCTAATGAGTCTTTAATCAATTTTTTACTGAATAGGAACATATGGTCAATGCCTTTATAAAAGAAACGTGAGATATGTTCTCTTATTTTTCCGGATGAAGTTTTTAAGGCAGTGTGATGCCAAATGACGATGGGTTTGCGGTAGAATCCTAATGCTCTGAGCAGGATAATTAGCTCCAGTCCACGGAAAGATGTACCGTAGAGTACTTCGTATGGCTCTTTGCAGCACAGAATCTCTTTAGTGGCATAGAGCATCAGTCTTAGACGGCCGGGGAAAGCTTTGTATTTATGCATTACCGACCGGATGCCATATTTTTCCAGCAAAGGAAGTCCGTAGAGAATGTGTCCCGGAAACTTATAATCTTTCCATTCCTCGTAACTTTCCGCGTGAACCGGGTGTGATAGAAATAAATTGTGAGTGGTTTTACCGGTGTTGGTCTCTTTTCAGCCATTTGTTAATTCTGTTTTTGACAGCTTTAGTAATGATGGAAAAATTGCCGTATCGCAGGTTCAGAAATAATTCTTCGAAAGAACGTCCTATCTTGATCCATGGATGATCCCCAGCCCATGATGCGGTAGACGGCTTTTTTATAAGCTACATTCTCAATGACATAACGGGGATGCTTGAGAGGAAATTCTACTTCATACCGCTTCATGGTGAAGATGCGGCGGTAGCCTTTGGGCAGGGTGTGGACCGAACCGGCAAAATGGGTGGAATCTGCTGTGCTCCGAAATTGTTTATCATGTTGCGGGTAGGTACGATAGCTTAGCCCGAGTTGAACAGGATAGAAGCGTGGAAGATGGTTTCATAGTAGGCTTTGTTGTTTTCTTTATGGCGATGGCACATATAGATAAAGTCTTTGCGGAATTTGCGTTCTTTGATGAGCTGCTCCAGTTGTTGCATATTGAACTTATCCTCTAGAAAAGTATAATGCTCGTCCCATTGGTCGATGACCCTTCTCCAACTGGCCCATCCCCAAATCGAGAAGGTGGAGGCAAAGAAATAATCGTATGGTACATCCGGAGTAATCTCTTCGTTATTGAAACCTGCAATCATGGTGATACGGGTGTCTTGCTCGTATTTGTCTAACATTTCTTTACAGAATGTGAAAAAAGAAACGGAAGGCACATCGTCATCTTCCAATACGATACATTTGTCAACCATAGAAAAAGCCCATTTTTGTGAGATGTATTCCGAAGGGTCGCAACCATAGTTCTTCTCCTGATACATGCGATGGACTTTGCAATCCCAGTCTATCTGTGATCTGTACTTCGCGACATGCTTCTATCCCGGGCAAGTCGTGTTCACGTGCTCCGTCCTGATAGAGGAACAGCTTGAGGGGCGTGCATTCCTGACCTGCTCGAACACTTGTGATAATTGTTGCGGGCGGTTGAAGAACAAAATGAGTACGGGTACATCTACTAAAGCGGTGTTTCATATTCATAGTTCTTGTTTTGGAGTCGTACTGAATGAAAGGGCGGCAGGGTAGTGGTTGTTCATTTTCTCCTGTTCCTCCTTGGTATATCGATGCAGGGTCGGGTAGTTGTATCGCAGGAACCCTTCCAGATCATCGGGAGCGGTCACGGTGAGGGACCGAATTTCACCGGTTGCAGGTGGCGGAGGCTTTCTACGGTCACGTGGTCGGTGGTAGTCATCACGTTGTTGTAGTACTTCGTGTTTCATGATTGAAGCAGCTTTGCACGGCTACTAGCATCCGGTAAATTGCTTTCTTCGAGAAAAGAGAATCGACTATTCTGTTCAGGAGACAGGAGAAGGCTCCCCGGTTTGTAGGGTTCTCTATCTCGCATTTGCCGAAGTGTTTCCACATCCATATCTCTTTTCCCATCAGGCAGCATTTGAGGAAACCGGCTACGTCGTACTGTATTCTTCGCAGCAGCTTGTTGTCGGGAATCTTGTCGAATGGGAATATATCGACAAAAATGCCCGGATGCATCGGGACATTCTTGAACATTTCTTCTACAAAAAGGGTGTTGTTTTTCTTGACTTTGGCAAAATAATACGGGGTGTGAGGGTCTGTCTCTATCCATGAAAGGAAGTAGGAATCGACCCAAGTTCTCGGGGGGCTACTTTTAAGAAATCTGTTGTAATCCTTCCGCGTCATGCCGATATCTATATCGTCATCCCAGGGGAGAATGCCCTGATCGTAGAGTGCGCCGATGGCTGTGCCGCCTATCACAAAATAGGGAATATCGTGCTTCTGACACACCCGAATGGTTTCTCCCAATATGTCGTAAAGTTCGGCATGTAACAAATCAAGTTCTTTTGCTGTATATTTCTTGTCCATTGGAAACGGTTGATGCACGTTGTCTTGCAAATGTAGTAATTATATTGACTAAGTTCCTATAACTTTAAGTTTCCTTGTAGAAATTTCGTGGCCACTCGCCCACGTCCCGGAATGGGGAGGAACGGATGCCTGTGGGAAATCCTTGAGCAGACAGTCCGCCGGATTGATCTCCGGATAGAACTTCTTTAGTAGGAACAGGCTGGGCCCGGTGGTGATACTTCCTGTGAATACGGAAGCGTTCATCAGTAGCTGTATCGAGCAAAGGAAACGTGCCATTTGTTTTTGTTTCAGCTCTTTGGCGGTCTGCGTGAAAGCGCTGTTGACGTATCCTTGCTCGTTGGGGCTGCAAAGGGTGTACCAGTGTATGTCCGGGGCAAGGGTTTGCACTTGCTCGGAAGAGGCGGTAGTCGTCGGTCAATACAAAGACGTCGCGGATGGCTGTTTTTCTTTGATGAGGCGTATGTAGTACTCTGCCGGCAGCAGGTTGGTTTCGGTTATCTTGTCTCCTCCGCGTATCTGGCATCCTGCGTATTGAGGCGGAAGTTGCAGGATGGCGGCAAATTGGAGACATTCCGTGCGGTGTTGTCGTTGAGTTTCCAGGTGATTTCCGTCAGCTTTTGGAAGGTGTGGAGGTAGTCACCGTCTATACCCAGTTCGGGGATGTGGAAATGTTGGTTGGGATCGAACTTCACTTGAAAGTTGAGTCGGACCGGTTTGCCATACGTGAAGAAAGCAAGGGCTTTTCCGGATGATGTTCTTACAGGTTACTTTCAGTTTCCATTTCAGTAACTTCGTCTTAGGCAGCTTTTTGTCTTTCATCAATGCCTGCCACGAGGGGAGGCGATGGGTGTTATAAGTGTGATGAAACGCTTCGTGCACTTCCTCGCAGAAGGGTGACGAAACAATCTGTCCAACCTTTCTCCCAACCGAAGTTGGCATCGTCGGAGTAGAGCTTGAACTGTATTTTGTGTTGCAGGCAATAGAGCATTGCATGGAGCATATAGGTATATTCGGTAAAGAATCCGGCGTCTATACCTATGTGATAGATCATCGTCTTTTTGAAAGAATTGTTCAGAAGGCGGTATTTAGTGGCAAGATCATTAGGGTTCATGTGGTCTTCTTCTTTTTGATGAAATACTGGATGCTTTCTTTAAAGGTGACCGAACGGCTGCCCCACATGGCGGCTACGTAGAGTGCTGCTGCGAGCACTATCTTGCTTGCCAGGCGGAGATAGATATTCTCGATGGAGCGGGTGGAATAATAGGTGATTACCATCACCGTAGCGGCAATGACAGCGTATGGAAGTATGTCTATCAGTGCATGGCGCAGCTTTAGTCCGATTTCTTGCCATACGAAGTAGTGCCACGTCAGTAGCCACAGTATATTGGTGGATACATAGACGGCGAGCATGGCATAGATCCCGTGTGAATGGACTAACAGAACGCCTGACAGTAGAATAATGCCGAGCGCTATGGTGTTCCACATATAGATGCGGGATTTTCCTTTGCTGATGATGAGTTGCTGATAGAGGTATGCGATGGGAGTGAAGGCTCCGCTGATACACAGAATCTGCATGATGGATATGCTGGAATACCACTTGTCGGTGATGGTGATGGTAATCAGTTCTTCTGATACGATTCCCAGTCCGAGCATGGCGGGAAACGAGACGAAAGCGGTGAAACGCAGCATTTTGCGGAATACCCGTTTTTGCCGTTCAAGGTCGTCCGACACTTTGGTGAGTACCGGTTGCGCCACTCCGTTTATCATGCCGGATATAAAGAGCTGTCCCATGCCGCACCATTTATTGGCCTGGTTGTAATATCCATTTTCGGTAATGGAGAGAACGATTAATTCTTCTATCAATGATTCCCAGGTTGTTGTTGATGTGATTGAATACGGTGAAACCAACATCTTTGCGGAATACCCGTTTTGTCGGTCGGTAAATTTTGCAACCGGTCGCCACTCCGTTTAAAATGCCAGTAACAGGTTGTCCCATGCCGCACCATAAACGTTGGACTGGTGGCAATAGCCCACTAAGAGAATCTTGAAGTAGTAGTGACCCAATATGACGGGATACGGTTGTTGTTGATGTGATTGAATATGTTGGTAATTAACAGTTTACCACTGAATAGGCCGAACATTTCTTTTTATGGGCGCTATGAAGAGGCTGAATGAAGCGTAGGCCGCCAACGGGTGAAATGCCAGTAACAGGCAGTGTTGGCTACGTAGACAATGCTTTGCGTGGCATATCCCCAGTAGGAAAAGCCGAGATAAGCTCAGCGTGATTGAACCAATGCCGGATACGGTCAGTCCGATCACCGAGGACATGGCCTGCTGCTTGACCATTAGATTCCGTTTTAGATAAGCACTGTGTGAGATTCCCAGACTGGCGATGAAAAAAAGCCTGTAAAGAATAACGTGCCAACGGCGTCAGTTCGGGAACCAATGAGGGAAATAGGCTATGATGGCGCGCACAAGAACAACACCAGATACAGGCATAGGCTGGTTATGATATTGAATCATGCCTTCGCTCACCAGTCCATTCTTGAATTGGCGCGGAGCAAGGTTGGCAATGAATAAAACTTGTTTGCCTATCAGTTCTTCCGGTTTATAATGTTGCGCGATACCGCTGACGATGGTACGGTTCTCCAGTCCGTCAGCAATCTTGAATTTCAGCAGTTTTTTCATTTTAGGCACTACTTCACATTCTAATACGGTACCTACACGGATATCTAGCTTTTCAAATTCTTCGAAAGCAATTATCGGTTTTATCGGGTTAGCTTTATAGCTGGCAGCCTCGTTTGCTTTTTTGGTAGCCAACAGTTTGTCTACTTGTGCTTGAATGGTTTCATCTTCGATCTTTTCGAACAACAGTTCTGCTTTATTCAATTGATGCCCTTCTGCCAGCAGATCGGTACGTCCCAGTTGGTCCCATTCAAATGTTTCCATATTCAGCATTTGGCGGAGCTTTCCGAGCTGAAAGGCAGGAAGGGTTCGAAAGCAATGGCAAGGTTGGCAACTAGTTGCAATGCTATGTTAAGGATTGTTGCTACACGGTCCATGTCAGTCTTTACCAGTTTCCAGGGTTCTGTATCAGCCAGTATTTATTTCCGATACGTGCCAGGTTCATTGCCTCTTTTCTGTGCATCGCGGAATTTGAATACATCCAATAGCTTTTCTACTTCGGCCTTTACGTCTGCAAATTCTTTTAATGTTTCTTTATCGTAATCGGTCAGCTCGCCTTGTGCGGGTACGCTGCCGTCGAAGTATTTATGGGTCAGTACTAAAGCACGGTTTACGAAGTTGCCATATACAGCTACCAACTCATTGTTATTGCGTGCTTGGAAGTCTTTCCAGGTAAAATCGTTGTCTTTCGTCTCGGGTGCATTGGCTGTCAATACATAACGGAGCACATCTTGCTTGCCGGGGAAGTCTTCCAAATATTCGTGCAACCATACAGCCCAGTTGCGTGAAGTCGAGATCTTGTCACCTTCGAGATTGAGGAATTCATTGCTCGGTACGTTATCCGGTAAGATATAGCTTCCTTCTGCTTTCAGCATAGCGGGGAATACAATGCAGTGGAATACAATGTTGTCTTTTCCGATGAAGTGAATCAGGCGGGTTTCGGGATCTTTCCACCAAGTTTCCCAGCTGTCGGGGAGTAATTCTTTCGTGTTGGAGATGTAGCCGATGGGCGCGTCGAACCATACATAGAGTACTTTTCCTTCTGCGCCTTCTACAGGAACAGGGATTCCCCAATCCAAGTCACGGCTTACCGCACGAGGTTGCAGGCCCATGTCCAACCAGCTTTTACACTGTCCGTATACATTAGGGCGCCATTCTTTATGATCTCCAGAATCCATTCACGCAGCCATCCTTCGTGTTTGTCGAGAGGAAGATACCAGTGTTTAGTTTCACGCATCACCGGTTGGCTGCCACTGATAGCACTTTTCGGATTGATCAGGTCCGTAGGAGAAAGTGAGGTTCCGCATTTCTCGCATTGGTCACCGTAAGCTCCTTCCGAATGGCAGTGAGGACATTCTCCGATAATATAACGGTCGGCCAGGAACTGATTTGCTTCTTCGTCGTAATATTGCATGGAGGTCTTTTCAATGAACTCACTTTTATCATACAGGGTTTTGAAGAATTCGGAAGCTAGTTCGTGGTGTGTTTTTGATGTAGTACGAGAGTATATATCGAATGAAATTCCAAATTCTTTGAATGATTCTTTTATCAAGGTATGATAGCGGTCCACTACATCTTGCGGAGTGATACCTTCTTTCTTGGCACGAATGGTGATGGGTACTCCGTGACGCACATAGATATCTGCCGGTACATATACGCCGGCCAGGTGACCGATGTGTACAGGTCCGTTCGCATAGATATCTGCCGGTACGTATACACCAGCCAAAGTGACCGATATCCTTCTTGTGGACAGGACCGTTCGCATACGGTTATATTGTTGGCTTTGATATGTTTAGAATACTTGTTTTGTGCTGGTTGCTGTCGAATAGGTAACATGTGAGTTGTTTCTATTTGAACTTATATTTGCAATAATCTGCTCCTGAAATTAGAATTTTGCCTTTTTGATGTTGAATTGAATGATTTAAAGTCTGTTTTGTGTGAATGTGGATTATGCGACTTGCTTATCCTTCAAGTTTTCCAATATACTCGGACTCATCTTGTATATTTTTGATTCTGTATGAGTTTTATGTCCATTTTTTCTGCATAAAGTGATATTCTGTTCTAATGATAAGAATTACATGGTAAGATTATAGCTTTGCATTTCAATAAGTCAGTATAATCTATATAATTTCTTGCTCATTTCCTCTTTTATCATCTATTTCCATCTATATTTCTCCCCTTTTTCTTTCTTTTTTCTCGTAAGAAAGAATATATTTGTATCCTAGTTAAATGTAAACCAGTGTATGATATGATAACAACCCAGTTGCTTCGCCCCGAAAGTATAGTCGTAGTAGGGGCTTCGAATAATGTACATAAGCCGGGTGGCGCTATATTGAAAAATCTGATAAACGGAGGTTATCGGGGAGAGCTTCGGGCAGTGAATCCGAAGGAGACAGAAGTGCAGGGAGTTCCTGCTTTTGCGGACGTAAACGAACTGCCTGATACAGATCTGGCAGTATTGGCTGTTCCTGCCTTGACTGTGTCCCGATATTGTGGAAACATTGGCTAGCACAGAAACAAACCAGGGCATTTATCATACTCTCGGCTGGATTTGGTGAAGAGACTCACGAAGGGGCACTGCTGGAAGAATGTATATTGGAAACTGTCAATAAATACGGTGCTTCTCTGATTGGTCCGAACTGCATTGGACTGATGAATACATGGCACCACAGTGTTTTCAGTCAGCCGATTCCGAACTTAAACCCGAAAGGGGTCGACCTGATTTCCAGCTCCGGTGCTACGGCGGTCTTTATTCTTGAAAGTGCCGTAACAAAAGGCTTGCAGTTCAACTCTGTCTGGTCGGTAGGTAACGCCAAGCAGATTGGAGTAGAAGATGTCTTGCAATTTATGGACGAGAATTTCGATCCCGAAAAAGATTCACATCTCAAACTACTCTATATTGAAAGTATTCAGAATCCGGACAGGTTATTCCATGCTTCGTCTTTGATCAGAAAAGGGTGCAAGATTGCGGCAAAAAGCAGGTAGCTCAGAAAGCGGAAGCCGGGCTGCTTCTTCCCATACCGGAGCGATTGCCAGTTCCGATTCGGCAGTAGAAGCACTGTTCCGTAAGGCTGGGATTGTGCGTTGCTTCTCTCGTGAAGAATTGACTACTGTGGGCTGCGTGTTCACTCTACCCGAATTGAAAGGAAAGAACTTTGCCATTATCACACATGCCGGAGGGCCGGGAGTGATGCTGACGGATGCTCTGAGTAAGGGAGGACTGAATGTACCTAAGCTGGAAGGCGAATTGGCGGAAGAACTGAAAGCCAACTCTTTCCCGGAGCTTCCGTCGGAAATCCTATTGATATTTTAGCCACCGGCACACCGGATCATCTACGCCTTTGCATTGACTATTGTGAGGAGAAAGCTAGACAACGTAGACGCTATTATGGCTATTTTCGGTACTCCGGGACTGGTTACTATGTTTGAAATGTATGATGTGCTTCACGAGAAGATGCAAACTTGCAAGAAACCGATTTTTCCCGATTCTTCCTTCTATCAATACAGCCGGAGCAGAAGTTTCCGCACTTCTTGCCAAAGGACACGTGAACTTTTCAGACGAAGTGACCTTGGGTACAGCTCTTTCCCGTATTGTCAACGCTCCGAGACCGGCAGTTCCTGAGATTGAACTGTTCGGAGTCGATGTCCCGAGGATTCGTCGTATTATTGATTCGATCCCGGAAAATGGTTATATTGCTCCCAATTATGTACAGGCTTTGTTGCACGCAGCCGGTATTCCATTGGTTGATGAATTTGTTTCCAACAAGAAAGAAGAGGTCGTGGCTTTTGCCCGTCGGTGCGGATTTCCGGTAGTTGCCAAGGTGGTGGGGCCTGTGCACAAATCAGATGTAGGTGGTGTCGTTCTGAACATTAAAAGTGAGCAACATCTGGCACTGGAATTTGATCGTATGATGCAGATACCCGATGCAAGAGCAATTATGGTACAGCCGATGCTTAAAGGTACGGAACTGTTTGTTGGCGCAAAATATGAAGAGAAGTTCGGCCACGTAGTACTTTGTGGTTTAGGGGGTATCTTTGTGGAAGTGCTCAAAGATGTATCTTCCGGTCTGGCTCCGCTTTCTTACGAAGAAGCTTATTCAATGATTCATTCTTTGCGTGCTTATAAAATTATTCAGGGAACACGTGGGCAAAAGGGAGTCAACGAAGATAAATTTGCTGAAATTATTGTCCGTTTGTCTACTTTACTCCGGTTTGCAACAGAAATAAAAGAAATGGATATAAACCCGCTTCTGGCCACTGAGAAGGCTGTTATAGCGGTCGATGCACGTATCCGAATAGAAAAATAAGACTATTCTTTTATTCATTGGGACATATTTTCTATCTTTAGGCAGTATTTTTGCCTACATTTGATAACTCAAAACAAAAGGTAGAAAACAAACATCGTATGAAGAAAGCTTTAGTACTCTTTATAGGTTTTATATGCTATCAAATCATCTGTCATGCACAAGTGATGGATGAGCATTACTATTTCAAAAACCTAAGTGTACAGAATGGATTATCGCAGAATACAGTAAATGCTATTTTGCAGGATAAACAAGGGTTTATGTGGTTTGGAACAAAAGATGGACTGAATCGGTATGACGGTTTATCATTCCGGAAATTTAAACACGATGGCCGTAGTCAGCAAAGCATTGGTAATAGTTTCATAACAGCGCTTTATGAGGATGCGGAAGGAAATATCTGGGTTGGTACGGATGTGGGGCTTTATATCTATTATCCGGAACATGATTCATTCCGGCATTTTGAAGAATTGAGTGTGGAAGACACAAAGATAGAGCATACTGTAACAGCGATTGTGGGAGATGACCAAGGATGTGTTTGGATTGCGGTAGAGTCTCAGGGACTCTTTTGTTATGATTTGGAGAAAGAGCAACTTCAAAATTATACCTTGAAGAACTTCCCTTTTATTTCTACTAATGTTCAGTCTTTTGTTTTTGATAATAGTGGAACTCTTTGGATAGGTTGCTATGGTGACGGGCTCTTTTATTCAAAAGACCGTTTGAAAACACTTCAACCTTATATCTCTCCTGTTGATAATAAGGAAACTTTCGAGAATGATGTTGTAACTACTCTTGTAAAAGGTGCCTATAACTGTCTGTACATCGGTTCTTTGAGAGGTGGTGCAAAAGAACTGAATTTAACTTCTAATAAATTACATGATCTGCTTTCCGTTGATGAAAATGAAGAGCCTGTTCTTTGCCGTAATTTGCTGGTTGCTTCTGATAATGAATTGTGGATTGGGGCAGAATCGGGGATTTATATCTATAATCTCCGGATGGGTAAATATGTCCATCTTCGTAGTTCAATCAATGATCCTTATTCTCTTTCAGATAATGCCATCTATTCATTGTGTAAAGATCGCGAAGGAGGAATTTGGATCGGATCTTATTTCGGAGGAGTGAACTACTATCCTCGTTTCCATACTTATTTTGAAAAATATTATCCGAAAGGTACAAATAATGGATTGCATGGAAAAAGAGTACGTGAATTCTGTCAGGACAATCAGGGGATTTTATGGATCGGTACGGAAGATGGTGGGTTAAATCGCTTTGATCCGAAAACCAAAACCTTCTCTTTTTTCACTCCAAGCACTGCTTTTACCAATGTTCATGGATTGTGTCTGGTTGGTGATCATCTTTGGGTAGGGACTTTTGCAAAAGGAGTGAAGGTGATTGATACACGCACGGGAGCGATTGTGAAAACGTATCAGAAGACGGATTCACCCCGTTCATTGATGGATAACAGCGTCTTTTCTATTTGCCGGACAACAACAGGAGATATTTATCTGGGAACTTTATTCGGTTTATTACGCTACAATAAGCAGACCGATGATTTCGACCGGATACCGGAACTGAACGGTCGGTTTGTGTATGACATAAAGGAGGACTCCGGAGGAAATCTATGGTTGCAACTTATGCTAATGGCGCCTATTGCTACAATGTGAGTGAAAAGAAGTGGACCAATTATCTTCATGATGAAGAAAGATCCGAAGAGCCTTCCGTATGACAAGGTCTTGAGCATTTTTGAAGATTCTCATCGGCAAATATGGTTAACTACACAAGGTGGAGGCTTCTGTCTGTTCCATCCTGAAACGGAAACCTTTACCAGCTATGATTCTCGTAACGGGCTTGCCGAATGATGTTGTATATCAGATTGTAGAAGACAAAGACGGTCTTATGTGGTTGACAACTAATAATGGGTCTGGTATCTTTTCAGCCTGCTACAGGAGCCATGAAAGTATATACTACGGCTAATGGATTGCTAGGTGACCAGTTTAACTATCGTTCCAGTTTTCAGACAGAGGACGGGACAATCTATTTGGGAAGTATTGATGGCTTTGTCGCTTTCAATCCGAAAAATTTCTCCGAGAACAAGTCCCTTCCATCTATTGTGATAACCGACTTTTTATTATTTGGAAAAGAAGTATATGCTGGTGACCCCTCGTCTCCGTTGAAAAAAAGCATAAACTTTCTGGATGAGCTGGTTCTTCAGCCCAATCAGAATTCTTTCTCGTTTCGTGTTGCTGCTTTAGATTTCCAGGCACCACGAATGAATCGGATCATGTGTAAATTGGATGGCTTTGATGAGGAGTGGTTGCCGGTCGGCGAGAGTCCTGTGGTAACTTATTCCAATTTGTGGTATGGTGATTATACTTTCCGGGTGAAAGCAGCTAATAGCGATGGAGTATGGAACGAGAAAGAAGTAGCTTTGATAGTTCGTATACTTCCTCCTTTTTATCTCACTATTTGGGCCTATTGCGTTTATGTTTTGCTGATTATAGGTTGTTCTCTGTATGCAATATGGTATTTCAAGCAACGTAGCAGTTATAGGCATCGCAGGCAGATGGAAAAATTCGAGCAGGAGAAAGAACGTGAAGTTTACCATGCAAAGATTGATTTCTTTACCAATGTGCCCATGAAATACGTACGCCGTTGACATTGATTAAAGGTCCGTTGGAAAACATTATCCTTAAGAAAACAAGTTGATGCGGAGACACGTGAAGACCTGAACGTAATGAAACAGAATACGGAACGTCTGCTAAATCTGACTAATCAGTTACTGGACTTCCGTAAGACAGAAAGCCAGGGATTCCGTTTGAACTTTGCTAAGTGTAATATTACGGAGGTATTGAAGGAGACTCATGTACGTTTCACTTCCCTTGCCAAACAAAAAGGTTTGGAATTCACCTTGCAAGTGCCTGAAGCGGACTTTTATGCCCATGTGAATCGGGAAGCGTTTACGAAGATTATCAGTAATTTGTTGAACAATGGGGTGAAGTATGCTGAAAGCTACGTACACATATCTTTGGAAGTGCCGGAAACGGATGATAATAATTCATTCCGTATTCGTACAGAGAATGATGGGGTGATTATTCCCAATGAGATGAAGGAGGAGATATTTAAACCTTTCGTTCGTTTCAATGAAAAAGAAGACGGAAAAGTGACCACTGGAACAGGAATCGGCTTAGCTCTTTCTCGGTCACTGGCTGAACTACATCAAGGAACCCTGGCTATGGGAGCAGAAGAAGATAGTAATACCTTCTGCCTGACGTTACCTATTGTCCAGGATATGACAATCACCTTAACACCGGAACCGGAAGTTGAAATAGACAGGATGAATGAAATTCCTGCTGGAGAGGCGGAAAAGAAAGATAATCGCCCTACAGTGCTGGTTGTGGAAGATAATCCGGATATGCTTGCCTTTGTAGTGCGTCAGCTATCGAAAGAATATACTGTATTGACTGCCACTAATGGTGCGGAAGCGTTGCAAATGCTGGATGGCAATTATGTGAATCTGGTGGTGAGCGATGTTGTCATGCCTGTTATGGATGGTTTTGAGTTGTGTAAGACGATCAATCAGACCTGAATTATAGTCATATTCCTGTTATTCTGCTAACTGCGAAAACGAATATCCAGTCAAAGATAGAGGGCATGGAACTAGGTGCGGATGCTTATATTGAAGAAACCTTTCTCTGTGGAATATTTACAGGCTTGTGCCTCCAATCTTATTCAGAACAGAGAAAAATTGCGCGGACTTTTGCTCAATCTCCTTTTGTGGCAGCCAATACGATGGCGTTGACAAAAAGCTGACGAAGATTTTATAAAGAAGTTGAATGAGGTTATCAAGTGAATTATAGTAATCCGGAGTTTAGCATGGATGATATTGCGGATAGTTTGAATATGAGCCGCTCTAACTTTTATCGGAAGATAAAAGGAGTATTAGATCTGAGTCCGAATGAATATCTCCGTCTGGAGCGTTTGAAAAGGGCTGCCCAATTGCTGAAAGAGGGAGAAAACCGTGTGAATGAAATCTGTTATATGGTAGGGTTTAATTCTCCATCTTATTTTGCCAAGTGTTTCCAAAACAATTTGGAGTGCTTCCAAAGGATTTTGTAAGTTAATATTGATTTATAGCTATAAAGATTAGGTAAAAAAGGAGCTTTTAAAAGAATGATTTGATGAAAAAGTATGTAAATTTGTTCGTTTTCGTATTCATGATAGGTGCTTGTCTTTCGCAGGGGAGAGCACAGACAAAGTCTGCAGTGAGTTATAAGAATCCGGTTGTAGATATTGCCATGCCCGACCCTACGGTGATTAAAGCTGCAGATGGTTATTTTTATGTGTATGCTACCGAATCTACCAGAAACGTTCCGATCATGAAGTCGAAAGATTTGGTGGAATGGACGTATTGCAACACTGCATTCACGAATAAAACTCGTCCCAGATTTGAACCTAAAGCTGGAATCTGGGCACCTGACATTAATTATATTAACGGTAAATATGTGCTTTATTATGCAATGTCAGTGTGGGGAGGAGAACAAACGTGTGGAATAGGGGTAGCTACGGCCAACTCTCCGCAGGGACCTTTTACGGATCATGGTAAGATGCTCCGCAGTAATGAGATTGGTGTACAGAACTCGATCGATCCTAGTCTCCAGTATGAGGGGAGAAACTATTTGGTATGGGGCAGCTTCCGGGGAATATATGTTATTGAACTGACTGCGGATGGGCTGTCGATCATGTCGGGAGCGAAAAAAAGAGAATAGCGGGAACTGCTTTTTGAAGCTGTTTATATCCATAAGCACGACGATTATTATTATATGTTTGCCTCCATAGGAAGTTGTTGTCAAGGAGTGAAAAGTACATATAAAGTCGTAGTGGGACGTTCCAAGAAAGTATGGGGCCCGTACAAAGACAAGACTGGTAAACCGATGTTGAAAAATGGTTATTCTTTGGTGATAGGTGCGAATGATCATTTTGTAGGCAATGGGCACGGTTCGCAGATTATCCGGGATGATGCCGGACAAGACTGGCTTCTGTATCATGGATTTTCAAGATCAACCCGGAGAACGGACGTATTCTGTTGTTGGACCAGATCAAGTGGGACCATGAAGGTTGGCCTTACGTAGAGGGAGGATCTCCTTCTTACGAAACACAAAAAGCACCTGTATTTAATAACTGATTTTCAAATAAACCAATTATAATCTTAAATACCACAAGCATGAAACATACCCCTATTAGCAGGCGGGATTTTCTAAAGAATTTAGGCATAGCCGGGGCTGGCACTCTTCTTGCAGCAAGCCCTTGGCTTTTCTGCTTTTTCGGAGGTGATGAACACCTCAAACGAGAAGTGTCGTCTGGCAATTATCGGGCCTGGTTCCCGGGGACGGTTTTTTAATGGGATTTCTAGCTAAGAACCCCAAAGTCGATATTGTAGCATTGTGCGACATTTATAAACCGTCTATCGAGAGAACGCATTGAAACTTACCTAATGCCAAAGTGTATGGTGATTACCGGGAAGTGCTGGAAGATAAGTCGATAGATGCTATACTCGTAGCTACCTTCTCTTAGCTCGCATTGTAAGATCGTATTGGATGCTTTCGACGCAGGAAAGCATGTGTTCTGTGAGAAGTCAATAGGTTTCACGATGGAAGAGTGTTACCGTATGTATCAGAAGCATCGTAGCACGGGAAAGATTTTCTTCACAGGACAACAGCGTCTGTTCGATCCTCGTTACATTAAAGCAATGGAGATGATTCATGCAGGTACCTTTGGCGAAATAAATGCCATCCGTACTTTCTGGAATCGGAACGGGGATTGGAGACGTTCGGTACCTTCACCCAATTTGGAACGCCTGATAAATTGGCGTCTTTACAAAGAGTTCTCAAAAGGACTGATGACGGAACTCGCTTGCCATCAACTTCAGATCGGAAGCTGGGCTTTGCGTAAGATACCCGAAAAGGTGATGGGACACGGTGCCATCACTTATTGGAAAGACGGCAGAGATGTGTATGACAATGTGAGCTGTGTATATGTGTTTGATGATGGGGTAAAGATGACATTTGACTCTGTCATTTCAATAAATTCTATGGACTGGAAGAACAGATCATGGGTAATCTTGGAACGGTAGAACCGGAAAAGGGAAAATATTACTTTGAAAGTGTAGCTCCTGCACCGGCCTTCCTGCAAATGGTGAATGACTGGGAAAACAAAGTGTTTGACTCTCTGCCTTTTGCCGGAACAAGCTGGGCGCCGGAAACAGCAAACGAAAACAAAGGAGAATTCATTATCGGAGAACGTCCCAAGAGCGATGGTACATCATTGTTGTTGGAAGCTTTTGTTGAGGCCGTCATAACACAAAAACAACCTAAAAACATCGCAGAAGAAGGTTACTATGCAAGTATGCTCTGTCTGTTAGGACATCAGGCCATGGAGGAAGAAAAACGGACACTCTATTTCCCCGATGAATACAAAATAGACTATCTGAACCATCAATCTGTAAAAACATCCGAAGCAATATGAAAGACACGATTGTAACCGCACGACGTAAGAAAATAGAGTTAATCACTTTACTCGTTTGTTTCGTAGTATCTAATTTGCTACATCTTTATGCAATTATTGCTTATCATGCACCATTTACGGAGATGATAACGTCTATTTTTATATAATTATATTTACTTTTGTGCTTTATGCTTCTGGGGGGATTTTGCGTCTCTTGTTTTATGGAATGCAAGCACTATTAAAAAGAAAAGCAGGAGTTGATAGTTTTCTTGCATAATTTTAAAAGAAGAACTTAATCAATATCAATGAAAATAAATAATTTATGGTAACACGAAGGGATTTTTTGAAAACGATGTCGATGGCTTCAGCCGGATTGGCATTAGGAACCGGTGATTTATTACATGCGCAAACTGCTTCACCTAAAAAAGGAAGAGGTGACAAAGTGAAGATTGCTTATATCGGCATTGGTAACCGTGGAGAGCAGATTATTGAAGACTTTGCACGGACAGGTATGGTGGAAGTGGTGGCTTTATGTGATGTAGACATGGGTGCCAAACATACACAAAAGATAATGGCTAAATATCCGAAAGCAAAGCAGTTCAGAGATTTTCGCCAAATGTTTGATAAGGCCGGTAACGAATTTGATGCTGTAGCAATTGCTACTCCTGACCATTCGCATTTTCCGATCAGTATGCTGGCTTTGGCTTCCGGAAAGCATGTATATGTGGAGAAACCGTTGGCACGTACTTTCTATGAAGCGGAACTGTTGATGCAAGCTGCGCTTAAACGTCCGAACCTGGTTACTCAAGTGAGGAAATCAGGGACATTCTGAAGCAAACTATTTTCAGTTTAAAGCCTGGATGGATGCAGGAATTATCAAAGGACGTTACTGCTATCACTACCCACATGAATAACCCGCGCCGTTGGCATAAGTGGGACACTAATATCTATAAGCTTCCTTCGGGTCAGCAACTGCCGAAAGATCTGGACTGGGACACTTGGCTCGGAGTTACTCCTTATCACGAGTATAATAAAGATTATCATTTGGGACAATGGCGTTGTTGGTATGATTTTGGTATGGGAGCATTGGGCGACTGGGGGCACATATCCTCGACACGGCTCACGAATTCCTGGAACTGGGATTGCCATACGAAGTCACTATGCAATACGCAAATGGACATAATGATTATTTCTTCCCATATTCTTCCACGATTCTCTTCCGTTTCCCGCAACGTAAAGGAATGCCACCGGTAGATATTACCTGGTATGACGGTCTGGATAATCTTCCTCCTATTCCTGCAGGTTATGGAGTTTCGGGACTAGATCCGAACATCCCGGTAACTAATCAGGGAGATACTCCGAAGTCTAAGTTGAATCCAGGAAAGATCATTTATACTAAGGATTTGATCTTCAAAGGGTGGTAGTCATGGAAGCACTTTGTCTATAATTCCGGAAGAGAAAGCAAAAGAGATGGCAGACAAGTTGCCGAAAGTTCCTAAAAGTCCATCCAATCACTTCGAGAACTTCTTGTTGGCATGCAATGGTATTGAAAAGACACGTTCACCGTTCGAGATTAATGGCGTTTTGAGCCAGGTATTCTCATTGGGAGTAATGGCACAGCGTCTTAACACTCAGTTGTTCTTCGATCCTCGCACGAAGCAGATTACAAATAATGAATTTGCGAATTCAATGTTGGCCGGACTCCCACCGCGTAAAGGCTGGGATGAATTCTGTAAATTATAAATAGAAAATAGCCTTTTCCATTCCTTCTTCTAATATAAGGGAGTGGGAAAGACTAATCAATGATTATGAAGAAGAATATCGTATTAACTTTACTTTTATTCTGTGCTGCTTCTTTATCTGCGCAGAACTGGGAACCTCTTTTCAATGAGAAAAACCTGAAAGGCTGGAAAAAACTGAATGGCAAAGCTGAGTATAAAATCGTAGACGATGCTATTGTAGGAGTATCAAAAATGGGAACTCCCAATACTTTTTTGGCAACCACCAAAGAATTATGGTGACTTTATCCTTGAGTTTGACTTCAAGGTCGATGACGGTTTAAATTCCGGAGTACAGCTTCGTAGTGAAAGCAAGAAAGATTATAAGAAAGGTCGTGTACACGGTTATCAGTTCGAGATCGATCCTTCCAAACGTGCTTGGTCCGGTGGTATCTATGATGAGGCTCGCAGAAACTGGCTTTATCCTTTGACGCTGAATCCGTCGGCAAAAACCGCTTTTAAGAATAACGCATGGAATAAAGCCCGTATTGAGGCTGTAGGTAACTCAATTCGTACTTGGATAAACGGAGTACCTTGTGCTAATATCTGGGATGATATGACTCCTGTGGGCTTCATTGCTTTGCAAGTGCATGCCATTGGAAATGCGGCAGATGAAGGTAAAACTGTTAGTTGGAAAGATATCCGCATTTGTACGACAGACGTAGAACGCTATCAGACACCGGAAGCGCAAGCTGCACCGGAAGTGAATCTGATTGCCAACACGATTTCTCCGAATGAAGCAAAAGAAGGATGGACTCTATTATGGGATGGTAAGACTACTGATGGATGGAGAGGAGCTAAGCTTTCTACTTTCCCTGCAAAAGGCTGGAAGATAGAAGATGGAATTCTGAAAGTAATGAAGAGTGGTGGCGCTGAATCAGCTAATGGCGGTGATATTGTGACTACCCGTAAATACAAGAACTTTATTCTGAAAGTAGATTTCAAGATTACTGAAGGTGCCAATAGCGGAATTAAATATTTCGTTAATCCGGATATGAATAAAGGTGCAGGTTCTGCTATCGGTTGCGAGTTCCAGATTCTTGATGATGACAAACATCCTGATGCTAAACTTGGTGTAAAAGGTAATAGACAGTTAGGCTCATTGTATGATCTGATTCCGGCTCCTAAGAATAAACCTTTCCATAAGAAAGAGTTCAATACTGCTACCATTATCGTAAAAGGTAACCATGTAGAACATTGGTTGAACGGAGTTAAGCTGATTGAGTATGATCGTAACAATGATATGTGGAATGCATTGGTAGCATACAGTAAATATAAGAACTGGCCTAATTTCGGAAATCCGAGGAAGGAAATATACTTCTTCAGGATCACGGAGACGAAGTATGGTTCAAGAACGTGAAAATTAAAGAACTGAAGTAAGGCGTATTCCATATTATTGTGGGAGATGCGTCAAAATTCCTTATGATTTTTACTCAGGCATGGATTACGCGGATTACGCGGTTGCTATTTCATTGGAACAACCGTAAAATCCGTGTAATCCGTGCCTAATTTGTCCTGCTATACGATGCAAGTCCCTATTCAACATATGTATAAGCCGTCCCATGAAGGCAGTGGACTGCTTTATGCCTGGTTTCTTTCCATGCATACACGGGTGGATATTATCCTGTATAGCAAGAAAACGGAAGGAGAATTGTTGCTTGTGGTCAATTGTATTTATGATGCATTGTGCCGGTTGGAAAAGATGGCGAACTTTTATAATCCGGCCAGTGAATTGGCTTATGTCAACCGGACAGCTTTTGTTTCTCCGGTCGTTCTTAGCGAAGAACTCTATTCAATGATTGATCTATGTCTGGAATATAACGGGAAGACTCTGGGGTGTTTTGATATTACAGTCCATTCGGAAAATTACAATCAGAACACGATACAATCGGTCCATTTATCAGCTGAAGATCATAGTATCTATTTTTCACAACCGGGAGTTGCTGTCAACTTATCTGGTTTCCTCAAAGGGTATGCTTTGGAAACAATTAAAAGCATACTGAATGAGTTTTTGATAGAGAATGCATTGATAAATATAGGAAACAGTTCCGTCCTTGCTTTAGGTAATCATCCGGTAGGATCGGGATGGAAAGTCAATAATATACTTCTTCATAATGAGTGTCTTACAACCTCCGGTAAGGACTCTCCTGAACGTCGGCATATTGTTTCTCCTCGAAACGGGAAATTGGTGGAAGGCGTTCAACAGATAGCTGTGGTTACACCCGATGGAGCGATAGGAGAAATATTGTCTACCGCTTTGTTTGCTGCTGACGGCGAACAGCGTAGAGCTTTGATGGGTATATATGCACAATGTCGTGTATATATATCCACCGTGCTGAATATATATACTCACCGTGCTGGTCATATATATCCACCATACTATATTGGCCATATATATCCAATGATACTATCTAATCAATTGCTAGGGTATAGATAGGAGCATAATTAATTGTTAACTACAGACAAATGCTCTAAAGTTAGTTATGACCTGATTTTTTTGTTTTTGAGACAAAAATACTATTTGAATAAATTTGCATTTGTAACTTTGTATTATAAAATTGATGTAACTATTGAAATATAACGTGGATAAAGTAGATAGATTCAATATAAGCTTTATAATATTAACTCAAATTTATTTAGTATGAAAAACAAAAAAGAAAGTTTCACGTCTCGGGTAGGATTGTTCTTACTATTGGTGACTTTTTGTCTTGGTACAGTACAGGCTCAAAGTTCTAAAATTACGGGATATGTGAAAGATCAATCGGGTGAACCGCTGATTGGAGTAAATGTGATGGAAAAAGGGACCACTAATGGAACAGTAACCGATCTAAATGGGTTCTATAGCATTGTGGTAAAGGCTTCAAATGCTGTGTTGAATTTCAGTTATATTGGTTATAAGAATCAAAGAAATCTCGGTAGCAGGTAAAAAACTGATTGACGTCACAATGAAAGATGATTCAGAGACGCTAGATGAAGTGGTTGTAGTGGGTTATGGTACGATGCGTAAAAAGGATTTGACAGGTTCGGTCGTTCAAGTTCGTCCTGATAAGATTGCCAATGAAAATCCTAAAACAGTTCAAGACATTTTACGTGGAACACCGGGATTAGTGGTAGGTTATGGTGAAGGTGATGCAGGCGCAAAAGGCGGCGGTGAGATGAAGATCCGTGGACAACGTTCCGTTTATACAGATGGTGGTCATAATAATCCATTGATTATCCTCGACGGTATGTTCTTTCAAGGAGAACTCTCGAAATTAATCCGGATGACATTGCGCAAATTGATGTTTTGAAAGACGCGTCGGCAGCTGCTGTTTATGGAGCACAAGCTGCAAACGGTGTAATCATCATCACAACGAAAAAGGTAAAAAGGTAAGCCTGTGGTTAATTTCACAGCTAGTGTAGGTTTAACTCAAAAGGCTGCCTATCGTGATAGATGGCAAACTACGGACGAATATCTGCAACACTATGTAGACTGGAAAAGAAAAAAACACTTATGGTGTGAATGCTGAAACAGGAGAATATGCAGCTTATTCAAGACCTGGTAATGAATATACTTCAAAGCCAGAGTATTTCCGAAATCCTAATAATTTGTCGGATGCAGTGTCTTTGGAACAGTGGCGTAATTATTCAACCAATCGGGAAGGAGAATCTGATCTTAGTATATGGGCAAGACGTTTAGGATTTAGATATGATACGGCTGCACTTGACAATCTTTTGTCGGGAAAGACCGTCGATTGGCAAGATGAAGCGTTTCGATTAGGTTTCAATCAAGACTATAATGTAAGCATTAGCGGTGCCGGCGATAAGGTGGATTATTACATGTCTTTAGGTTATCTGCGCAATGAAGGAGCGTTTGTCGACGATACTTATCGAGCTATCCGTGCAAACTTGAAACTAAATGCAAAAGTAACCAATTGGTTTGAAGTGGGTGCAAATATAAACTTTCAAGATCGTTCGGATGGTGAAATCGGCATGGATAAAGGTGGTTTTATGGAAAACAGTCCATACGCCATGTTGAAAGACGAAAATGGAAACTATACACAAGACCCCTTGATGTATCAATATGACCGTGCTAATGAAACAAACTGGTATTTTGAGAAGCAATATATTCAATTGGAAAAAGGGTATACTACATTGAATACTATCTTCAATGCTAAAGTAAAATTGCCTTTCAACATCACTTATCAGTTTAATATTGCGCCCCGTTTTCAATTTTTCTATGACCGTTATTTTACGTCTGCAGAAAGACCTAATTCCAATCCTAATGACCGTGGAACAAATCGGGAACAGGCCAAACGTTTTAATTGGTCTCTGAACAATACTATTACTTGGGATCAGACTTTTTGCTAACAAGCACCATGTTATTTTGACATTTGTGCAAGAAGCGGAAGAACGCCAATATTGGTCAGACCGAATTGAAGCCCGTAATATTTTGCCATCTGACGCGCTTGGGTTCCATAACACCCAGAATGGAGATAAGTCTGTCAGTACATTCAGAACTGATGATAATCATCAAACGGCTGATGCATTGATGGCACGCGCATTCTATTCTTACGATGATCGTTATATGGTTACTGGTACCATCAGACGTGACGGCTATTCGGCTTTTGGGGCAAATAATCCTTATGCATGGTTTCCTTCCGGAGGTATAGCATGGTCATTCACTAATGAGGATTTTTTCCAAAAATATGCTCATATCATGAATAGTGGTAAACTGCGTGTTTCATACGGTAAAAATGGTAATCGTTCATTGGAAAATCCTTACGAAGCACTTGCCAATCTTTATCCGGGGGGTGGTAAAATGCAAGGTTATATCACTTCTTCAGGTGACTTATATTTAATGCGTTATTTGATGGCTCAACGTATGAAGAATCCGAATCTGCAATGGGAAAAAACACAATCGTGGAACTTTGCATTGGACTTTGGATTTTTAAATGACCGTATTACAGGTACATTGGAATATTATCGAATGAGTACCAAAGATATGATTATGAGACAACCTTTGTCTAACTTTACTGGATTTGAGAATATTACTACCAATTTAGGACAGGTGGATAATAGTGGTTTTGAGGTGGCATTGAATACTTTGAATATTGATAAGAAAAATTTCCAATGGAGCTCATCATTCAGTCTCTCATATAATAAAAACAGAATCAAACATTTGTTTGGTGATCGTCAAGATATAGTAGATGCCAATGGGAACTGTGGTAGGTTCAAGAGAAGCGGACTATGTGGCAGCCGGCTGGTTTATCGATAAGCCTATTAGTGCGATTTGGGATTATAAAGTGACGGGAATCTGGCAGAAAGATGAGGTTGAAGAAGCTAAAAAATACGGGCAGGTTCCTGGAGACCCGAAAGTATGGAACAATCCGGCTAACGACCAATACGATGCTGATGGTAATTTAGTAAAGGTTGTCTATAATAATGATGATAAAGTATTCCAAGGACAAACCGCCGCTCCGGTTACATGGGCATTGCGTAATGATTTCACCTTGTGGAAAGATTTAACCCTTTCTGTGAATATTTACTCTCGTATGGGGCATAAGAGTCTGGAAAGTATGTATTTGAACAATGATGACGACGGTGGCGGCATGACTTACAGATTGGTGAACAAGAATGCGAAGGAATATTGGACTGTAGACAATCCTACTAATAAATATGCACGTATCGAGGCGCAAGGCCCGGAAGGTGCAAAAGGTGCACGTAGATTATATAATCGTTCTTTTATTCGTTTAGAAAATATATCTGTTGGCTATACATTGCCTAGGGCTTGGACGGAAAAAATACAAATCGATCGTGTGAAAGTGTATGGCTCTGTTCGTAACGCAGCTGTATGGGCTAAAGATTGGGAAGGATATGGCGACCCTGAAACCGGAAATTTTGCATCTCGTATTTGGACGCTTGGCCTTAATTTAACATTCTAAGCTTTTAAACAGAAACGTATATGAAAAATTACATTCAAAAATATATTTGTAAAGTGTAGCTTTATTTGTAGGCACTTCATTAATGTTGACCGGATGTTCAGAAAGTTTTTGGATCGGATCCTCAAACAATGTTTGAACCGGAAACTGTATTTTCTACGGAAAATGGTATAAAATCTGTATTGGCTATTTGTGACCGTCAGCTTAAACGTAATTATGTGAGTGAAGATTCCAGGGAGATGATAGCGCTGCCCACAGAATATACTTTTCTGATTTGATGGTACCGTCTGCGACTGATAAAAGCGGATTGTTGGATAATGTTGACAATCTGTTGAGGCCGAACAGCGACCAAACTAACGAAAAAAATCTAGGACGCACAAACAGTATATACTTCTTCTGGAGACAAAATTTTTGAAGGTGTTAGAAATGCTAATACAATACTTTAGTTTATTGGTAATGTACCAATGGACGAAACATTGAAAAACGAATACATTGGCCGTGCCTATTTCCATCGGGCTTATCGCTATTATTCATTAGTTTTCAATTTGGACATGTACCTTTGTTGACAAAACTTCCGGAAGTTCCTAAGCAGAACTATCGATCTACTCACCGTGACGCTATTCTGAAAAAATGGTAGCAGATATGGAATTTGCTGTACAATGGGTTCCTGAACAGAAAGATATGGATTATGTTGGTATGGTAAATAAAGGTGCTTGCCGTATGTTGCTTTCTAAGCTCTATATGTCTATTGGTGAATTCGGGAAGGCAAAGGAACAGTTGGATATCTTAATTGATAAATCAGGCTATTCTTTGATGGAAGAATCCTTTCGGAACCTTTTTGAAGGTGGCGAATCTGCATCATGGCCTATTGCCCGCAATGTTATCTGGGATTTACATCGTCCGGAGAACAAGTTGATTGCTGCCAACAAAGAAGTGATTATGGGTATGCCCAACCGGGGAGCAGCTAAAGAATCATTCATCCCGATGTTGACTATGCGTATTATGTATCCTTTCTTCTTTGATAATAAAATCAAAATGCCTGATGGAAAGCAAGCTCTATTCAACTATACTCGTAAAGATGGTAAATATCGTAAAGAATATGATTATATGCGTGGACTGGGACGTGGTATATCTACATTCCGTACTACCACTTTCTATCAAGACGATTTGTGGGCTGTTAATGATAAAATGGATCAAACCGATTTGCGGCATAGTGCAGAGACGGGAAACTGGATGCACATGGAGAAACTGAAATGTAATAATCCGGATTCTGAATTTTTTGGGCAAAATATTAAGCTTTACGCAGAAGATGATTATTACAGTGAGAAAAATGAACTTGTTACCCGCAAGGGAGATTTGATGTGTTCTGACACTATTCGTCGTTGGTATGACGTCCCTCATTACATTTTCTGCCTGAATGATGTCATCAATCAAGCTAAGGAAACCAATAATGGTCTGGAAGGAGCTACGGATGGCAGTATTGCTGATTGGTATTTGTATCGTTTGTCGGAAGCCTACCTGCTGCGTGCAGAAGTAAAATTCTATATCAATCCGGATGATCCAACAATCAAGGATGATATAAACATCGTCAGAGAACGTGCTCATTGTACTGAATTTTATGCATGTAAGGTTACTATCGGTGATACCATGGATGAACGTGCGCGTGAACTTTTCTTTGAAGAATGGCGTAATGTAGAGTTAACCCGTGTGTCACTCTGTTTGGCTATCAGCGGCAGAGCGGACGAGTTCGGGAATACATATAAAGTGGAAACATTCGATAAGCAATCTGGCACCGATTCTGAAGGTGGTAGCTATTGGTATCAACGTTGCATAAAGAAAGGTATGTACAACAAAGGCGTTACTATTAACGTAAATGCTACTAAAACAGATATCAATTATATCATGGGTAAACATAACATTTATTGGCCTATTCCTGAAAAAGCAATCGTTTCTAACGGAAAGGCTCCTTTGTATCAGAACTACGGTTATGATGGTTATGATCCGAATGTGCAGATATGGGAAACTTGGGAAGAAGCTGTGGCCGATGAAGACAAATTCTGATAGGTGAGGAAAGCTTTCAATAATAGATAATAAATTAGCCACCGTAACTTCGAATTTCGAGTTGCGGTGGTTGTTTTTGAACATATTCTGCTATTTATAGGTCGGTTTCTTTTTATTCGTTTTATTGCTTTTTGCCTTACTTTGCGTTATCAATAGTCAATCTAATGTATATATGAAAAATAAAATTTTATTGCTGGGCTTATTTTGTTGTAGCCTGATTTCGGCAAAAGCACAAGTTTTACTCGACAAAGGAACCGGAAAGAATAGTTTTCCTATTGTTTCTTCATCAACGAATGCAGTTATTTGTTTTGATGGAAAAGATGCAACTGTAGTACGTAAAAGTGCTTTCTTTTTGTAGATGATGTTCGTCGTGTGACGGGACAAGAGTTGAGAATAGATGAAAGCAAGCCCGGGAAAGTATCTGCGCGGTATGCGATTATTGCCGGTACTATAGGAAAAAGCGAGTGGATTGACGCTTTGGTATCGAGACACAAAATAGATACAGCTGCCATTGCCGGAAGTTGGGAGCGTTATATGATAGAAGTGGTCAATAATCCTATTCCGGGCATAAAGAAAGCCATTGTTGTAGCTGGTAGTGACAGACGTGGTACTGCTTACGGACTTCTTTCCATATCGAAAGCAATAGGAGTCTCTCCTTGGTATTGGTGGGCCGACGCTCCGATAAAACAGCAAAAACAAGTTAGTGTAAAAGTCGATAAGTTCATTTCTAAAAACACCGTCTGTCAAATTCAGAGGTATCTTTATCAATGATGAAGACTGGGGACTTTATCGTTGGTCAGAAACGCAATTTTGAAAAAGAACGTGGAAACTTCGGACCGAGAACGTATGCAAAAGTGTGTGAACTGTTACTTCGTCTTCAGGCTAATTACCTTTGTCCGGCTATGCATGACGCATCCATGGCATTCCACCGTATTCCTGAAAATCGGCTGGTAGCGGATAGCTTTGCTATTGTCATGGGATCCTCTCATTGCGAACCGTTACTGTTTAATACAGCAAGCGAGTGGAAACGTGATAAAATGGGTGAGTGGGATTACATCAATAATAAAGAGGGTGTCAACAAGGTGTTGAAATCACGCGTAGATGAATGTGCTCCCTTTGAAAATGTATATACGCTGGCATTACGCGGATTGCACGACCGGGCAATGAATGCAAGCAATAATATGAATGATAGAAAGGAAATGCTTCAGGAAGCTTTGATGGCACAAAGGCAAATGCTGGTAGATGCCATCGGTAAGCGTGCGGAAGACATTCCTCAAGCCTTTACTCCTTATAAGGAAGTGCTGGATGTATACGATCAGGGATTGGAACTTCCGGATGATGTGACAATTATCTGGCCGGATGATAACTATGGTTATATGAAGCGTCTGAGTAGCCCGAAGGAACAGAAGCGTTCGGGCCGTTCGGGTGTGTACTACCACTCTTCTTATCTTGGTAAGCCTCACGATCATCTTTGGATGAATACGATTTCTCCTACATTGATGTATGAAGAGCTCCGCAAGGCTTACGATATGACAGCAGATCGCATCTGGCTGCTGAATGCCGGAGACATCAAATCCTGTGAATTCGCTGTTGATTACTTCCTGACGATGGCTTTCGATATTGATTCTTTCAGCTTTGAAAGAGCGGCTGCTTATCGTACCGAATGGTTATGTGGCATGCTGGGCAACCACTATCGGGATGAATATCAAGATGTGGTCAATTCATTCTATAAACTGGCTTTTGCGCGCAAGAGCCCGAGTTTATGGGATGGGGTTACCAATGGACTACTGATAAACACGGGAGAGAGCGGAATACGGATACTGATTTCTCCTTGACGAATTATAGAGAAGTAGATTCTCGCCTGATGTGAATATCGTCGAATCGGAACTGGTATTACAGAGGATATAAAATTTTAAATAAATTACCGAAGAGAAAAAGGCATGTTTTTATCAGTCAATGTATTATCCGGTGAAAGGATGTTTTATATTTCAGTCTTCAACCCTTCTTCTCCTTCATTAGCCGAAATGGACACTTTATTTGTAGAGCACAATGGATATGTTTCTATTGACGCTGCCGGTTTCCACCGGAAGGTAGAGAACAAAGCTATTCAAATGAGAACGATTCCTAACTTGGGAATAGAAAATACAGCTATTCAACTAGGTGACCCGACAGCCGCCCCGCAGCGGACAGCAGGTCGCAGTACACCTCGCCTAGAATATGATTTCTATACATTCGAACAAGGTTCGGTTGATGTCTACACATACGTATTGCCTACATTTACTTTAAGTAAAGGATCGTGGGTATGCCGGACATGAAGCGACGAATGTGGAAACGAAATATGGGTATGTATTGACGAAGGTCCTGTAATGAATCCGTCTACTTCTTCTTTTGAGTATGCACAAATCTGGTACGAAAGTGTGTTGAAGAACTGTAGAATCAACAAAACCACTTTGCATATCGACAAACCGGGTAAACACACAGTGAAAATTATATGTGGCGATGCCGGAACTGTACTGCAAAAGATTGTATTGGATTTCGGAGGAATGAAGCGCTCATATTTAGGTCCGCAACCGACGAGACAGGGAAAATAGCAAGTTGAATAAAATATACTGGAGCTATGAAAAACACTTTTTTTATGTTATTTTTCTCCATAGCTATCTCATTTATAGCGTGCGGGGGCAGTGGTGAAAATGATGAGAATTTACTAGCTGGTAACGGGAATACGGAGAAACCAAAGGAGGACGAATCCCAGGAGCCTGTGGTTTGTAGCATCACACCTATTGGGGAATTGAATCAGGGGACACCTATTATAAATTCCACGCAGATGTTACGAAACGCTCTTCATTGATGATGAACTATCGGATGCTTGTGACTATGGAATCTTCGTATCCTCGCTATCCTCGTATAAAAAAGATGAAGAATGGTGACTATATTTTTGTTCTATCACAATGGTAGTGCTAATAATAATATTGGTCGGCGTTGTGTTTATGCGCTTAGTAAGGATCTGAAAACTTGGAGCAATAAAGGAGAAATATTTAACAGTTATGACATTATCGATAGCAAAGGCAATAAGAATATACATTGCTATGCTAATTGCGATGGGCTGGTGCTCTCTAATGGAGATATATTGGCAGTTGCATCTTGCAGAGCTAATTCCGGTTATCGGGATTTGCCGGAAGATGCAGGAATTGAATTAAAGCGCAGTACGGATAATGGTGTTACTTGGAGTGAACCTATCAAGATCTATCAGGGAGTTAATTGGGAACCTTTCTTGTTGGAGTTGCCTACAGGTGAATTACACTGTTACTTTACAGATAGCAGTCGTACTGGCTTGGAAGGACATGGCACAGATACAGGTACGGCAATGGTTGTTTCTACTGATGGAGGAAAGACATGGAAACCGGACTTTAGTTCTTCTCCTTATTATGTATTGCGAATGAGGTGGGAGAAAAACGGAATTGTCGGCTATAATCATCAGATGCCTTCTGTTGTGAGACTCAATGATAATAAAGGGATTAGCTGCTGCTGTGGAAACCAATAATTCAGGATATCATATTTCGCTTTGTTATTCAGATAAAGACAAATGGGAATATTTGGCTGCCGACCAGGAAGGACCTGTCGATAGTAATAATTGTGTTTTCTCGGTATGGGACCATATTTGGGACAGCTCCCTTCGGGAGAAACCGTCCTTTCGTATGAATCGTCAAGTAAATATACTCTTAAAATAGGAGATGCCACTGCTCGTAATTTTGGTAGTGCTTATCAACCTTTTTCAGGTGGTTATTGGGGTTCACTTTGTATGATTGATTCACATACTTTGGTTGGAACTAATATTAAAGCGAAAGAAGGACCGGTTCAGATGGCACAGTTTGTACTTAATCATCGTATTGATGCCGTGAAAAGAAAGGTAACAATAGATGGTAACAATAAAGGAGTGGGCAAATACAGATCATGCACTCTTTGTGGGAGAAAAGTCACAAGCACAAGGAACGTTACGTTGTTCGTATGATGATGATAATATTTATTTCCTGTTAAGTACTTGATCGAAACTTGTTAGCCTCTGATTACGCTTCCTTATACGTATCTCCTGTGAGTAATAATAAGCTGTCAAAAGGGGCTTGCTGCATACAAGTAACAATGAATGGACTGAAGAATTGTGAAATATATGATGCATCATGGAAAGAAGCTCAATTAGATGCCCAGGTCAAAACTTATGTTTGCAATGAAACAAATGAGAGAGCTTATAGATGATTATGGATATATTGCTGAAATTGCTATTCCACGTTCAAAATTGACTATCACTTCCGAGCAAGTACTTGTCAATTTTTCTATTACAAAGCGAAATTCTTTAGATGCCATTTGTGATGTTGCATCTACAAGTAGGCACGTTGGATACCGGTGACTGGGTTATGATTCGGAGAATTTAATATTGAATAATTAATTATATAAACACTACGATTATGAAAAGGATTATTATTTGATTTATGCCTTATTGATGACTGTTTTTTGAGCTCAAATGTGATTTCTGCTCAAAATTATTTTGGAGATTTTCCTGTGAAGGCAGATCCTAAGACGGTTGGAAATAAATTGAGCAGACGCTTAATGGAAACTAAACATCAGCTATATTTTGATAGAGGAATACATTATGCTGAGGTGTGTACATGGTATGGAGCTCTTCGTTTTGCAGAATTGACGAATAATAAAGAGCTGATAAAGCTGTTAAGAAACCGTTTCGAGCTATTGTTTCACTTGGAAAAAGAACTTCTGCCTCCACCGATTCACGTAGACCAAAATATGTTTGGTTGCTTACCTCTAAGATTTTATAATATAACGAAAGATAAGCGTTATTTAGATCTGGGACTGCCGTATGCTGACACTCAGTGGAAGCTGCCTGCCAATGCGAACGAAGAGGAGCGTAAATGGGATAAAAAAGGGTATTCTTGGCAAACTCGTCTTTGGATCGATGACATGTATATGATTACTATTGTACAGTCTGAGGCTTATAAAGCTACTGGTGATCCTAAGTACATAAATAGAGCTGCCAAAGAAATGGTTCTATATCTGGATGAATTACAACATCCTAACGGGCTTTTCTATCATGCACCGGATGTGCCTTATTATTGGGGACGTGGTGATTATCATGGACAGGCACCGATAATATGGTGTGCTTATGCATTATTGAATAAATAAAACAATAAAAGATCGGATACAGATCTAGGAGTTTTTTATTCATAGTGTATTGTTGCTTTTAACATAACATATATTTATTTTTGAAGGGTCTGAAATTATAATGCTTGAATATGAAAAGAGAAATTTTGTATTTTTATTGTACTTTTTTAGTGTTTCATATACATGCTCAATTAGTATACCGCGATGCTTGAATTTTCCACTATTAGGAAGAGCGACAGAGAGTGCTGGGGCCGATATGAAAGGTTCCCGGATTCATTAAAGAATATTTCTCGTGCTCCATTATGGAATTTGAGCCGTAATTCTGCAAAGGAATGGCAATACGTTTCCGTAGTAATTCCACTACGATAGCAGCTAAATGGGTGGCTCTTTTTAATACCCACATGAATCATATGACTGATACTGGTGCAAAAGGTTTAGATCTTTACTGTCTTCAGAAGAATGGTGACTGGCGTTTTGTCAATAGTGCCCGTCCGAAAGGAAAAACAAATCAGGTCATCATTATAAAAAATATGCATCCTGAAGAAAGAGAATACATGCTTTATTTGCCATTGTATGATGGTCTTATTTCTTTGTCTATCGGAGTTGATTCTTTGGCTACTATTAGTCAGCCGTTAGTGGAGTATCCAATTCGTAAGAATCCTGTTGTTTTTATGGAACCAGTATTCTTCAAGGAGGTTGTGCTTCACGTCCAGGAATGGCACATACCAATATTATATCGAGAAGATTGAACCGTGAATGTATCAATTTAGGGTTCAGTGGAAATGCATTTCTAGATTTGGAAGTAGCTAAAGTAATAGCTGAAGTAGAAGCTAGTGTTTTCGTTTTGGACTTTGTACCTAATGCTTCTGTTGCACAGATGAAAGAACGGTTGGAAACATTCTATCGTATCATTCGTGGTAAACATCCGGATACGCCAATTATTTTTATAGAGGATCCTATTTTTCCTCACACATTTTATGATGAAAAAGGTTGCTAAAGAGGTGCGACGAAAGAATGATACGTTGAAAGAGATATTTAATTGTTTAAAGAAAAGAAATGAGAAAAATATCATTCTTATTTCATCAAAAGAATATGCTGGGGAGAGGATGGAGAGGCTACTGTAGATGGTATTCATTTTACAGACTTAGGTATGATGAGATATGCTGATTTAGTTTGTCCGGTTATAAAGAAGGCAATTAGATAAAAATGGCTTGCTGTTAGCTTAGGATATAGTTATTATCTTAGAATAGTGGATTGTTGAAGAAGAAATTATCCAATAAAAGAAAGATATTGTTCAGATAAGTACTAATAAATGCTCTTCTGTGTTATCTTTGAATACTTTAGATTAGTTTGGGACTAATTTTCATTTATTGACCTATATTTAATATCTTAAATACTCCTGATTCTCTACTTTTGTATCACACAATAGGGGCACTAGTACCTTTTATAAAGATAATGATCATTATTATATAATACGAAATTTAGTTTTTAGATACAGTTAAAAGATAGTTCAAAGGATAACGTTTTTTATAGTATAAAACACAGGGTATTACTTAAATCTATATGTAATGAATTACAATTCAATTAAAAAAATATTCGAGAAATTGGGCTAATGTTTCTTAGTGCAGGGCTTTTGCTTTTTTATCATGTGGCTCTGATGATACTAAGGATGTTTCTAGTGAAGATGGGGATGTCAATTCGAACCAGTATTTACAAGTACAGCCTAATGGACTAAATGTAATTAAAGTTTCCAGTAGTGATGTGGCACAAGTTGTGTACCCTTTCTCTGTAGAATTGAAGGGGGCAGTGCAGTGTCGCTCTTACTGCACAGTTAGAAGCGTGGAATGAGAAAGATCTGGAGGCATATAATAAAGAGGAAGAAACAGCTTATAAATTGTTGCCCTCTTCATTATATTCGATAAGTACGCCACAGATTACTCTCGAACAGGGCATTGCTTCAAAAAAGTAGAGGTGAAATTTGCTCCAGATAAAGTGTTCACTGAATTCAAAAAAAAATGGAACAGAATATGTTATTGCATTGAGACTTACTTCATCTGTTGCCAAGGTCCGTAAAAGTCAAAGTGATTTTCTTTTGCATATATCGTTTGATTATCCAACGGTTAGTTTGGTTATGCCATCACAGGAAATTAGTGTTAGTAAAATGTCAATGCCGGTTTCGGTGGATGCTACTTTTTAATTGTAGGGCAGACGGAGAAATAAAGACTAATCCTTGGAACTTTACATGTACATTAGCAGTGCCTTCTAATGCGGAGGAACTGGTTGCTAAGTATAATGAGGATTATAAGACTTCTTATCGTCTTCTTCCTTCGGCTAACTATGATTTAGGAGAAGGGATATCTTTTAAAGCTGGAGAGAATGAAGCTACTGGAGGAATTACAGTGAAGCGTGAAGGAATGGAAGCTGTAAAATATTTGTTGCCTGTACAGTTAAGGGAGGCTTCTCATGAAAGCGTTGCTCTTCATAATGAAATTTGTTATTTCAAAATAGGTATGACTTATACAAATCCGGTAATAACTTTTTCTAGTGTAGCCGATCCTACGGTTATTCGTGTACTGATGAAGGCTTTTATTTGTATGCTACTCAAACTAATTCCTATTGGATTCCTATTTATTTTCTAAAGACTTGGTTAATTGGGAATTTAAAAAAGTGCTTTCAGAAAAGCAACTAGACCTACTGAAGATGTACTTCCTGGTGGAGGTGCATTTTGGGCACCGGAAATTCGCTACATCAATGGAAAATATGTGCTTTATTTCTCATGGGCAAAATGGGGGGATGGAAGCATCAGTTATACGGCGGTTGCTACCTCAGATAGTCCGGTTGGTGATTTCTTAAATGCTAAACCGTTGCTGATAACAGATGATTTCGGTTCTAATTGTATCGACCAGTTCTATTATGAAGAAGATGGTAAAAAATATATGTTTGTCGGGAGTTTCAACGGTATTTATGTGACGGAACTTACGGATGATGGTCTTTCTGTGAAACGGGGACAGATGGTAAGCCTGTGCTGAAGAAACAGGTCTGCGGCAGGGCATTTGAAGGCACCAATATTTATAAGAAGGGTAAGTACTACTATTTGTTTGCATCTATAAATAATTGCTGTCCGAATAATGGAATGGATAGTAAGTATAAAGTCGTGGTAGGCCGTTCGGAAAATCTCCTTGGTCCGTATGTCGATAGAAAAGGAAAAGATATGCTGGACAACTCTTGGGAGTTAGTGTTGGAAGGTGACGGTGAAACATTCTTTGGTCCTGGTCATAACTCCATAATAATTCCAGATGATGCAGGTACAGATTGGATGATATATCATAGTTATGTAAAAAGAATGGTACGGTTGGAGGACGTTTAGGTATGCTCGACCGCATTGTGTGGTCGGCAGACAGGCTGGCCGACCATTAAAAAATGTGTGCCTTCTAAAGGGAGATTTACTGCCAGTATTTAATAACTGATATGTTGAAAATATTGCTAAATATATAGACTTCTAAGTAAAACTAAAATTTGATGTATGAAAAACGAAAAGTGATTGACTCGGTTTATCCGATTATGTGCAGTGGTATTGTTGGTCGTTTTGCTTTTACTGCTTTAAGGATGAAGACAAGGAAGAAAACCTTCCTTTCGATCCTACTAAGCCTGTGGTAATTACAGATTTTTCCCCAAAATCGAGGTGGCATTGGTAACAATATTATATTATATGGAGAAAACTTTGGGAACGACCAAAAATTGAAAGTGATAGTTGGTGGTAAAGAAGCTAATATCATTTCAGTTAAGAACAATATATTGTATTGTTAGTACCACGTATGCTATGAAGGTGATGTGGAAATTAGTGTGTATGATGACAATGGCGAAGAAGTGGCTTTTGCTGAAGCAGAAGATGAAAAATTTGTTTATAAAAGCAATGGTTAGTTTCTACATTAGCTGGTCAACGTTTTGAGAATTGGAAAGGATAAGAACTTTTCAGGGCATAGAGGGGCATTCGATGGGCATGTGGATGTATAAAAAATGGCATGGTTTTCTTTGATCGAAATCAAATTTTGACCATTTGTATTTAACTGTGGATGTTATAATATAAGTTCTATTCGTCTGATTTTGATTTGGAAGAAAAAAAACGGTGACTATGCAGGCTTCCTTAGCTGCTGATTGGCGATAAACCTTCTATCATTAATTGGACGGCAGATGAGAATCAAGATATGATTATTTCTCGTGATTTGGCTAAAGATGGAAATGTAAACGTATTGAAGAAACGTGTTTCAGACTTTAAAACGGAAGTAAAATTAGGCGAATCAAAGCAAAGGCAGGCGGTTGGTGCCTTTGTTCATCCTAAGACGGGAAGCGATTTATTATGCTCTTTATCCTGATCAAGTGGTTTATGAATATGATTTTGAGAACAAGACAACAACGAAAATAGCTACGCATCCGCGTGTAAAAGAAACATTGCGCATGGTAGTTCATCCTACAGGAAAATATGCCTATTTGCTTCGTCAATACAATGAAAAGGAAATGGATATATCTCCCGTATGGACTATAATTCTACTACAGATCAGTTCTCAACCCCTTATATCGTGGCGGGAAGTGCGAGTGGAAGCGGTTATCGTGACGGAGTAGGTAGGCAATGGGCGCAATTGAATGGTCCGACACAGGGAGTGTTTGTAAAAGAATCCGGAATATGCAGGTGAAGAAGATGAATATGATTTTTATTTTTTGTGATGAACGCAATCATTGCATTCGTATTATGACACCTACAGGAAGAGTGTAACATTTGCAGGACTGGAAGACTAATGGTGATCCTGGTTTTTGCAAATGGTGGCATTACGTTCAAGCTCGTTTTGCTTATCCTGGGCGATTGCATACGATGTGGGATGAAAAATGCCATTTAGGCGAGAGGGATGAGTCGCGAAAAGAGCAAGCGGTGATACGTAAAATTGCTATGGAAGAATAATAAATGATAAACACATATATTTTATGAGGAGTAAAAATTTGATTGCATGTATATTATTGTTGCTCTTTTCCATAACCGTTTGGGCGCAGGAAAGTGCAATGATAACTGGAGTGGTGACCGATGAGAATAAGGAACCCTTAATTGGTGTGAATATTGCGATACAGAATATGCCTGGGTTGGGTGTTATTACTGATATAAATGGTCGATACAAAATAAAGGCATCTGCTTATGACAGACTTGTATTCTCATATATAGGTTATGAGACTGTGGTGGTATTGGTAAAAGAACAAAAACCATCAACGTAAAAAATGAAAGAAGCAGCTAATACGATTATTGATGAAGTTGTAATTACAGGTACGGGAGCACAAAAGAAAAATAGCAGTGACTGGTGCCATTACTAATGTGGATGTAGATGCGTTGAAATCGGTTCCTTCCACTTCTGTGGTGGATGGATTGGCAGGTGTTGTTCCGGGTAATGGCTATGCAAACTTCTGGACGACCGGGTAGTGTATCTGAGTTTTGGATTCGTAGTATATCTACTTTTGGTGCTAATACGGCTGCATTGGTACTTGTTGATGGATTTGAACGTGATTTAAATGAGATTAGCGTGGAAGATATTGAATCATTTACAGTATTGAAAGATGCTTCCGCAACGGCTATTTATGGTAGTAAGGGAGCCAATGGTGTAGTCTTGATTAATACAAAACGTGGTAAGGAAGGTAAAATCAATATTGATGCAAAGGTTGAGGGGTTCTATAGCACTTTACAAAGGCACCGGAATTTGTAGACGGTTATACATATGCTTCTATGGCTAATGAAGCTCGTTTGACAAGAAATCAAGAGGCTTTATATTCGCCATCAGAATTGGAACTGTTTCGTACGCAACTTGACCCAGACCGTTTTCCGGATGTAGATTGGATGGATATGGTATTGCGTGACGGTGCTTGGAGTTCACGTGCAACGTTGAATATGCGTGGTGGTGGTAAAACTGCACGTTACTTTGTTTCCGGAAGTTATCAGGACCAACAAGGTATGTATAAGACTGACAAAAGCCTTAAGGATTATAATACAAACGCACATTTCAGAAAAATGGACGTACCGTATGAATGTGGATATTGATATTACGAAAACGACTCTGTTAAAGGTCGGGGTATCCGGTTCTTTGCGTAAGCAGAATGATACAGGTAGTGGTACAGATAATTTGTGGACTGTATTGATGGGATATAATTCCATCATGATGCCGGCAGAATATTCGGATGGAAAAATTCCGGGATGGTCAGATAAGGATGATAATATGAATCCTTGGGTAATGACTACACAATCCGGATATAATGAAAGTTGGAAGAATATATTCAAACCAGCCTTACGCTGGAACAGAAACTGGATTTTATAACCAAAGGATTGCGTTTTGTAGGTAGATTCGGATATGATACGTATAACTCCAATTGGATTAAACGTTATAAAGTCGGCTGAACTTACAAGGCCGACCGTTATCGTCAACCGGACGGAACATTGAATTTCACGAAAATCAGAGACGAGAAAGTGATGTCGCAATCTTCCAATTCAATGGAAGGAGAAAAGAGAGAGTTCTTTGAATGGGAATTGCACTATAGTCGTGCTTTCAAAACTCATCATGTTGGAGGTGTACTGAAGTATACGCAGGCTTCTAAGATTTTACTCAAAATATAGGTACAGACTTGAAGAATGGTATTCTTATCGTAATCAGGAATAGCCGGACGTTTCAGCTATAACTGGAATTATCGTTATTTTATTGATTTTAATTTCGGATACAACGGTTCGGAGAATTTCCACAAAGACCATCGTTTCGGATTCTTCCCGGCTATCTCCGGTGCATGGAACTTGGCTGAGGAACCATTCATGAAAAAGATTGCCGGAAAATGGTTGAATATGTTGAAAATCCGTTATTCTTATGGAAAGACAGGAAATGATGCTTTGTATGAAGGTAATAAAAGAGTCCGTTTCCCCTATTTGTATTCGATAGCAACCGATAATAATGTTTATCATTTTGAAGATATTGGGACTGGTGAAAAATTGTGGAATGGAAAATATTACTCAACAGTGGCTTCTCCTGCTATTTCGTGGGAAGTTGCTACTAAACAAGATTTGGGTATTGACTTTTCTCTCTTTAATGACAAACTGACCGGAGAGATTGACTACTTTAAAGAACGTCGTGACGGTATCTATATGACTCGTTCTTATATCCCTTACGAAGTGGGAATTGATAATGCTTCGAAAGCAAATGTCGGTATTGTAGAAGCAAAAGGATTTGATGGTCATTTTGCATTCAAACAGAAACTCGGTAAGGTGAATTTTACGTTACGTGGTAATATTACTTACAGTAAGAACAAGGTGATAGAAAAGATGAAGAGAACACCATTTACGAATATAAGCTAGCCCAAGGGCATCGTGTCAATCAGGCAAGAGGACTTATTGCTCTGGGATTGTTTAAAGATTATGAAGAAATCAGAAATAGCCCGAAGCAAACTTTTGGTGAAGTGATGCCCGGTGATATTAAATATAAAGATGTCAATGGTGATGGTATAATTGACTCACAAGACCGGGTAGCTATTGGTGCTACTACTCGTCCTAACTTGATATATGGCTTTGGCTTTTCGGCCAAATGGAAAGGGTTGGATTTCAATGCTCATTTCCAAGGAGCAGGTAAGTCGTCTTTTTTGTCAAAGGTACAACTGTCTTTATGTTCCAAGGTGGTGATGGCTGGGAAATGTTTTTGAAAGAAATGGCAGAAAGCAACCGTTGGATTCTGGGTGAGAATGAAGATCCGAATGCAGAATTCCCCGTCTGACTTATGGTGATAATAAAATAATTATCAAGAGTCTAATTATTGGTTGAGAGATGGCTCTTATCTTCGTCTGAAGACATTGGATATCGGCTATACCTTTCCGAAAGCTTGGGTTAATAAGATTCATTTGAATCAAGTACGTGTTTTCTTTATCGGAACCAACTTGCTGACATTCTCTTCGTTTAAATATTGGGATCCGGAATTGGGCAGTTCGGACGGAAAGAAATATCCGTTGAGCAAGACGCTTTCGTTAGGCGTATCAGTTAATCTATAAACAAGAACAGAATATGAAGAAACTTATAATAAATTTAGGTTTTATATTAGAGTGAGTACCATGGTTGTCGGATGTACCGATTATTTGGACTCAGACTACCTTTTTCGAGGAACGTGTTAACATTGAAAATGTGTTTCAGAGTAAGGACTATACCAATGAATGGTTGGCAAAGGATACGCTTATATGAATCACGATTATCTGCAACAAGTGAACAGCAAGAAGAACACTAGTTTCAATTTTGCAGATGATATGTACTACATAGATTTGAATTATGTAGATTGGAAGGGTGGAAACTATACGGAAAAAAGGATTAGGTAGTGGAAACAGTTTGTATATGGCAGGCCGCTTATCAAGCGATTCGTCACATTTCCATTTTCATTCATAATGTGGATGGAAATAAAGAGCTTACTGAAGCTGAGATTACTGATATGAAAGGACAGGCTCATTTCCTGCGTGCATATTTCTATTGGATGCTGATTCGTTCATTCGGTCCGGTGCCCATTGTCCCAGATGAAGGGGTCGATTATACGAAAGAGTATGATGATATCGCTTATCCTCGAAATACGTATGATGAATGTGCAGATTACATTGCCGAGGAATTGGTGAAGGCGGCTACGATGTTGGACGACGAGCGAGACGTACAAAATATTGTGCGTCCTACACGTGGTGCAGCATTGGCACTTCGTTCACGTGTGCTTTTATATGCAGCAAGTCCTTTATATAACGGACAAGCACCATCAGAGGTGATCGATGCATTGGTTGATAAGAGCGGGCGTAAGTTGCTGTCTGATACATACGACAATCGGAAGTGGGCAAGAGCTGCTGCTGCTGCTAAGGATGTAATGGAATTGAAACGGTATCAATTGTATGTTGCTTATAAAAGAGAAAGTGATGATATGGCTTACCCGACAACTATTACTCCGCCGGACGATAATGGAACTTTCCATTCTCAGGATTGGCCTTACGGTTGGAAAAATATTGATCCGTTCGAATCATACCGTTCTTTGTTTGATGGAGAAGTGGGTGCATACAATAATGACGAAATTATATTTACCAGAGGTGTCAATCAGGGTGCTGAGAATATCAGGGTAATGGTTATCCATCAGTTGCCCCGTTCACAAGGAGGCGGATATAACTGCCATGGCATGACACAGAAACAATGTGATGCTTATTATATGAAAGATGGTAGCGATTGTCCGGGTATGAATTCTATGTATAAGGGTATGGAAGGATATACCGACCCAAGCCGTTACAATGAACAGCCACGTGTTTCAGGGGTGGTTGAAACGTCTGAATTGTCTAATTATCCTGAATTAGGTCCATTGGGAAAAGGTGTTTCTAAACAATATGCGAACCGTGAACCTCGTTTCTATGCATCAGTAGCCTACAATGGTAGTGTATGGCATATGTTGAATGCAAGTGCAGAGGATAAAGAAGAAACGAACGTTCCTATTTTCTACTACAGAGATGCTCAAGATGGTTACAAAGCAGGTACCAATTATTTGAGTACAGGTATTGGTATTAAGAAGTTTGTACATCCGAAGGATTTAGCAGATTCTGAGAAATCGTATGACGTAAGTCGTGTAGTTCAAAAGTACGCTCCGGACATTCGATATGCAGAGATTCTGTTGAATTATGCAGAAGCACTGAATGAGGTCGAGGGTTCTTATGAGATTCCTTCTTGGAATGGCGAGACTATGTATACTATCACACGTTCGGCAACAGCTTTAAAGGAAGGTATTCAGCCTATTCGTATTCGTGCTGGATTGCCAGATTATGAGGTGTACGATGATGTAAAGAAGTTTCGTTTTAAAGTAAAACGAGAACGTCAGATTGAGCTATTTGCGGAAGGTCATCGTTTCTTTGATATTCGTCGTTGGTGTGATGCTCCAGTTGAAGAGGCTCTTCCCATTTATGGTTGTAATATCTATTTGACTTCGGAAAATCCAGATAGTTTTCGTACACCGATAGAAGTCGCTTCGTTGCCTACTATGTTTACTACGAAGATGTGGTTTTGGCCAATCCATCACAATATAATGAAACGAAATATGTGGATGATTCAGAATCCGGGCTGGAAAGATCCGGAATAAACCTACTAAATTTGGATAGAAAATATGAATAATATATGTAAATTATTGATTGGCATGATGGCGGCAGTATGTTGCACTTCATGTAACAATGAGTGGGAAGATGAACAATTCAAACAGCTGGCATCTTTCAAAGCAGAGATTAATAATGAAGGAGTAACTTCTACTTATGTACGCTACAAACCAGGAGGAGTGGTGACTTATCAGCTTCCGGTTTTGTTGAGTGGTTCAACCATGAATACACAGGCAAGAACTATTCATGTAGCACTTGATAAGGATACTTTGGATGTGTTGAATCAGGAACGTTTTGGTGAACGCCGTCGGGAACTTTTTTACCATTTGTTGGATCAACAATACTATTCCATACCGGAAACTGTAGAAATGCCTGCAGGTGAATCTGAAGCACTGTTACCTATTGATTTTACGCTAGGAGGGCAGAACAATGCGAAACCGTTGGATATGTCGGATAAATATATTCTACCATTGACTATTCAAGACGATCCATCTTATAACTATCAGGTGAACAACCGTCTGCATTATCGGAAAGCATTGTTGAATATCATTCCGTTCAATGATTACTCCGGTTCGTATGATGGTAGCCTATTAAAGAGATTTTTTTTGGAGAATCAAAGGATAATTTCATGTTAGCTACCCATAAAGCTTATGTGTATGACGAGAAGACCATTATGTTTTATATGGGAGTTCGTGATGTGAATTACATGGACCGTAAATACTATAAATTATATGTAGAGTTTACAGATGAACCGCTGAATGAAGGAAGTGAGTTGAAGAAGAAACTGAGATTATGGACCGATAACGGGGGGAGAGGATGGAAATAACTTTAAAATTCTCTTGCTGGGCGAAGGAGACGACAAATTTAAGGAAGCTCCTTATTATACGATTGTCGAAGAGAATGATCCTGTGAAGCCTTACTTGAAGCATATTTATATCACTTTGTCTATGGGATACTCATTTGAGGACTATACACTTAGCCCGGGTAACCGTATGAAGTATAGAGTAGAAGGTACATTAAGTATGCAACGTGACTTGAATACGTTGATTCCGGACGAAGACCAACAAATCGAATGGAATTGATGGGTTGTTGATTGATGAATATAATATTGAGAGGCAGTGTTCAAATTTGGGATTGGGTACAGCCTCTCAAGTTTTTAGAACTATAAAACAATTTATTAATGGTTTAGTCAGCTCTTTTGGGATAAGGAGCGTAATTAATTTGTTTACATATGAAAAACTACAAAATTCTAAAGAATATTTATATATGTCTGGCTTTGTTGTCAACTGTTTTATTAGTTGGTTGTTCGAAAAGTGATGAAACCCCAGCCCCCGAGGAACAGCCTTTAGGCAAAGGAAAAATAACGTTTAATGTGCATACTCCCGGGGCATTCCTTACAAGGGCAGTAGGTGTAGGTGACGAAAATGGAGGCACTAATGACAAAATAGCCTTTTATCAATTTAGCAGAGAAGGTAAGTATGAACAAAGGTATGTCTTAAATTATGCAGCTGCTTCTGTAGGTGCAAACGGTGATACAAGGTCATATACTGTTGAATTAACTTCTTCGACTGGAGGAGAAAAGAGATTCATCATTGTGGAGAGTGAGAATGAGAGCAATTTCCTAATATGAGTGCAACAAATACAATCGATGAACTACTAAATAGCAAAACTGTTGCCGAAAGTGGTAAGTTGAATCCTCCATTTGTTATGTCTAATGTCAAAACAGATGGTAAGGAGTATGTAACAGTTGCCGATGTAGAATCTTCCAATAATCAGGTTGATGTAAAACTTAAAAGACGTGTAGCTAGATTTGATTTGTTGAATGATCCAACAGAATCGGGATTAGTGATCGATAAGGTATATATTAAGAATAGATACACTCAAGGATTCATCGGTGACGTAAGTGGTAATGCAGGCAATATATCTTCTGATGTTTTGGAAATACCGGCAGCTGATTTAGCTAATGACGGAAAGAGTTTCTATCTTTATCCGACTCAGTTGACTTCAACTCTTGAGCAGAATGAAAAAACAGTTGTATGGGCTACCACTAAACTTGCCAATACCAATACGGAAGGGCCGACTCTTTATCTGAATCTTACTGCTGATATCAATGTGGAGGCCAACTATCTCTATCAGCTTAATACGAAAAAGATAGCCGGTTCTACAGGCTTTGACATCTCAGTAGAAGAATGGAAAGACGGTACTTCAATTGATTGGGTGACGATTGAAGACGGAATCTCTGTAATGGATGACAAGGCTACTGTCATTGCTGGTACAGATATTAAAGGGACTTATGTAAAGATTGCAGCTGACGCTACAATGCCATATACTATAAAACGTGTCGTTACAGATTATAGCTCAGCAGCATTGGACGCTGCGTATGACGGAAGCCTACCTAAATGGCTTACCATTTCTTCATCTACTAAAGATGCAGGTAGTGGTCTTTATCGTCATGAGATTATTTACACGGTGACTGCACATCCTGAAGACAAGTCAGTTTGCTATCACACATCTTAACGGAGCCGTTTCAGATGAGAACTTGTTGGTAATCGGGTTTGCCGATCCGTATCCAGGCACTCCGCTTCCTTGTCTATCGTGGGAAGAGAAGCTCTATTCGCCAGTGCACTGTCGTCAGTCCACCTATCTTGTCCATAATACAGTAGATAAGGCTTATTTCTGTGGAACTGAAGGATATACGTTTAATACTCCTATGAAAGGTAAAACGGGTAATGAGGGGGCGAAGAATCTTTGTCCCGAGGGCTGGACAGCATTGAATGATGCAGAGGCAAAAGATTATATTTTTGTGGGTAGGACAGCATCTTAAATCACAAGTGGCAGAGGCTTTATATACTTACTGTTGGTTCGATAAAGACGATGAGGCTACTAATTTTGCGTATATTGGGGATACCCATACGATAGAGCTACTCCCAATGTGAAAGACTTAGCTTGTTATGGTACGTGGCCGAACGTAGCTTGGGTGAACATCAAACTGCCAGGTCTTACTATAGCGGGACAGACATTTAACGATGAATGGACAGTGAAGAAGGATTACATGGAATCCCCTACAGATGTATCCGTGATAAAGCCGGTTGGGAATAATTATATGGATTCTTGAAAGGATATATATTCAATGATTAAATTTGTAAGAAATGCTAAAGAATACTTTATTTGTGATTCTTCTAATGATTTCCAGCTTATTCACGGCTTGTGCTGAAGGATATGTAAGTGATGTGCAGAAGGAGGATGACACAAAAGAAATACGTTTCAGTCTGAATATGGAGGAGGGCTAACGATGTCCTCCCAGGGGCTTCTGTGTCTTTGGACGGAATGAAATGGAAAATATTCTGTTTTGACGATCAATATAATTATCTGTTTGACAAAACAGGAAGTATAGGGGATGCAGCAAATGAAATAAAGGTTTCTGTAATTAAAGGCGTCGTTTATCGATTCCTGTTTTGTGTACCACAGCTGATAAATTCCCAGAGTTGGCTTCCGGTAAGACTTATTGGGATTTAGAAGCGTATGCTCCTCAATTGCCGTTAGCTGATCCGATGGCGATGCTTGTCAGTAGAGGCAATGAAAAAGATGGTACACTTCGTGTAGCTGCTGCGTCTGCATCGGTGCAGGTTACTCTTGCTCCGCGTGCATCTAAGATCGTTTTGCAAAAGGATCCGGATACAGCTTCGGATATTACAGTGAATTCCGTGACTTTGCGGATGCCGCTTCTTCTGTTCTTATGTTCATATCGAACCTCAACATTACAGTGAATATGAGAATCTTCCGGTAGCAACCCGAAAGACCTATCAGTGTGTACCCCAAGAGGATGTATGTTATATGCTTCCGGATATGTGCGCCGAAACCTTTGGAGTGAATGCTACGCTGCATATCACTCATCCAATTTCTGGAGAACAGGATGTGCGGGTAACGGTACCAGTGGGGCTTGCGCTGAATGTAGGTAGTGGAAAGACTTACTATATTGAAATGTCTGCTGATGCAAATGGAAAAGTTGCTGCTACTTGGGCAACACGTGTAGCACCCAAAACGTTGAAACTTGCTACGCAAAACTTATGGGGTAAATCGACTTCCGTTGTGTTGGATTACTTCAATAAAATTGATGTGGATGTGCTTTGCGCACAGGAATGCAGCAAACTTTCCGAATCTGATATACAAGCACAGGGGCTTTACGTTCATACTCACTCCAACAATAGGCAGGGAAAATGCAGCATTATATCACGTTATCCTTTCTCGGGGATTACACCAAACAAGTATGGTGTTTATATCGACTTGGGTGATGGCATTGTTGTGCTGGTGATGAACTGTCACGGTGCTTTCTATCCTTACGGTCCTTATCAGTTGAATGGTATCGCATATGAAGGATATGAAGGTACGGACGATGTTGACTATGTAGTAAAAGTCAATAAAGAAGCCCGTCAAGGCATGGTGGACAAACTGCTGGAGGATTTTAATTCGTCTACCACTCCTTTTGTTTGTCTCTCGGGTGACTTCAATGAACCGTCATGGCTTGACTGGACGGAAGGTGCCTTGAAAGCAGAACTTGCTCCTTACGTTGTTCAGTGGCCTACCACCCGTTCTTTGTGGGAAGGCGGCATAAAAGGTGATGCTTACCGAACGATACATCCGGATCCTGTGACGCATCCGGGATTCACATGGACGCCGCGCCCGAGCAAGAAGGACACCAGAGACCGATTAGATTTGACCCTTTATACTTTGTCTCCCAACACCGAGGTGAGAAGTTGTCAGGTAATAGGAGAGAACACAGAAACGTCGGATATTGTTCTTCCTAATTGGGGACCGTTTGAAGATGTGTTCGACCACCGGGGATTACGGACAGAATTTGTCTTTACGAAATGACAGAACGATGTATCTGGAATTAGTGAGTCTCCAGACTGTTAATTATTGAGGTCTCGGGTATTAGTACCTGTCGCGTAGGGTATTAATACCCGAGAATTCAACTATAAATAGCTGACATGCCAACTATTTGTAATGGATAGACCAATGATTAACCAAAGTCTTTTCGCCTGTTGCTAGATAACCTTCAAATAGGCAATATATGGCAGTTTGGGACTCAAATTTCATTTATTGACTTGTTTTTAGCATGCCGGACAGGTAGAAAACACTATTTTGTCCTCATCCGTTTTAGACTTTTAAGATTATATAAACCAATAAATTGTAACGTACGAATATGCACAACATTGCTAAAACCTTTTTCCCGATTTTATTATTACTTTTTGCTGCAGTAGTGACAGCACAGAATGGGAAGAACAATGTCGGAAATGCGCAACGCATCTGGCTTGATTCTGAAATTGGTCATCAGGGCGACTACCAGTGGAAAATGATAAAAGCTGGAGATGCAACAGATCCCGGAGAAAAGATTTCGTTATCCAATTATGCAACTGCAAATTGGATGCCGGCCATCGTTCCCGGAACAGTTTTAAATTCTTTGGTGTATAACCAAAAATACCCTGAACCTTATTATGGAGTTAATAATAAGATTGAATCTAAATTGATACCGGATATTTCTGAAACCGGACGTGACTTTTTACACCTATTGGTTTCGGACAGATTTTACAGTACCGCAGTCATTCAAGGGAAAGACTGTCTGGTTACAGCTGGATGGAATCAATTATCGGGCAGAAGTATGGGTGAATGGGAATTTGCTTAGTACCATCAATGGTATGTTTATACAGGACTATATTAATGTGACGGATTTTGTGAAAATCGGAGGAAAAACGGACTGGCTATAAAGGTGTATCCGGTTGATGTTCCCGGAAGTACTAAGCCGAAGTCTTGGGGGGCTGCGGGAGAGTTCCATAATGGTGGTAACGGCAATATCGGATTGAATACTACGATGTTGATGACTGTAGGCTGGGACTTTACCTTTATGGATGGCATCCGTGACCGCAATAC
>VOFE01000118.1_pt1 | contig 50001 bp, 61 predicted proteins | sample 5384071 | NCBI WGS metagenome assembly VOFE01 (sample SAMN12384724, study PRJNA508395) | human gut metagenome | isolation source: healthy gut D | host: Homo sapiens
TTTATAAGGATAACACTTTTTCGCAAATTGCACAATAGCTAAATGCAAAAAAGTGCAATCCCCCGAAAGTTACCAATAGATACCATAAACCTATGATAACTTTTTTTCGTTGAATTGCACAGTTATGCAGTTTCCGGAAGTCATTGCCCGCCGCTGTCAGGTCTGCGGCATATCCAGCAGGCCATGCACAAATCCATCCGTCTGTGCGGATGTGATATCCGCTGCGATCAGGCGGTTTCTGCGCACCAAAAGGTTGGCGGTCACGCCCTGCTCTCCGGTAGGATAGGCGGTCAGCGCGTAGGTGTACAGCATAGCGCGCTTGCCCCTGATACGGCTTAAGATCCAGTCCCTGCGCCTGCTGGATAGCGTTGTACTGCTCATATACCTCGTCGAAGGTGTCGGGTATCTGCACCTCCTGTGTGCCGACCGGTTCACTCTCCACCGACCAGCCGCATGCGGTCAGCAGCGCTACTCTGTCCTCGTTGGTTTTCAGCTTTGCACTAAGCGCTGCACCTTCAGCGCTGACCGCAGTATCCGCCTCTGCCGTTTTCGGCAGCAGCGCTGCCGCGCCGACCAGCACCAGCCCGACCGCCAGCACGCCCACTACGATTTTCCTCACCGACACCTTTGCCGCAAAACGATCATGGCATTGTCCCTCCTGCTTTTGCTTCATTCTATGCGTGCAGAAGGCAAAAAGAACGCCTCCGAGTATTTCTCGGAAGCGCAGCTTGTATCAGTCCAGATTTTTTCTTCTTCAGCATCCACCATGCAAAAGAAGCAGCCGACCACTGTAATGGCCAGCGGCATCCACCAGACCCAGTCGCCCGGTATCTGTCCTTCACCGATATTCATACCGAAGAAGCCGAACACGATATTCGGAATCGTCATGATGATGGTCAGGATGGTCAAAACCTTCATGATGATATTCAGATTGTTGGAAACGACAGAAGCATAAGCATCCATCGTGCCCGCCATGATGTTGGAATAGATATTCGCCATCTCGATGGCCTGACGGACCTCGATCAGCGCGTCCTCCAGAATGTCGCGGTCGTCCTCATACAGCTTGAGCACGCGGCCGCGCAGCACCTTTTCCATCGTAACCTCGTTGCCCTTAAGGGATGAGGAGAAGTAAACCAGCGATTTACTCAGTCCGAGCAGCTGGATGAGCTCCTCATTTTTGAGGGAGTCATACAGACGCTTCTCGATGCGGGTAAAGTCGCGCTCGATCATACGCAGGCTTTTCAGGAACCGGCCCGCGATGCGGAGCAGAATCTGGAACACAAAGCGCGTCTTGAGTGAGGTATGCACGCCCTTTACCGCGCCTTCCGCGATGGAGCGCAGGATGATGCTGTCCTCCAGACAAACCGTGATGACCGCATTCTGCGCCACAACAATACCCATAGGAATGGTGGTGAACATCTGTCCGCCGTCCTCGACCGAACTTTTCTCCACCATCGGGATATCGACGATCATGAGAAGCTGCTCGTCCTCGGTATCGACACGCGAGCTTTCCTCCGGGTCGAGCGCCGCGCGAACAAACTCTTCCTCAACCTGAGCCGCCTGCGCGATCTGCTCCAGCTCGTCCGAGCTGGGATGCACCATGTTGACCCAGCAGCCCTCGGTAAACTCGCTCACTTCTGTGATGCGGCCGTCCACCGTTTTGAAAAAATTCAACCATATTATACCGCCTTTCAGCAGCGGCACTCTCGAAAATGCCACCGCGAGTAATATTCATCTGTCTACTTCCAGGGTCCGTACTCACGGTGATCACTCTCCTTTAATATGGATTTCATTTAAAATTAACCTTCCCATACCTGACAAAACAGCCCTGTTACGGGCTGTTTTGAATAGCTATCAGTTAGATTATCGGTTGTCCTTATCGAAGATGCGCATCAGAACATCAAATGCAGCATCGTCAGAGCCAACATCGGACGACGGCTTGGAAGCGGATGCGCGAGCCGGCTTCTTGTCAGCCGCTGCGGTAGCAGCCTCGGTGAACAGGCCGGTAGAGCCGGAATCCTTGTCCTTATTGCCGTCCATGCTCATCTTTGCGGAGTTCGGAACATTGTTAAAACCGGTTGCGATAACAACAACGCGCAGCTCGTCGTCCAGTTCCTCGTCGATGAATGCACCGAAGATGATGTGTGCATCCGGATGAGCCGCCAGCTGATCCATGGTAGCTGCGGTCTCAACTTCATCGAGGCCGATATCGTCAGAGCCGATAACGGAAACGATAACGCCGTGAGCCATGTCGATGGAGGTCTCGAGCAGCGGGCTGGAAATTGCCTCGCGTGCAGCCTCTGCAGCCTTGTCCTTGCCTGCAGCGGAGCCGGTGCCGATGTGAGCGAAGCCTGCGTCCTTCATGACGGAGGTAACGTCCGCAAAGTCCAGGTTGATGAAGCCCGGAACGGTGATCAGCTCGGAAATGTTCTTAACTGCCTGACGCAGAACGCCGTCAGCGATCTCGAATGCGTTCTTGAAGGTGATCTTCTGCTCAGATACATACTTCAGACGCTCGTTCGGGATGATAACGAGGGAGTTCTACGTTCTTGTTCAGCTCTTCGATGCCGCTCAGCGCCTGCTCGAGACGCTTCTTGCCCTCGAATGCGAACGGACGGGTAACAACGCCGACCGTCAGGATGCCCAGCTCACGAGCGATCTGTGCAACAACCGGAGCTGCGCCGGTGCCGGTGCCGCCGCCCATGCCAGCGGTGATAAATACCATATTGGTGTTAGCGAGAGCCGCTGCGATCTGATCCTTGCTCTCCTCAGCAGCCTTGCGGCCGATCTCGGATTTGCGCCTGCGCCTGACCCTTGGTCAGCTTCTCGCCGATCTGGATCTTCGTGGTGGCCTGCGAATAATTCAGAGCCTGCATATCCGTGTTGATGGAAACGAACTCAACACCCTGTACACCGTTCTCGACCATGCGGTTCACAGCATTGCCGCCGCCACCGCCAACACCGATGACCTTAATGTTTACTACGTTATCCAAGCCCTGTTCAAACTCAAAACCCATTGTCGTTGTCCTCCGTTTTATGATAAAGAATCGTTCTTTGATTATCAATTACCGCGTTTGAGGGCACTTCGCCCCTATTGTTTTAATTTTACCTCGATTTATTCTATTTTGCAACAGGAATTAGCGAATTCCTCAAAAAAAAACTTAATTTTTTCCGTGTCTTTCCCGCAAACCGGCGGGCGATACGGAAAAAAGGCTGTATTTTTTCGCGTTTTTCCTGTGTTTTCGGTTATTTTCGCCAGTAGAAGCAGAAAAAAACTCAGCCTTCGCCATCGTAGCTGTCGTCATAATAGCTGTCATCGTAATACGATTCGTCGTACGAATCATCGTAGCTGCTGTCATCGTAGGATTCGTCATAGGACGAATCGTCCGAGTAATCCGAATCATCGGAATAATCCGAGTTATCCGAACTGTCCGAGCTGTCGCTGCTCGAATCGGTCGAGTCATCGCCGTTCGTATTGTCGGTCGTACCGACTTCGCCGTCCGGATTGTCGGTCGTACCGACTTCACCGTCCGGATTGGTGTACGCCGGCGAGGTCACCGGATTGTCACCTGCCTGATCGGTACCGGGCGTGCTACATCCTCCGCCGTCTCCGGCACAAAGTGCAGACGGTTCTGTGCATCCCAGTACAGCCGCCCGATATCCGATGCCGAAAGGCGATCGCTGATAACGGTCTGTGCAAACCGAAGACGGTACGTCAGATCGTCCAGTGAGCCTGCACGGATGTCGAACCGCTTGTCATAGCCGATGCGCACATCGGTCAGGTCGTTCAGATTGAGAAAGCTCATCTTTTCGAGCAGCCCGGCGGCATCCATGTTCTCCAGCACGTTCAGCATAGCGTCAACGTGTGCATCCGTGCCGGTATCAAGAAAATCCCCAATCTGCGCATTCAGCGTAACGCCGAGCACGATCGGCAGACCGCCGTCCGCGGCGTTGTTCTCGAGCACCTTGCCGCCCGCACTGATATAAGTGAACGTGTTATCCTCATTTCTCACGGCAGCCGCCGCTGTGCACTCGGTGACAGTCAGCACCAGTCCATCCGGCAGCTTGCGGCGCAGCTGTGCGCTTTCAGATACGGGAAGCTATGCATCAGGTCGGACAATACGCGGTTTTTGTTCCACAGATAGAGATTATCGCCCTTTGAACATCCATACCGGCGATCAGCTCCTCCGAGCCGTACTGCTCGGCACCTTCCACCGAAATGGTCTTAACCCTGAAGAACACGGTCATCGCCACCACGGCAGCCGCCAGCACAATGCCGGTCAGCAGCACGCGTCCCAGCACACGAAAGATTTTCCTGCCGCGGCGCTGCTGCTCCATCTGGTCGGGCGTGTGCTTTTTCGCCTTCTGCGTCTCATCACAGCATCCCTTCTTTGTTACTTCTTGCCATGGTTTTCGATTGCCCAGAGGATCTCCTGATAGATCTTCTCGCTTGCATCGTGCGCCGCCAGCTTTGTCGCGTCATGCCCCATCCGGTGCAGACGGTCGCGGTCGCTCAGCAGATCCTGAATCTCGTCGTACAGCACCTGCGGATTGGCGTCCTTCTCGAGCAGAACACGGCAGCCGCCCTCCTTTTCGAGGGCGCGCGCGTTCTTCTCCTGGTGATTCTCCGCCACATACGGAGACGGCACCAGCAGTGCCGGACGGCCGAGCATGCACAGCTCACCGAGGGTAGCCGCACCTGCGCGGCACACGATCAGGTCAGCCGCCGCCATGCGGTCTGCCATGTCATAGATGTACTCAGTCACTTCGATGTTCGGGTGCGCGTCAAAGTCGGCGCCCTGCTCCTTCGCCATCCTGGGCAGCCACTCACGGGCCGCCGCACCGGTTGCGTGAACATGATGATAGGGCACGCCGTTTTGCACTCGAACGCTAGCTCACCCGCCATGTGCTCATTCATGTACTTTGCACCCATCGAGCCCCAGAAGGATACGACCAGCTGGTCATCATCGGTCAGGCCGAACTTCTCGCGTGCCTTTGCGCGGTCCGCCGCCAGAATCTCACCGCGCACCGGCGCACCGGTCAGAATGATCTTATCTCCGCCGCCGAGCAGCTCCTTTGCCTGTTCAAAGCAAACGAGTACGCGGTCCGCGTCCTTTGCGAGCATCTGCGTTACCTTGCCGGGCAGCGCGTTGACCTCGAGCAGCACAGTCGGAATGCCGAGCTGCTGTGCCGCGCGTACCACCGCGAACGACGCATAGCCACCGCAGCCGATCACGCAGTCCGGCTTGGCCTGCTTCAGCAGCTTTTTTCGCCTTGCTGACCGCCGAGACAGCCAGCTTTGCCGCCTTCAGATTGTGCAGAATGCCCTTCGGGCTCATCGAGCGCGACATGCCGATGATCTCGATGGTGTCCAGCGGATATCCCTCACGCGGGACCAGCTTATTTTCAATGCCGCGTGCCGAACCGGCAAAACGCACTGTCGTCTGCGGCTGCTTTTTTTCAAAATAGCGTGCAATAGCAAGACCCGGTGTAACGTGACCGCCCGTGCCGCCTCCCGTAATGTACAGTTTCAAAACTGAGTTCCCCTCTCCTGTTTGTTACTTTTCAAATGCAAGGTAGGATCACATGGTCCGGCAAATCCTGTTTACCGGATCATGTGGTACTGCCTTTCGGTACCGTGAGCCGCAAACAAGGCTGTTTGGAATGCAAACAGCCTCGAATCGGCATAACTTAATCCTGATTTCTTCCGTCAATCCGCATATACCGCGATATATTGAGCAGGATGCCCATCTCGCCGAGCTGCAGCAGCAGCGCTGTGCCGCCATAGCTGAAAAACGGCAGAGCCGCACCGGTTACCGGCATAATGCCGGTGACAACGAACAGGTTCATCAGCGTCTGGATAGCCAGCTTGGCAGTGATGCCGGTCGCCAGAAGACTGCCGAATTTATCCGGTGCATAACGCGCCACGCGGAACCCGCGGTAAATGAGGTACGCGAACAGCAGAATGACCAGCAGAGCGCCGATCAGACCCATCTCCTCGCACCAGGTGGCAAAGATGAAGTCGTTATGCGGCTCCGGCAGGTACAGCTGCTTCTGCAGGCCGTTGCCGAGTCCGCGGCCGAGCAGACCGCCCGAGCCGATGGCAATCTGGCTCATCGAGCCTTGCAGACCTTTGTCCGCCATATCCGAAAACGGATTGAGCCAGACTTCAAAACGTGTTCGTACATGCGGAAACGCAACGTAGAATGCTGCAACCGCGCCTGCGCCCAGTCCCAGAATCGGCGCAAAGTACCACAGGCGCATGCCGCCTGCCAGCAGGATGATAACGCCGATACCGCAGATGATTACCATCGCCGAGGTATGCGGCTCCAGGTACAGCAGACCGATGTACATCGCCAGCAGCAGACCGTATGGCTGCACCATGGTCTTGACGCTGCGCACGCTCTTCGGGTCACGCGCCACCCAGTAGGAAAAGCAGATGATGACGGTCAGCTTTGCGATCTCAGACGGCTGAAAGCCGAACAGCCAGCGTTGTGCATTATTAACCGTTGTACCGATGCCCGGTATCGCAACCAGAATCAGCAGCGCGACCGATATCCACATGATGATGTTGTGAATGCCCGCGTACATGCGGTACGGAAACTTGGAAAGTGCGATCATAGCCGCAAGACCGATCGCGGCGAAAATGCCCTGACGCATGATAAAGTATGTCGCACTGCCCTTGTAGAACATCGCGTTGGTATAGCTTGCCGAGAACAGCGCGATCAGACCGGTGATCAGCAGCAGCAGCACCGAGAAGAACACACCGGTATCCCAGATGTGCGCCTTCATGCTGCGCATGCGTCTGCGCTTCGGCTTTGCGGTGCCGGTACGGTAACGCTCCTGCGGCACCGGCTCCCGCGAAGGACGCGCCGGTTTGCCGCTCGGCGCATTCCGCGGCATGGGACGGCGCGACGCCGGCCGGTACTGCGGATTCGTCTTTCCAGTTGTCGAAGCCATAGGGTTACCTCCGAATTACGAATTAAAACAGCGGTGCGAGTGCCACATGGTAGGCCAGCAGGCACAGCACAACCGTGATGCCGGTGAATACCAGCACGATTTTCTTCTCGCCCCAGCCGCACATTTCAAAGTGGTGGTGGATCGGCGCCATCTTGAACAGGCGCTTGCCGTGGGTCGCCTTGAAGTAGGTGACCTGCAGGATAACGGACAGCGTTTCGATGATATAGATCAGGCCGACCAGCAGCAGGATGAGCGGCATTTCACACGCAAATGCCAGACCCGCAACCGCACCGCCGAGGAACAGTGAGCCGGTATCGCCCATGAACACCTTGGCCGGGTTGAAGTTATAGCGCAGGAAGCCCAGCAGCGCACCGCGAGTGCCGCCGAAAAGATCACAACGCCCATGTCTCCGCGGCGGAAGCCGACGAACACGAAGAAGATGGCAACCGGCAGCGTAACGCTTGCCGCCAGACCGTCGATGCCGTCGGTCAGATTGACGGCGTTGTCCGCGCCGACGATAACGAACGCCGCGAACACGATATACAGCGGCCACGGCCAGCTGAACGAAATGCCTGTGAACGGAATCCACAGCTGCGGCCGACCGCTCGACCCCAGGAACAGTACGAGGATGAACACGCCCGCGACCAGAATCTGGAGCACCAGCTTCTGCTTCGGGGTCAGACCTGCGTTTTCCTTTTTCTTGATCTTAGCTTAGTCATCGACCAGACCGACCGCACCGTAGGCCACGGCAAGGCCGAGCACCGCAAGCGACGAGACCGAAATCTCACCCATCACGATATTGCCGATAATGACTGCCGCCGCGATACCGATAATGAACATAAAGCCGCCCATTGTCGGGATATTCTGTTTGTTCATGTGCCATTTCGGTCCGATTTCGAGAATCTTCTGACCGAATTTCATTTTTTCGCAGATAATTGATGACCGCCGGACCGATAGCCAGTGTAATCACCAGTGCGATCGCGAAAACAAGCACAGCCTGTTTCATGCTTCAACTTCCTCCCCTAAAAACATTGCAAGTGCGCGTTCCATGCGCATGCCGCGGCTGCCCCTTGAACAGCAGCGCGTCTCTTTTTTCGCGTCCTCGCGCAGTGCCGCGACAAGCGCGGTCTGGTCGTCGAACGCATACGCATGCTCCATGCCCTTCTCCCTGGCACCGGCTACCATGGCCGCTGCATCCGGACCGTAGGCGTACAGGGCGTCCGCGTATTGCGCCGCCGCACGACCGGCACGGCGATGACCTTCCTCGGCGTAATCGCCAAGCTCAAGCATCGAGCCGAGAACCGCAAACCGGCGTCCGTCCCCGGCCATGCCGCCGAGCACGGATAGCGTAGCTTCCATCGCATCCGGACTTGCGTTGTAGCAGTCCGCATAGATTTGGTAGCCATCCTGCTCATAGATGTTCTGGCGCATGCCGCTCGCCTGATAGCTGACAAGTCCCTGCGCGATCAGCTCGGGTGTTTCACCGAGCAGCAGACCGACGGCTGCCGCCGCCAGTGCATTGAGCACGTTATGCTTGCCGGAATACTCAACTTCGCGGTGAATTTCTCTCCGACCGGCAGGTGCGCCGCAGCAAGACCGTTATTTACTATATCAAATGTACCGTCGCTGTGCAAGTCCGCAGTAAGGTCGCAGGCGGAATTTTCGATGCCATAAGTTACCACCTTGCAGCCGAGGCTCTCGCGTTTGTCCCACAGAAGCGGCTCATCGCCGCAGAGAACAGCCGCGCCGCCCTCCTGCAGACCCTCGAAAATCTCCAGTTTGGCCTTGCAGATGCCCTCACGCGAGCCGAGAAACTCGATATGCGAGGTGCCGATGTTGGTGATAACCGCCAGATTCGGCTTGGCAGCCGCCGTCATGCGGGAAAGCTCACCGAAATGGTTCATGCCCATCTCTGCTACCAGCACTTCGGTATCCCGGGTCATACGCATGAGCGTCAGCGGCAGACCGATCTCATTGTTCAGGTTGCCTTCTGTCTTCTGTGCGCGGAAGCCCTGCGAGAGAACGGCATACAGCAGCTCCTTGGTGGTGGTCTTGCCGACCGACCCTGTTACGCCAACGACCGTGCCGCCGCACATCGTGCGGTAGCCGCCCGCGAGGTCGAGCAGCGCCTGCGAGGTGTTCTCAACGTACAGCGCCGGCACCGGATATTCCTCGTTTTCTCGATGGCTCATCACGGCGGCCGCGCCGTTCTCGATCGCCTTGCCGATGAAATCGTGCGCGTCAAACCGCTCGCCCTTGATCGGCAGGGAACAGCGCCTCCGGCGGGATCTGCCGCGAATCGGTCGTGACCGCCGTCAGAGCCGCCTCGCCTCTCGCTTCGCCGTGTGTCCATTCCGCCGCCTGCGCTAATGTAAATCGTTCCATGCCGTTTCCCCAATAATTATCAAATCTCGCCGCTGCTTGCAGCGGCTTATCATTAAGACAGGTTTTCCTTTCGGAAAACCGTGTCTTTGTTCCCGTCCGCAGACGACCATGTGCTTGCACATGGTATTCAATTAGAAATTGCCTGCAATTTCGCAAAAACCGGGAGCATGTATCTCGGTTTTTATCCCCGACCCAGCCGCCTTGGGGCGCAGCGCGGCAGCAAAGCCGCGCAAGGATAGCGCCGAGCGTCATTCGGGTTTCGGAGAACGGTTTCCTTAGGAACCGTTCTCCGTAGATAGGGGACTTTTGATGTCCCCTATCACGCGAAATATTCCGCTACAATCTCCCGTTCGTCCATGTGGTGCTTCTCGTGGTTCACTTCCTGGTAGGTCTCGTGGCCCTTGCCCATCAGTACGATGATATCGTCCTTCTGTGCGTGTGCAAGTGCCCAGTGGATCGCCTCGGACGATCGACAATGACCTGCATCGGCGTATCCGAATCCTTCATGCCCTCGAGAATATCATCAATGATGGCCTTCGGCTCCTCGGTGCGCGGATTATCGCTCGTTACAACGCAGAAGTCCGCGAGGTCAGCCGCGATGCGGCCCATCTTCGGACGCTTGCCGCGGTCGCGGTCGCCGCCGCAGCCGAACAGAGCAACGACACGGCCCTTTGCAAAGCCGCGAACGGCCTTGAGCACGTTCTCCACGCCGTCCGGCGAGTGTGCGTAGTCGATGAGCACGGTGTAATCCGTATCGGTCGGCACGACCTCAACACGGCCCTTGACGCCGGTTGCAGTTGCCATGGACTTCGCCGCATCCGCAAGCGGCATGCCGAGCTGCAGCACGATGCCGAGCGCGGTCAATGCATTCTCGACCGAGAAATGACCCGGAATCGGCAGCTTGACGTCTGCCTTTTCGCCCTGATACTGTGCGGTGAACTCCACACCGTCCGCGTGCAGCTGCAGGTCGGTCGCTTCGAGATCGGCCTCCGGCTTGCCGCAGGAGAACGTCATGCACGGGCACTTTGCGTCCGCGAGCATCTTCTCCGCCGCAGCATCATCCAGATTGATAACGCCCTTCTTGCTGATGGAGAACAGCAGCGCCTTTGCCTTGCGGTACTCCTCCATGGTCTTGTGGAAATCGAGGTGATCCTGCGTCAGATTGGTGAACGCGCCTACCGCAAACGGAATGCCGTGTACGCGGTCAAGCACCAGGGAGTGCGAGGAAACCTCCATGATCACATGCGTGCAGCCTGCGTCTCATGCGGGCAAACAGTGCGTGCAGCTCGTAGGATTCCGGCGTGGTGCGCTCGGTTTCGATCACTTCATCACCGATGAGGTTCTGGTTGGTGCCGATCAGGCCGACCTTGTGGCCTGCGTCCTCAAGCATGTGCTTGACGAGGTAGGTCGTGGTGGTCTTGCCGTTGGTCCCGGTCACACCGAGCATGACCATGCTCTCTGCCGGATGACCGAAGCGGTTTGCCGCAATCTCAGCCAGCGCGATACGGAATTCTCCACAACGACTGCGGGGACGCCCTCCGGCGCCTCCTCACAGACAACGGCTGCCGCGCCCTGCTCCATCGCCTTAGCGATGTACTTGTGGCCGTCGGTCGCGTAGCCGCGGATGGCTACAAACAGGTCGCCCGGCTGTACCGCGCGGGAGTCGTAACGCACTTCCTTGATCTCGATATCCTGTGCGGCAGTGCTGTTTTCACTGCTACATCCTTCAAAAGTTCCTGTAATTTCATAATTTCCTCCTATCGGTCGTTGACCGTCGTTGTATCGGAAAATTCTACCGTGACAACCGCACCGAGGGCTTACCTTGGTACCGGCCTCCGGACTCTGCTTGGTCGCGGTAGTATCGCCTGTGATCTGCGCGGACGAAACACCCTTCTGCTTGAGGTACAGACCGTACTCCTCCAGCGTATCGCGGCACTCATCCGGCGACATGCCGGACAGATTGGGCACTTCAACGGCCTCAGTCGGCTTTTCCTCGCCCATGTAGACGATAACCTTGCCGCTGGCCGCAATGCGCATGCCTGCATTCGGCACCTGATCGGTGACGGTATCGCCGTCGCCCTTGATGATGCAGTCAAAGCCTGCGTCGGACAGCGTGGAAATCGCATCGTCGCGCGTCTTGCCGGATACACTCGGCACGGTCAGCTCACGGCGGTCGCTCTCGCTGTCGTCATAGACCGGCGTAATGCCAATATACGGCAGCACATCCTCCATGATGCGGCCGACGACCGGCGCGGCGATCGTGCCGCCGCCGTGCGTTGCGGATTCCGGCAGGTCGCTGATCGCGACCAGCACCACGATCTGCGGATCGTCCATCGGCGCCACGCCGATGAAGGAGGCCGTGTAGCGGTCCTCGGTATCGAGCACCTTGCCGTCACTGTCGTACTCGGGCAGGATCTCAGACGTTGCGGTCTTGCCGCCGATGCGGTAGCCCGAAACATAGGCATTCTTGCCGGTGCCGTTGGCTACGACCTGCTCCATCGCCTCGCGCATATATGCGGAGGTATCCTCGGAAACGACCTGACGGACGATTTCGGTTTCGTTGGTGGACTTGACCGAGCCGTCGCCGTTCAAGACTTCCTTGACGACATACGGCTTTTTCAGCTTGCCGTCGTCCACGATGGCGCAGACCATGTTGATCATCTGGATCGGCGTTACCGTAAAGCGCTGGCCGAACGATGCCGTCGCCAGTGCGACCTCGTTCCAGTCGCTGACCACATCGGTCTGGTGGAACTGGCCCTTGCCCTCGCCCGGCAGGTCGATGCCGGTCTTTTCGGTCAGGCCGAACGCCTTGTAAAAGTCATAGAAACGCTCCATGCCCACGCTCTGCGCGATCTGCATCAGCGCATCGTTGCAGGAATTCATCAGGGCTTCGGTCAGCGTCTGCATGCCGTGGCCGCTTGTGTTTGCACACTTGATCTCCCAGTTCTCCACCTGCAGGGGAGCCGCCGCAGTAGTAGGTGTCCTCGGCATGGGTAGCACCCAGATCATACGCGGTGGAGACCGTCATCAGCTTGAAGGTGGAGCCCGGCTCGTAGTTATCCGCGATAACCGGATTGCGCCAGGTTTTCATCAGGATATTCACGCGGGCGCTGCCCAGCGCATCTACCAGATCGGAATTGTCATGAATCGCCTCCGGCAGATTGTCCAGACCGCCTTCCGTATACCATGCATCCGGAATTTCGACCTTGACGTTCTCTTCCTTGAGGATTTTCGCAACATTTTCTTGAGTTCGTTGATATACTTTTCGCTCGTCAGCTTGTAGGCATCGTTCGGATCAAAGTCCGGCAGGTTGGCCATGGCGAGCACCTCACCGGTCTTAACGTTCATAACAATGCCTGAAACGCCGTCTCGCGCCTCCGGATTGTCGGCAAGTGCGGTCTCGAGGTGCTTTTCAGATAGTTCTGGATATCGCTGTCGATGGTCAGCACCAGCGAATTGCCGTCCGTCGCAGGGATATACTGCTGGGTCTCCGGCATAATGTCCTTATTCTGTGCATTCTGCACGCGGACCAGTCGTCCGGCGGTGCCGGCCAGTTCATCGTTGTACTCGGATTCCAGACCGTATGCGCCGTTGTTGTCGCTGCCGACATAGCCCAGCACCGCAGACAGGAAGGCGCCATGCTGATAGTACCGCTTGGTATCCGGCTCGGGTAGACGCCGGTGCAGTCTGCCGCTTCGAGCTTCTCATCCAGCTCCTTGGATACGTCCTTATCGACCTTCTGCGCGATAATTTCGTACTGCGAGTTCGTCTTCTGGATCTTTTCCATCACGGTATCGTAATCAACAGCCAGCGTTTCGGACAGGATGGTCGCAAGCGTCTGCTGCTGACTTTCCGCCGTGATGCCCTTCTTGACCTTGTTCTCGTCCACAACGGCCTTCGGATCGACCGTAATGCGCTCTACGGCGGCGGATTCAGCCAGAACCTGCATGTTCGCGTCGTAGATCTTGCCGCGGTTGGGCGTGATGAACGTGTCGCGCGTCTGCAACGCCGTCGCCTGCTGCACATAGAAATCGTGATTGAATACCTGCATATACAGCAGCCGCACGCCTACCAGCCCGAAACCGATCAGTGCAAACAGCACAGTCAGCCCGCGGATACGCGTGCGCATTTGATGGTTGGGTCCCTTAACTGCCATTTAGTCAGCCTCCATATTGTTCCTGAAAAAGCGTAAGGAGTCAGAAGTTATCCACCTCTCACTCCCCTGTACGCATTGTATTCAACTGCTTATCGGATATATTCCACAAGTGCGGAAAAGCGCGCTGCCAGTGCGCTCCACAGACCGCGCAGCGTCATGCTGTCGTCTGCAACGGTGACAAGATCCGGATTGGTCAGCTCCACATATTCGATCTGCGAATTGTCCAGCTTTATCATTCCAAGCGTGTCCGTGGCGTACTGCTCTACCTCATCCATGTTCATGCTGTTCATCTGCTTGGTCGTCAGAGAAACATTCTCCGACTGCAGCTCGCTGAGCAGGTCGCTCTGCTCACTCGCTTCCGCGTAAGCTGGGTCAGCTGCATCTGGCAGAACAGGATAAACGCCGCCGTGATCGCCACCAGAAAAATGCACGGGTACACGCCCTGCATCACAGCAGGCTTGCGGCGGTGCTTCTTTTTCTTGACCGGTGCTGTCGCTACCTGCAGATGGCGTTTCGGCTGTACCTCACGCTGTGCAGGAACCTGATCTTCATATTTTCTTGCCGCGTTGTTCCTGCCAGAAGCCATCTTGCGCTTTCCTTTCTTTTGAATTTGCTTTTTCGGTTTAGATTTTTTCACAAACCCGGAGCTTCGCGCTTCGGGCGCGCGGATTCTCCTCAATTTCCCTTTCGTCCGGCAGAATCGGCTTGCGCGGCGTCAGCCGAACCTTCGGCTTTTTGCCGCAGATGCATACCGGAAAGTCCTTCGGACAGGTGCAGCCCTGTGCCGCCTGCTGAAAAAGCCGCCTTGACGATGCGGTCCTCCAGGCTGTGGAAGGTGATGACCGCCAGTCTGCCGCCCGGATTGAGACAGTCGATGGCTTTTTCCATCGCTTCCCGCACGGCACCCAGCTCATCGTTTACCGCAATGCGGATCGCCTGAAAGCTGCGCTTCGCCGGATGCTGCTTTTCGCGCAGTGCTTTCGCGGGCATGGCGCCCTTGATCACACGGACAAGCTCCAGCGTGGTCTCAATCGGCTTGTCTGCGCGTTCGCGCTCGATCGCCGCTGCGATCAGCGGTGCGTAGCGCTCCTCGCCGTACTCAAACAGAATGCGGCGGATCTCCTCGCGGCTCCAGCCGTTTACCACATCATACGCGGTCAGCTTCTGCTGCCGGTCCATGCGCATATCGAGCGGCGCATCCTGCATATAGGAAAAACCGCGCTCGGCATGGTCCAGCTGCGGAGAGGAAACGCCGAGGTCGAACAGAATGCCGTCCGCACCTGCAAGTCCCTGCCCTTCGAGCACCTTGTCGATATCGCGGAAGTCGCTCTTGACCGGTGTGACACGCTGCCATACATCCTCGAGGCGGTCCTTCGCGTTTTCGAGAGTGCTTCGTCATCTCTGTCAATACAGATCAAACGGCCGGTATCATGCAAACGCTCCGCAATGCGGAGCAGTGACCGGCGCCGCCGGTCGTGGCGTCCACATAAACGCCGTCCGGCTTGATCTGCAGAGCCTCAAGGCAAGGCTCAAGCAAAATGGATACATGATGAAATTCCATAGTTCCCTGCCCTTTTGTTAAAAATCAATATCTTCTACGTCCGCGGCAACAACTTCCGCGTCGATCTCGTCATTGTAAGCGCGCCACTTATCGCTGTTCCAGATTTCCGCGTGGTCGAGCTGACCGATCACGGTAACATCCTTCTGCAGCTCCGCAAAGGTACGCAGGTTTGCGGGAATGAGGATGCGGCCCTGTGCGTCGAGCTGTGCATCGAACGCATTGGCGAAGTAGTAGCGCTTGACGCGTCTTGCCCTTTTCGCCGTTGCCGAGCGTGCGGATCTTGTCCTCCAGACGCTTCCATTCCGCTTCCGGATAGACGGACAGACAGCCATCGAGGCCCTTGGTGACCGTGAAGTGCTCGCCGAGCTCCTCGCGCAGCTTGGCCGGCATTGCCAGACGACCCTTAGCGTCTATGGAATGCTTATATTCGCCCTTCACTCATTCACACCTGCCCTTCCGCTTTGGTGGAATTTGTGACACTTTACCCCACATCTCTCCACCTTGATTTTTATTATAGCGGTACGGAGAATAGATTGCAAGATATTTTTGCATTATTGCACGAAAATTCGGGCGTTTTTCTTACAAATTTTATAGTTTTCGCAATTTTTGCGAACAGTTGTTCGATTGTATTCGTGCGGTGTTTTCCTGCATTTTACTGTGAAGTGGAGAGTTATCCCAAAGTTTATCCACAGAGTGTGTATTTTTGTGCAATTTCAGCCGGACATTTTCAGCCCGGTGGCGCAAAGTGGGTGTGAGGTTCTCTTTTTCGGCGCCAGTGGTGAGGAGTGGGTGAGGGGTGGTGCAGACAAGGTGACGGCTGTTATCAAATAAAATTCGCAGGTGCCGTCCGCAACAACGCGTAAGCGAATTGTGCGGCACTGTCATGCCGCACCCAGCGTAGAGTTGCCGATATGTGTAGCAGTACGCTGTCTGTGAACTGCAAATTTTTCACGAAAGGCACGCAACGGTAACCCAACTGCCGTTCCTCTATTTCGCAGCGGTCGCCGCTCTCTGGTTTGCGCCAGACTCTCTTAGGAAAGGGGTGATTCACAAGAGGGTGGAAACCTTGGTGTCTACCCTCTTGTGCGCCCGCCGCGCAGGCAAGAACCGTTCGCCTATCCGGCGAAAAACTCCCGCCCGTTAGAAACGAACACGCTCACGCAGTTCGTGTCTCCCAGTCACCCTAGTGCCGAGAAAGGCTGCGCAGAATTCCCGTTGTGCCGGTACCGCAAAGAACACGAAAAGCAGCCACCCGAAGGTGACTGCCTGCATTTCGTTTTTACTTTGCGATGCTCTTGAAGCGCTGGCGTGCCTTGCGTACCTCCTCCAGACCGAGAGCTACTGCCTCCTCGGTACGCTTGAGGGTATCCTCGCAGTACTCATTTGCCACGCGGCGCAGCTCACGAGCCTGAATCTCGGCATTGCCCTGTACTTCCTTGGCCTTGCGGCGTGCCGCTACGACAATCTCGGTCTCGAGACCATCTGGCGTGCATCCTCCTCAGCCTGACGGCGGATCGCCTCAGCCTCGCGCTTGCCGGATGCCAGCATCTCACTGCGCTTTGCAACAATTTCCTGTGCCTGCTGCAGATCGTTTCGGCAGAGCCTCACGCAGCTCGTCCAGCATATCCAGCATGTGGTCGCGCTCTACGATGCACTTCTCGCCTGCCAGCGGAATACCCTTTGCGTCCTGCACCATATCATACATGCGGTTAATGAGTTCCTCTAAAGTTGCCATTTTTACTCTCCTTTCTAATTCGGCGCACAATGTCCTGCATAATCCCCTCAGGGAACAAAATCGGCGACACCGCCGCCGTGTACCGCAATATCCTTCACGATCGAGGAAGAGAGGTACATATATTCCGCACTTGTCATCAAAAACACGGTATCCAGCTCAGGGTTGAGCTTGCGGTTGGCAAGTGCCATTTGGAATTCGTATTCAAAATCCGAAACCGCACGCAGACCCTTTACGATGGCGCATGCGTTTTTCTGCTTGGCGTAGTCCGCCAGCAGGCCGCCGAAGGATTCCACCTCGACGTTTGGCAGGTCAGCCGTTGTCCGCTTTAAGAATTCCACACGTTCCTCGGCGGTAAAAGCGGGTTTTTGTTCTGGTTGTGCATTACCGCAACGATCAGCCGGTCAAACATGACCGACGCACGGCGGATGATATCCAGATGTCCCAGTGTGACAGGGTCAAAGCTGCCCGGATAAATCGCAATTTTCATTTATTTCATTCCGTTTCGCCACTCTGCCGCTGCAGAATGGTAATCATGGTAGCGCCGTAGCGGCGTTCCCGCACGACCGCGAAGCCGTGGGAGAATCTGTCCTCTACTGCACTTTCTCATATTATTATACCATTTACAGAGAGAATGTCAAACGTTTCTATCTGTTTCAGCGCATTTTCTAAGATCACGCTGCCGTACGGAGGATCGAGGAAGATCACGTCGTACCGTTCCCTGCCTGCTTTGGAAACAAATTCCGCTGCCTCCGTGCGGTGGAGCGCCGACTTATCCTTCACACGCGCACTTTCGACGTTTTTGCTCACGATGCCGTAAGCTGTCTTGTTGTGCTCGACAAAATCGCAGTGAGCAGCGCCGCGCGAGAGCGCCTCAATGCCAAGCTGACCGGTGCCCGCAAACAGGTCGAGCACCTCGGCACCGCGCACATGATCCTGTATCAGATTGAATACGTTTTCTTTTACCCGATCGGTGGTCGGGCGGGTGTTCATGCCGGGCACGGGCTGCAATTTACAGCCCCGCGCAGTTCCGGATACAACTCATGGTAGCCTCCTGCTGAAATCTAACTGTTTGAAAATTAGGAATTAGTAGTTAGTAATTAGTAATTACCATATGATTTTATCTCTGTCGGGCGCACACTGTGCACCCCTACGATAAAGCCATAGGCTCAATGCTGCCCGGCAGGGGCGAGCAGTGCTCGCTCACCACCAAGTCAAACCGTAACGCTAATAATTACTAATTTCTAATTACTCATTATGAAAAAATTCGTATACGCTCTGCGCGGCATTCCTCGGCAGAATCCTTGCCAGCTCCTGCTCGGACGCCTGCCGGATATTCTCAATACTGCCGAAGTGCTTGAGCAGGTCGGTTCTGCGCTTATCGCCCACGCCGGGATTTTATCCAGTGTGGAGCCGCGCACCTTTTGCCGCCCAGCTTGCGGTTATACTCGATGGCGAACCGGTGGACCTCCTCCTGCATGCGGCCGATGAGCGCAAACAGCGCCGGAGTCGCCGAGATGCCGAACTCACGGCCGTCCGGTGCAACGAGGGCACGGGTACGGTGGCGGTCGTCCTTGACCATGCCGAAGCACGGAACCGACAGCCCGAACGAGTCGAGCACCTCCTTGCAGACGTGCACATGACCCAGACCGCCGTCGATCATGAACGCGTTCGGCAGCGGCGCAAAACTTCTCGTCGCCGTCCACATAGCGCTGCACGCGGCGCGTGAGCATTTCGCGCATGGAGGCGTAGTCGTCCTGTCCGTTGGCGGCACACGCAATCTTAAACTTGCGGTAATCGCTCTTTTTCGGCTGACCCTCGACAAACACGATCATCGAGCCGACCGTATCCTGTCCGGCGAAGTTGGAAATGTCGTAGGCTTCCAGCCGAAGCGGCAATGCCGCCATGCCGGTGACATTCTGCAGCAGTTCAAGCGATTTATGCCGTCTCTCGGACTGCTTCTCTCTGCGTTCGATCTCCTCGAAGGCGTTTTTTCTCCGCGAGGCGGGTCAGCACCGGCGTTCGCCGCGCTGCGGCACGGCCAGCTCGACCTTGCGCTCTGCGATGGATGAAAGGTACTCGCCCACGGCGTCCTGCTCCTCGATTTCATGCGAGAGCAAAACGGTTTTCGCCACCGCATTGCGCTGCGCGTAATACTGCTTGATGAACGAGGAAAGCACCTCGGCAGGATCGCTCTCGGTGACGTGGAAGAACGTGTATTCCTTATCCTGCAGCGTGCCGACGCTGTAATGCAGCACGCAGACGCACGCACGTGTCTGTCCCTGCACAAAGGCGATAACATCCAGCTCTGCGAACGCACCGGCAACCACATGCTGCTTGGTGCCCAGCTTCTGGATGGCACGCAGGCGGTCACGCAGGACGGCGGCACGCTCAAACTGCAGTTCCTCGGCGGCTTCGTTCATCTTCTCAGTCAGCTCACGCTCGAGCTTTTTTGCGTCGCCCTCGAACAGCGAGATCGCCTGTTCGATCAGCGCGTGATACTCCTCCGGACTGACCTTGCCGGTGCAAGGCGCACAGCAGCGGCCGAGGTGCAGATTCAGGCACGGCCGGTCCTTGCCGATGTCCCGCGGGAAGGAACGCGCACAGCTTTTGAGGTGCAGTGCTTCTCCGATCGTATCAATCGCTCGTCTTGCCGCACCGCGGCCCATGTACGGACCGAAGTACCGCGCTCCGTCATGTGCAGGCTTGGAGACAATTTTGAAATCCGGGTAGGGCAGCGTGGTGTCCAACCGCACATAGGGATAGCCTTTGTCGTCCTTGAGCAGAATGTTATACTTTGGCTTGTACTTCTTTATCATCGAGTTCTCGAGCACGAGCGCTTCAAACTCGCTGTCCGTGACGATGATATCGAAGTCGTCGATATGGCTGACCAGCTGGCGCGTCTTGGCGTTCAGCCGTTCGGGCGGCTGGAAGTAGTTGGACACGCGGTTCTTCAGCAGCTTGGCCTTGCCGACGTAAATCACCTTGCCGGTCTTATCCTTGTGCATGTAAACGCCGGGCTGCATGGGCAGCTTGCGCACGCGCTCCTTCAGCTGTTCTCTTGTCATGCGAACTGCCCTCCTTCCCTCAATCATCATTTGCAAAAATAAAAGCGCCGATCAAAACAACCGGCGCTTTTCCCTCAGGACGCGATAACTTAGTCAGTAAAATTGGATGTGATAAGCTCAACCAGTGCGGAAACAGCCTCTTCCTCATCCGGGCCATCAGCGATCAGGTTGATGGTAGTGCCCTTGGTGATACCCAGGGACAGAATGCCGAGCAGGCTCTTCGCGTTTACGCGGCGCTCTTCCTTTTCTACCAGGATGGTAGACTTGAACTCATTTGCCTTCTGAAAATGAAAAAAGTTGCCGGGCGGGCATATAAGCCTACCTGATTGGTAACCTGTACCTCTTTTGAATACATATCTGCATCGCTCCTATTTCTTCAAATCCGTTGTATATAGTCTATCGCTTTTTTGCATTTTCGTCAAGGATTATTTCCATATGTGTCCTTTGCTTTTTAGATGAATTTTTCAAAAACGTACTAATTTATAGGGCATTATGCCCTATTCACCGGTTTTTGATTCCTGAAACAGGTATTTTTAGGGCAATACCACATAATTCATTAAAAGAAATCTATGCGTAAACTGTGCGGGATTTCCTCAACGCAATTCGACGATTGTTACGCCCTGCTCTCCTTCGCCGTAAACACCACTGCGGACGCTCTTGACGCGCTTGTTTTCCGCAGATGCTGCTGCACAGCCGTGCGGAGCACGCCGGTTCCCTTGCCGTGGATGACCGTGACAGACGGCAGTCCGGCCATGATGGCGCGCGACAGGAAGTTGTCCACCTCAAAGAGAGCCTCCTCGGCGCTCATGCCGCGCACATCAACCTCGCTTTCTGCCGAGCGGATGTTAAGTTCTCTGCGCGGAGCGTCACGCCGCGGCTGCGGCTTGGGCTTAGGCGCGTTCTTCTTCTCCTCGACGAGGCGCAGCTCGTTCTCCTTGACCGTCATCTTCATCGGGCCGGCCTGCACCTGCACGCCGCCGTCCCTGTCCGCCGGAGCGAGCACGGTCGCAATAACGCCGCCGACGTTGAGCAGGCGCACACGGTCGCCCTTCTGCACCGAACGAATCTCGTCAGCCTCGACAACGCGCTTCTGGATGCCGCGCCGCTGTTCGTTCTCGGTTTTGGGTGATGACACCGCGCAGCGCCGCCTTGGCTGCCGCGAGGTTCTGGTCGGCGTTCTTCTTCTGCGCCTTCTTTTTTGAGCGTTTCCAGCTCGTCAAACACGGTTTCTGCCGTCATGCGGGCGTTTTTGAGGATGTTGTCCGCCTGTCCGCGGGCGCTCTCCATCATCTTGTCCACACGGTCCTCGGCGGCATCACGCTCGGCACGCATCTTGTCGCGCTCGGACTGCGCCGCAGAGCGCATGCGCTGCGCTTCTTCCTTCATCTGCTCGACACGACGGCGTTCGCGCTCCAGTTCCGCCAGAACGTCCTCGAAGCGGGCATCCTCGGTGGAGACCTGCTCCTTCGCCCGCTCGATGATGGTCGGCTGGAGGCCGAGCCGCGCCGCAATCGCGAACGCATTCGACTTGCCCGGAATGCCGGTCAGCAGACGGTAGGTCGGCTGCAGGGATTTGACGTCAAACTCGCAGGAGGCGTTCTCAACGCCGTCCGTGGTCAGCGCAAAGGTTTTCAACTCGGCGTAGTGCGTGGTGGCGGCAACGCACGCGCCCATCTGGCGGGCATAGCCGATAACAGCAACCGCCAGAGCCGCACCCTCAACCGGGTCGGTACCCGCACCCAATTCGTCGAACAGCACGAGGTCGCCCTGCCCGCAGCAGTCCATGATGGACACGATGGTCTTCATGTGCGAGGAGAACGTTGACAGATTCTGTTCGATGCTCTGCTCGTCACCGATATCGGCGTAAACGTGTTCGAACAGGCCGATTTCCGACTGCTCGTTCGCCGGAATATGCAGGCCGCTGGCAGCCATGAGCGACAGCAGACCGAGAGTTTTGAGCGAAACCGTCTTGCCGCCGGTGTTCGGGCCGGTGATGACGAGCGTGTCGTAATCATAGCCGATGGCGATGTCGATAGGCACCGCCTTGTCCTTATCGCGCAGCGGATGGCGCGCGCGAAGCAGCTTGCAGCGGCTGCCGTCCTCAACAAGCACAGGCGCACAGGCGTTCATGTCGAACGACAGCTTGGCACGCGCAAAGATGAAGTCCAGCGTGGTCAGCGCATCGTAGTCCTGCTCGATGGCGCCCTTGTACATGGACACGCGCGACGACAGCTCCGCGAGGATGCGTTCGATCTCGTTTTCCTCTCGGCCTTCGAGCACCTTAATCTGGTTGTTGATTTCCACGACCTGCTGCGGCTCGACGAACACGGTCGCACCGGTGGACGAGGTATCGTGCACCAGACCAGGCACATCACCGCGGTGCTCCACCTTGACCGGCACAACGAAGCGGCCGTTTCTCTGGGTGATGATATTCTCCTGCAGGTACTTGGAGCGCTCGCCCGAGATCATGCGGTTGAGCGTTTCGCGCACCTTGCCGGACACGCGGCGCAGCTCACGGCGGATGCTCAGCAGCTCGGGAGACGCACCGTCCGCGATCTCCTCCTCGGAGATGATGGCGGTCGTGATGGATTCCTCCAGGTCGCGGTTGCCAGAGAGCAGACCGAAAACAGGCGTGAGCGTGGTCTTGGTTTCGTGCTCGGCATCGTACAGCAGGGGCACGGCGCGCGGTCTGCAACAGACTTGCCACAGCCAGCAGCTCGCGCGGGTTAAGCGTGCCGCCGCGGTCCGCACGGGACAGGATCGCGCCGACCTCTCGGATGCCGCCAAAGGCAGGGCTGCCCTGCCGAACCATCAGGTCCTTCGCGTCCGTGGTCTGCTGCAGCCACAGCTCGGCCTGCTCGTGGTCGTCCAGCGGACGAAGAGCGGCATTTCTCCTTTGCCGCCTGCGATGCCGCCTGTTCGGCCAGTTTTTCCAGTATTTCGTAGTATTCCAGTGTTTTAAGGGATTTTTTCGCCTAATTTGTTCATTTCAAATCCTCTCAATTATAATTTAGGAATTATTTCAACCTATTGCGCAGGGTTTCGTTGATGGATTACCAATATACATTCACATACCCACGCAACCCTACGACATTTCTATAAGTTTACCCCATCCAAACCAGTACCGCCATGACCGCCAGCGACACGATGACAAGCACCATATTCCCGCGCCAGATGCGCAGCAGCGCCGCACCGGTCTCGCCGCTTTCCTCGGCGGTGTACTGCCACTGTTTTCTCCGGCTGGGGTTCCAGAACCAGATAAAGCCGAACTCGGCGGCAATGCGCTGATAGTCCTCATTCGGCAGATTGGCCTTGCAGTCGTTCAGGAAGCACCGTCCCAGCCACAGCATATATCCGATGGCGCACAGTACACCAAGCGGCAGCACGAGCATCTTTGCGCTCGGTATGAGCCAGTACAAGGCGATCGCACAGACGTCTGTAAGAATCAGATTTCTCGTTACCTTCCACATGGAGACTGCTTTGCGATCCATACTGCTGCTCCTTTCTGTCACCCGTTTATTGGGATAGATGAGTATTCGTGTAGAAATGCGTAGAATGTTGTAGAAGAATACACTATTATTCTAAATATTGTATATTTCTCTACGCGTTTATATACCATCACTTCATCGGCGCCTGCAGCGACCGATAAAACTGCAGACTCTCAAACTCCGCGTCCGAGGTGGTACTTCACATACTCCTCGGCCATGCCGCAGAACTGCTCTCTGGCGGGTCCGCTGAGTGCGAACGCATACACCTTGTGCGGCTCGGCTGTCAGCACATGAAGCATTGCCCGCAGGGTACTGTCCACAAGCTGTGCATAACCGCCGACACGCTTCGCGCACTTTGCGTCCGCGGCTGTGCCCGCCCGAACGGAAAAGCACACCGGCGGGTTCTCTATCACCTCGCCGCACACGCCGCACGAGGTTAAATCCGGCGCATAGCCGCTCTCGGCCATAATGCGCCACTCGAACGCCGCCTTGACAAGCTCCGGGTCGCGTTTGCCGCCCTCGAGTGCATACAGCGCGTACAGCAGCAGACGGCACAGTGCCGGATTGTCGAAATCCGGCACGGTCAGAGCGGTTGTCAGCTCGTTTAAGTAGCACGACAGCGCATACTTTTCGATATCGCCTGCCAGCGCGAAGAATGAGTGCACAAGGTCGGCGTCTCTTAACGTGTACCTGCCGCCTCTGTCCGACAGAATGAACTCCGAGTAGCACAGCTGCCGTGCCGCCGGATTCTGCTTTTTGCCGCGCCGCGTTCTTTGCACAGGATTTCAATTCTGCGGCCGTCCTCGGTCAATGCGGTCAGATAGCGGTCAAAGTCACCGAAATCCACCTCACGCAGACCGAGTGCCCGCAGCTTGACCTCGGCCATTTACTGATCCTCGTAGCCGAAGTTGCGCATCTGGTACTGGTTGTTGCGCCAGCCCTCCTTGACCTTGACCCAAAGCTCGAGAAACACTTTGGCGTCCAGCATGCGCTCAATATCCGCGCGGGCCTGCCGGCCGATCTCCTTCAACATCGCGCCCTGCTTGCCGATGATAATGCCCTTGTGGCTGGCCTTCTCGCAGTAGATGACCGCGTTGATTTCGATCAGGCCGTCCTCCCGCTCGTTCCAACGCTCAATGCCGACGGCTACACCGTGCGGAACCTCGCGGTCGAGCAGGCGCAGCATCTTCTCGCGGATAATTTCAGCGACAAGCTGACGCTCCGGCTGATCGGATACCATGTCCTCCGGGAACAGCTGCGGGCCTTCGATGGCGTATTTGTCGATTTCGGTGAGCAGCTCCTCTACGCCCTCACCGGTGCGTGCCGAGATGGGCACAACCGCGTCGAACTCATGCACCGCCGCATAGGTCGCGATAACGGCCAGCAGCTCCTCCTTCTTGACGGTGTCGATCTTATTGATGACAAGGATTGCCGGCATATGATGCTGCTTGATCTGTGCAATCAGGCTTTCCTCAGCCGGACCGATGTTCGGGATCGGCTCTACCACCAGAACGGCAACGTCCACCTCGGAAACCGTATCCGTCACCACCTTGCACATGTAGTCGCCCAGACGGGAGCGCGGCTTGTGCAGACCCGGGGTGTCCAGCAGAACATACTGCGTTTCACCGCGGCTGAGTACACCGTAATGCGCGTGCGCGTGGTCTGCGGCTTGCTCGATACGATAGCCACCTTCTGGCCCACCAGCTTGTTTGTCAGCGTGGATTTGCCCACGTTCGGCCGTCCTACAACGGATACGACCGCAGTTTTTGTAATCTTGCTCATTATTTATCTCCAGTACAGTAATTGAGAATTGAGAATGGAAAATATCGCTATCCTTGCGCGAATTCTCCATTTTCCATTCTCCATTATTATTGAATTCTTCCAAAATGAAAAACGAACCAAACCGCAAACGGCACGGTGACCACAACCGCCATGCCAAGCCACAGCCTGTACCACAAAAATTTGATGGCTGCCGCAAGCACGCCGTTTCCGATAAAGATACACGCGCCGACCGCGACACACGCCGCCGCGCACACAAAAACGCCCGCCGCCGCGATATCCTTCGCGTTGCGTACCATGCCGTCATACCCGCTCGCCTGCTTGTCGCACAGACGCTCGATGGCGGTATTCAGCAGCTCCGCGCCCATAGTAAGGCCGAAGCAGATACACAGGATGGCCGCTTCGGTCATGCTCACGCCGCCGAACACACCGAACAGGATGACGTAGAACGCCGCCGTCATGTGCACGCGGAAGTTGCGCTCGTCACGGATACACAGCCGCAGGCCGCGGAACGCGTGCAGAAAGCTCTCGCTCAGTTTTCGGATATTCTTTTTCATGGCTCAGTCCCGCGTCAGGCCGAGGAACGCAAGGTTGTCCTCTTCCTTGCTGCGCATCAGGCGAGTGTCCTCGTCATTGCGCTCGTGGTCGTAGCCGAGCAGGTGCAGCACGGAATGCGTGGTCAGGTAGCCGCACTCTCTTGCAGGCGAGTGCCCAAACTGCTCCGCCTGCTCGCAGGCGCGCGTATAGCACAGGATCATATCACCGAGCATGACACAGCCGGAGTCCGGTTCGGCCTCCAGCTCCTCCTGCGGCTCGCCGTTGAGGTACTCGTACATCGGGAACGAAAGAACGTCGGTCACGGCGTCCTTATTCCGGTATTCGGCGTTCATTTCGCGGATGGCGTCGGCATCGACAACGGTAACGTCGATTTCGGCGTCAAAGTCCACCTGCTCACTCTTCAGCACACGCTCGGCGCAGGTGCGGATCAGCTCACGCACGCTGTTTTCGTCTGCTACCTCGGTCTCAAAGCCGATATTGATCTGATTATTCATCATTTTCCCTCCTTGCGGCGGGTCGAAAGGCGTTTTCCTGCCGGTTTTGCGGCAGGCTTGCCCTTTGCCCTTTTTTTGTTTTCGTACTCTGCATACGCCTTGACGATGCGCTGCACCAGCTCATGGCGCACAACGTCCTTTTCAGTCAGGAAGCACTGGGCGATGCCCTCTACGCCGTCCAGCACGCGCAGCGCCTCGCGCAGACCGGACTGCTTGCCGTCCGGCAGGTCGATCTGGGTAATATCGCCCGTAATGACCGCCTTGGAGCCGAAGCCCAGTCGGGTGAGGAACATTTTCATCTGCTCGGCGTCGTGTTCTGCGCCTCATCGAGAAGCGGGGCAGAAACCTGAGCCTCGCCCGCGCGTCGTGCGTCGAGCGTCCGCGCGCATGTACGCAAGCGGGGCAACCTCGATGGAGCCGCGCTCCTGATATTTGGTGAAATTGTCCGCGCCGAGCATGTCAAACAGACCGTCGTACAGCGGGCGCAAATACGGGTCTACCTTGCTCTGCAGGTCGCCGGGCAGAAAGCCGAGCTTCTCGCCCGCCTCGACCGCCGGACGGGTCAGGATGATGCGGGAGACCTGCTTGTCCCGAAAGGCCGCAACCGCCGCCGCAACCGCAAGATAGGTCTTGCCGGTACCGGCAGGGCCAACGCCCATGACGATGGTGTTCTTGCGGATGGCCTCCATGTATTTCTTCTGGCCGAGCGTTTTCGCCTTGACCGGCTTGCCCTTTGCCGTGATGCACAGCACATCGCGGCTCATCGTGTGGACCTCGCTCTCGCGGCCGTCCTTCGCCAGCCCGATGACGTACTGCACGGTCTGTGTGCCGATGGATTCTCCTCGGCCTGCCATCGCCAGCAGCGCCGTAATCGCGCGGGCAGCGATGGACACGCCTTCGTCCTCGCCGGTGATTTTCAGCTCGGTTCCGCGGCTGATGACCGAGACGTTCAGTTCGCGCTCGATCTGCTTGATGTTTTCGTCAAATGCACCGAATACTGCCATCAGCAGTTCAGTCTGCTCGATTTGCATTACCTGTTCTATGGTTACACCCTCTTAAATAGTAGTTATATCATTTTTTGCCCTCACCCCGCCGAATGTAGATTCATCTGCAACATTTATCCCGTAGGGAGGCCATTGGCCTCCCACGCTATGGCTAAACGGATGCACGGGCGACCACCGGTCGCCCCTACAGTTACCCATGTACCGATTGTTTAACGACGGGGTGAGGGCAGAAGGTGAATTGCGGCAAAGCCGCAAGAGAAGCCCTCTGGGGTGCCCCGCCCTACGGTATATTGTAAATTTGTGCAGCGATTATAACATGCGGATTATCGTTTATTTTTTCCGATTACGCACCAGAAACCCACCGCAAAACACAGCCACACCACCGAAACCGCCAGCGGCAGAAGCATTGCGGCAAATGCGGAAGCCATGAAATTCGTCACACCGAAAAACGGCACGAGAAACACACTAAACGGCAGCAGCACCGAATTTACCGGAAGGATATCCGCCGTCATAAAGCAAACCGGCTGCCGCACCAATCGCAATCAGCGCCGATGCAATCGTCAGCAGGCACATTACAGTATTGCTTTTCCGCCATGCGCACACCAGCAGCGATATCAGCACGATAAACACCGCGCTGACACAGAGTTTGCCTGCGCTCGCGGAACCGCCGTGAAGCCAGTCCGAGCCGTTTACGGCAAATGCTGCTGCGGTGCTCAGTCCTGCGAGAATCGTCGTAAGTTTACGGTTCATAGGCGTCTCCTTTTCTGTCTCTACGGCACCTGTTCCATCTCCGCATTTTCCTCCGGAATGGTACTGTCATCCACGGCCTCGGTGCCGATCTGCTCCTCGGCGTGGACAGTGAGGTACAGCACAGCCGCGCCGTTCTGCTCGGTGAACGTTTCGCTGTGGCTCGTCACCATGCCGTCGATATCCGCGGCGGTCTCACCCAGTGCGCGCGAGAGCATATCCACCCGCACGTCCTCGGCGGTGCGCGTCGTCGGCTCCCGCTCGTAGAATGTATACGTTTGTGTGACCAGCGCCACAGGCAGCACCACGCTGTCCGACAGCCAAAAATGTCTGGTCGTTACTATTTTATCACAAGTACCCCCTGTAATTCCACTGCCAATATAGAAATTTAACCGTTTATTTCCCATCACCAGTGCATATTGATGACGAATTTTCCCCGTATACCGCTTGCTCTGCTCAGTGAGCGGCCGCGCCGCCTGAACCGTATGCGTGGTGTACGCCTGCACGGTGCCGCGCGCATGCGCTGTGCGGTACTTTCCGCCTTCGCGTGTTGGCTCGACAAGACCGCTGATGAGCGTATCGCCGGTCTGCACCGCGTCTCCTGCCCGCACCATTGGCTGTCCCTCGAGCGCACGCACCTGCGTTACCACGCCGTCCCGCGCGGCCACCACCTTAGTAATGGCGTGCTCGTCCAGCACCTCCGGCGGGTCGGTACTGCCGTAGGCGACCACGGTCAGGCTGTTGCCCCGCAGATTAAGCGAAAAGAACGTGATATTCGGCTGCAGCTGCATCATTTTCCACCGTATCTGACGGGTGTTCAGCTTCTTGATGGGCATGCCGATGTGCACGCCCATTTCGCTCAGCTGCTGCATGACAGCCGTTTCGTCTATCGCCGGTGCGATCTCGGTCTGTATCGCCCATACATGCGTGCCGAGCAGCCAGCACAGCGCCGTGGCGAATACGGCTCCGCCCCAGAGCGCCGTGCGCGGACGCAGACGCGCCGCAAGGAACGGCAGACCGCGTTTTCGGAGAATATGCACGCGGCATCCCGTGCGGCCCATGTGCCGTCTGAGCATCCGGAAATCCCGGATGGACAGGGTTGCGTGCAGCTCGTTCCATGCCGTGCGGTCCATCTGCCGCAGCGTGATACCCTGCGCCGCGCACAGGTTGAGAAACCGCGTCAGACTTGCGCCTGTCACGCGCACGCGCACCTGCCCGCAGGCCAGCAGCCACAGCCGCCCGATCATTCGCGCCCCTCCTTCCTCACTCGGTCGTGATGTACTCCACCGACGAAATCACTCCCATCACCGCCAGTTCGTCCATAGAAAGCGCCGTCAGCTCCAAATCCGCACCCAGAATGCGCACCTCGCACCCGCGGCACTTGACGCGCAGGATGCTGTCATCGTATTCCTGTATGCCGCAGTGGTTCTCCACGATCACCCGGCTGTCTCCGAGGATTTCCACGCGCGGACGGTTTGGGTGGAGGTCCTCCATGAGTTCGGCGTATAAGTTATCGCGTGCCATCATTATTCCTCCTTCAATACACGAGAAATAATTGAAAATTGAAAATTGAGAATGGAGAATTGCGGTATCGCGCAATGCGCGATTATTAATTCGGCGCTTTGCGCCGCACATTCATTTTCCATTTTCCATTCTCCATTTTCAATTATTCCCCCTCCAAACTATATGCTTTGGCGTACTGAAACTTTCCTGCTTCTCATACACTGTTCCGAGGTGACGCTATGAAGCTGCTCTTATCGCTGGCTCTTTTGCCGCGTTTTTGCTTTGCCCGACTGCCTGCGCGGATGGTGTCCGCGAGGGGCTTCCTTTAGCCGCAGCGCAGGCTTTACCGGCTTTATTTCCGTTTTTCGTCATCAGCGGACTGCTTGTCCGCTGTGATACCGCGCGGCTGTCGCCGCTGCTGGCGAAGCCGCTTGCCCGCTTATACGGCCTGCCGCCCGAGGCTGCGCCTGCACTGGTGCTCGGACTCATCGGCGGGTATCCGGTCGGCGCCGCGACCGCATGTGCGCTGCTCTCCGAGGGTGTGCTTTCCCGCGAAGCGGCAGAGCGCGTGAACCGGTTCTGCAACTGCGCCAGTCCGGGCTTCTGCATCGGACTGGTTGGTCTCGGCGTGTTCGGCTCCGCGCAGGCAGGCGCGATGCTATACGGGATACATATCGTTTCGGCACTGATCGTCGGATTGTTTTCCGCGCGTACCCCATTATCTGCCGTGTCGCAGCGTATCCATAACCGGAACCGCACCTCATTCCCCTCGATTTTCTGCGCGTCCGTACAGCAGGCAGCGTCCACGGCGCTGACCGTGACGGCATTTCTGACCATGTTTTCCATCCTGCTGCGGCTGCTTTCGCCGGTTTTTGCACTTTTGCCGTACGGAAACGTACTGGACGGCATGATCGAGCTGACTAACGGCTTAGACGAGCTGACGGTGCTGACGCTGCCGCGCAGGACACGGCTGACGCTTGCGTCCTTCCTGCTGGGATTTGGCGGACTGGCTGTGCAGTTTCAGGTGCGCGCCCTCGCGGAAGCACACGATTTGCCGGTGCGCGGCCTGTTTGCCGCAAAGCTGCTGCACGGTACGCTCGCAGCTGTGCTGACGGCTTTCCTGTTTTCCCTCTCGCCTGCCGTGCTGACGGTTTCCTCACCGGAGCTGACACCGATATCGGTACGGTTCCGGTATACGCTTGCTGTGCTGTTCGTTTCCGCTTTGTATCCAATTTGGGGGTGGAAAAAAGCGCAGGAAATGATATATAATATTTATATATGTCTTGTGTCCGCCGATACTGATCCTGTCGGACACTTTTTCACCTGATTTTATCACGACTGGAGTGACCACGCATGAGGCTCAAAAAGCTGCTGCGAAAAATATAGAACCGCGCTGCACCTACTGCGCGCACGGCTCTCCGCTGGCGGACGGCGAACGCATTGCCTGCCGCAAACGCGGTGTGGTAAACGGCACCGATCACTGCCGTTCTTTCCGCTACGATCCGCTGCGGCGCACACCGCCCAAGCCGGCGGTTCTGCGCGGGCACTTCACCGATGCCGATTTTTCTTTAGGAGATACCGATGAAGAGCAATAATTTCAAAAACCGTCTTACCGCACTGGCGCTGTGCTTTACACTGCTGCTTGGTGCGGCGCCGATCACCCGCGCTTATGCCGTGAATGACGAGAGTGATACCTCATCGAGCCAGTCGGATTCCGACAGCACGGACACCTCGTCCACCGATTCCGACGGCACGGACACCTCGTCCACCGATTCGGACAGCACGGATTCTGCCGACAGCAAGGATTCCAAGGACGCGACCGCCGACAACGACAAGGACGTTACCGCAGCGGCAAGTGAAGCGCCTGCCGTAACGGCTACCGCCGCCCTGCTCATCAGCCCGGATTCCGACATGGTGCTGTATGAGAAAAATGCGGACGAAAAGCGGTATCCGGCGTCCACGACCAAAATTATGACCGCGCTGCTGACGCTTGAGAATGTCAAGGATCTGAACGAGACCGTCACAGCCGAACAGGGCGACTTCGCCAAGGTTACATCGGACAGCTCGAACGCAGACATCAAGGTCGGTGAGACCGTGCGCGTCATCGACCTGCTGTATGCGCTTATGCTGCCCTCCGCAAACGAGGCGGCGTACATGCTCGCGCGCCATGTCGGCGGCACGAGCGAGCACTTTGTGGACATGATGAACACCCGCGCCGAGGAGCTTGGCTGCACCGGAACGCATTTCTGCAACCCGTGCGGCCTGCACGAAGAAGACCACTACACCACCGCCCGTGATCTGTACCTCATTGCCCGCGAGGCCATGAAGAACGACACGTTCACCAACATTATCGACACCGTGCAGTACCGTATGCCCAAGACCAACATGCACGAGGAACGCATCATCTTCACCACCAACCAGCTCATCTTCAGCTCGTTCAATCCGTGGTCGTACCCGTACAACAAGGGCATCAAAACCGGACATACCTCGCAGGCGGGCAACTGCTTTGTCGGCTACGCGGAGTACGGCGATGCCAAGCTGTATTCGGTCGTGCTCGGCAGTGCCGCCTCGTCCAAGGAGTACCCGACGGTAGCGGCCAGCTTCACGGATACCAAATCGCTGTATAAGTGGGGCTTCACCCACTTTAAGACCAAGACCGTTGCGAAAAAAAAGGGCGACACGCTCGCCCATGTAAAGGTGGATCTGTCCACGCAGACCGATCAGCTGGTTCTGACCGCGAAAAACGATCTGGTAGCGCTGCTCCCTGCCGATGTAGAGACCGATTCGCTGGAAGCGACACCCAATCTGCCGGAAGCCGTTGACGCGCCCATCAAGGCCGGTGATGTGGTCGGCAGCATGACATACAGCTACAACGGCACGTCCTACGGCACGGTCGAACTGGTCGCGCTCAGCGATGTGGAAATGAGCCGCGTACTCTATTACTCGGACAAGCTGAGCCATTTCTTTCAGAGCACCGTGTTCAAAATCGTGCTGATCGCAGCCGCAATCTTCATCGTGCTGTACATTCTGTTCAACATCACATTCGGCGGAATCCGGCGCCGCCGTCGCCGCAAGGCGATGCGCAAGCGCTACGATAACGATGATTATCCGCGCAGACACCGCCGATAAACAATCGCATACCGGCGGTTCAGCGAACTGCAAATACAGAGGCGGACCCATGTGTCCGCCTTTCATCTTACCCCAAAAAAATCATACGTCAAAAGGAGCCTTTTCCCATGCAAATCATCGCAGACCTGCATACCCACACCAATGTAACCGACCACGCGTTCAGCACGCTCACCGAAATGGTGCAGGCGGCCGAGGACCGCGGTCTTGCGGCTATCGCCATCACCAACCACGGCCCCACCAATCCGGACGGCCCGCACGAGTGGCATTTCTCCAACCTGGACCTTATCCCGCGCAAGATCGGCAAGGTAACGGTCATTCGCGGCATTGAATTCGACATCACCGCTCCGGCAGGCGGCATCAACGTCATTTCCAACAAGAGTCTCAAGCCCGTTGAGTTTGCGCTCGCGTCCTTCCACGAGTGCATGTTCCCGCCGGTGGACAGCAGCGTGCACACGGCGGCGCTCGAGGCCATCCTGTACAACCCGTATGTCAACGCGTTCGGCCACCTCGGCAACTCCAACTTCCCGTTCGACCACGAGTACATCATCAGCCGCTGCAACGACCACGGCAAGATTGTCGAGATCAACAACGCGTCTCTGTCCATCCGTAAGGGCAGCCATGACAACTGCATGGACATCGCCCGCCTGTGCATGAAGTATGAGGTGCCTATCTCGGTGGACAGCGACAGCCATATCTGCTACCGCGTCGGTCATGTGGAGGGCGCACTGGAAATGCTCGAGGAAATTGGTTTCCCGGAGGAGCTGATCATCAACAGCAGTGTGGAGCGGCTGAACAACTATTTCAAAGGGCCGCGGCCTGCATCTGTTCGACGAGGAGGATTTGCTGTGAGAATTGGTATTGATCTGGGCGGCACGACCGTCAAGGCGGCGCTCTGCACCGAGGACGGCACGCTGCTGTGCAAGGACAGCCTTCCGACCCGGACCGGCAACGCAGCCGGCCTGAAAGCAGATATGAAAACGCTGGCGCTCTCGCTGTGTCGGGCGCACAGCTGTGCGGTAGAGGACGTAACGGCAATCGGCATCGGCGTGCCCGGCTCGTTTGACAAGAAAACCTGCACCCTGCGGTTCGGTACCAATCTGGATCTGAATAACGTCAGCTTTGCGGATGCGTTTTGCCGGAGTTCGGCTGTCCGGTGCATCTGGATAACGATGCCAACTGCGCCGCGCTCGGCGAAGCGACTGCCGGTGCGGCCAAGGGCACGCGCAACATGCTGATGGTAACGCTCGGCACCGGCGTTGGCGGCGGCATTATCATTAACGGCCAGCTGTACACCGGCTGCAACGGCATTGCCGGTGAGATCGGGCACATGGTCATCCAAAAGGACGGCGAGCCGTGCAACTGCGGACGGCGCGGCTGTCTGGAGGCGTACTGCTCGGCGGCTTCGCTCGTGCGGTTTGCCGAGCGTGCGCTCAAGGACGGACGAAAGAGCGTGCTTGCTGTACACAAGGGTCAGCTGAATGCCAAGCAGATCTGCGATGCAGTAGACGCGGGGACGCGCTCGCGCAGGAGCTGTTCGACGAATACTGCGGCAATCTGGCGAACGGTCTGGCAAGTTTTGTGAATCTGTTCCAGCCGGAGAGTATCGTGCTCGGCGGCGGACTGGCGGGCTACGGCGAAAAGCTGCTCGAGCCGCTGCGCATGCTTACTTTCCCGCAGACCTTCCGCGGTGAGGACCAAAATACCGAGATCGTCTGTGCGTCGCTCGGCAATGACGCAGGTCTGGTGGGCGCAGCGATGCTTGTAGAGTAATCGCTTACGAAGCGAACGTAACCTGCCTGCCCGGCAGGGGCACAAGAGGGTAGACACCAAGGTTTCCACCCTCTTGTGAATCACCCCTTTCCCTTTGGGATAGTCTGGCGAAAATCGGAGAGCGGCGACCGCTTCGAAAAAAAGAGAACGGCAGAGGATTTTTTTTTCTTCCGTAGGGGAGCACAGTGTGCTCCCATTTCTCTACCTCTGCGCAGTGCCAGATACATTGCTTCTACACATACCAGCTACTCTTCGCAGGCGCAACATAACAGTGTTGCGCAACTCGTTTGCGCGTTGTTACGGACGGCATCTACGAATTGTATCTGATGTAAGACTATACCGTAGGGTGCGACGACTCGGCGCACCGTATCAAACAACCTGCACACGCGTAACCGTAGTGGCGGTCATTGGCCGCCCACGCAACAGAAAATCGTCACGTCAATTTTCCATTCTCCATTATTCAACCGCATAAAAAAAGGGCTGACCCGTCGGGTCAGCCCTTTTTCTGTCCTGCTGTTTTGTCTGCCGTTACTTAATGATGTTTTCGCACCAGCGCTGCATGATCGCTGCGATCTCGGCACGGGTGGCGGTGCCGGTCGGTGCCAGACGGCCGCCATTCTTACCGTTCAGCACGCCTGCACCGACTGCCCACTGCAGAGCCGGAATCGCGTATTCACTTGCCTGCTGAACATCCACATAGCTGAGAATATTGGTATTCTCACCCACGCTTACGTCGATACCCTTGCTCTGGGCGTAGCGATACAGGATCGCTGCCGCCTGCTCGCGGGTGACGGCTGCATTCGGTCGGAAGGTGCCGTCCGCGTAGCCGGTTACGACCTTGTTTGCCGCTGCCCAGCCGACTGCTTCGGCATACCATGCGTCAGCCTGCACATCCGAAGTTCGCTGCTGTGCCCTTCGGCTTGCCTTCCAGGTTATACAGGATCTGCACGAGCATACCGCGCGTCAGGTTGGCATTCGGTGCAAATGCACGGCTCGATACACCGTTCATCATTTTGTGTGTGAGCATATAATCAACGGACAGATGATACCACTTTGCAGTATCTACATCCGTAAACGGTGCGGACGGACAATCCCTGCCGCCATCGCACGGCTGGTCTGTGGTGGTCTTGAAGCCCACGCTGACCTTAGCCGACGGCATCTTAAAGGTGTATTTGCCGCTGCCGAGGTCGGTCAGGGCAACCGTCTTGCCGTTTGCGTCCGTGACAGTCAGCGTACCTTCTCCGGCAGCAGTCAGCGTTACGGTGTCGCCTGCGGCCGCCTTGGTCTTATCCGCCTTGACGATATTCGCCAGCGCGGACGGGATCACGATGTCGTAAGTGGTCGGGGCAACGGCTCCGCCGCCACCGCCACCGCCGCCGCCCGACGTCGGCGCGGTATACTTCGTCCAGCTTACGCCGAACGGAGACAGGCTGGTTACATGGAACCGCAGGCCATCGGTCTCCTTGGTGATATGGGTAAACTTCTCGATCTTGCCCTCGGAGCCGGTCTTGGTCAGCATGTGGACGATTTGGAAGGTATCCTTGCTGTCCGTACCGTTCGGATACGGCAGAACAACGTCTACGCCTTCCGCCGGGAAGTTGTTTTCGTCTACCGGAATCCACTTGCTGCCGTCATGGTATTTAAGCGCGATGTCGTAGAACGCCACGCCGTCCTTCCTGCCGGTCAGTTCCGCTGTCAGCTTTGCCTGAATCTTTTCGACTGTATCCAGTTCCGGAATATTTTTGAATTTCTCCGGAACGGTCAGACTGCCGATGATTACCTGATGCGCTTCTACGCTCATATCCGGCTCTGCCGTTACGTTCTTGATCGTGACGGTGTAACTGCCGTTTGCGTTCTTCTTGGCTTCCACTGCGTCACAGCCGTGCAGCGCTGCATTTCCGGCAGGTTTGCCGTTGATGCAGTCGTAGCCGTTGATGACCAGCTTGCTGATTACCGTGTAGTCGCCTGCCAGACCGACTGTGAATGTCAGATCGCCGTTCTTGCGGATTTCTCTCGTCGGCTGCGTATCATTCGGCACGCGCTTCACATCGGAGACCTTCCAGCCGGTGTCGCCGGTCGGGATAGCGAAGCCTGCGTAGTCCACAAACTTAACGGCTACATCGGTCTTGCCGGTCAGGCTCGGGATCACCAGCTCGTTAGAGATGTTATTCTGATCTACACCGTTTACCATCCACTGTGCGACCATCTGCTTGTTTCGTCCGTTTTCTACGGCAGGCGTTGCCGTGAATACGACCTTGCTGCCGCGGGTAACACTTGCCGGACTGTTCTTCTGCGGCGTAATGGCCTTGCCGTTTGCCGCTGCAGCAACCGTTGTGCCGGTATCTGCACCCTGAACATCCAGGGTTACATCGTAGTTGATCGCGCCGTCAAATACGGCCTTGACCGTCGTATCCCCTGCGAATTTCCGTCAGTGCCAGCGTATTGCCGGAGGCAGCCTGTGCAGTACCGCCGTTAACCGACCATTCCTTGAGATAGTAGCTATTGCTGCTCGGCACTGCCGTAACAGTCGTGCTGCCGCCGCGCTTGACGCTTGCCGGTTCTGCCGACGCCGTGCCGCTGCCCTCGCTCGTTACCGTAATGGTGTATGTCGGGCGCTCAATCAGCGTTGCGGAAACCTCAGTCTTTGCGGTTACATTCTTGACCGTATAAGTGAGCGGTGCATCTGCCGTATCGGTCATCTCAGCGACTGTCGAGCCGTTCACCTGCCATGCCTGCACCATATCGTCCGTATTCTCCGGCGTTATGGTGAAGGTTACGTCCGAACCGGAGGAAACATAGCCGTCCGTGATTGTCTTGCCGTTTGCGGTGATGGCGATATTGCCGTTTCTGCCGTCCCGCACGGCGCTGACCGGAACCATTGCCTTGAAGGTGACTGCAACCGTGCTGTTTTCGGTTACGTTCAGGGTGTAGGTGCTGCTGCTGTTGGCAACCGAATGACCGTTTACCGTCCACTCGTCAATCTCATAACCCTTATCGGGTTCTGCGGTGAAGGCAACCTTAGTACCGCCGTTGACCCGTGTGCCGGCTGCAACCGATGCACTCAGCGTGCCGCCCGCCGGCTGGCTGTACGTTACTTTGTACTCTCCTGCGCTGAACTGTGCTTCAACATGATATGCCGTCACGTTCGGCTTCGTGAGACAGCCGTTCTCAACCGTCCACGTCAGCGTATTGCCGTTACCGGCAACTGCCTCGCCGTTGACCGTCCAGCCGGTCACATTCTGACCCGCCGGCGGTACTGCCGTAAAGGTGAGCGACTCGCCGCCGCGTGCGGTTGTGCTGTTCTGTCCGTTTACGGTGACGTTATCACCGGTGGTGATGTTGTACTTGACCTGCTGGAACCTCGGTGCAATGTAAAATCGAGCTTGCACTGGTCGTGTTCGGATAGGTGTAGGTTTCGCCTGTGCCTGCGCTGTCATCACGCATATTATTGACGTACCAGCCTTCGATTTCGTAACCCGGCTTTACCTCTGCCGTGAACTTGATCGGCACGCTTGCCGCAATATTCGCGCCGGTAGCCGCATCACCGAGGATAGACGTTTCATTCACCTCTGCCGCGCTGATATAGCCGCCTTCGCTTGTTTCGTCCGTCGGACCAAAGGTAATGCCGGTCACCAGCTTGACAAAGCGAACCTGAACCGTCGTTTCACCCGCAGATTGCTCAGCGTCTTGCTCACTGCGGTATCCGCTGTGGTCTGGCCGTTGATGGTCCAGTCCTGTACGCGGTAGCCTGCGCTCGGCACCGCCGTGATTGTGATATCCGAGTCGCGGTAGAAGCTGTAGTGCGTGCCTGCTTCGAGGTTCTCCTGCTCGTATGCGCTCATGCCCTTGCGGGTGATTTCTGCGGAAACCGTGCCGCCGTCTCCCTCGTCACCGAGCGAATCAACGGACAGGGTGAAGTCGTACTGCGGGAGCGCCTTAGACGTTGCATGAACTTCTACATTGCTTTCGATAGAGCCAATCTGAGTATAAGTGGTATCGTCGTTTCCGTCGACATTCGTCCAACCGGTAACGGTCCAGTTATCAGTCTCATAGCCCTCATCCGGTGTTGCCGCGAATACGATATCGCCGCTGTACTTCTCAACATGATCGCCAGTGTTCAGCATCTTGCTGTCTTGCTGTGCCGTTACATGGATATGAGTGTCACCACCAAAGGTTACCGTCGGCTTCTCGGCAAAGATTACCTGAACAAGGTATCCTTCGTAATCTGGATATCATCCTTCGCTACCTTGCCCGACTGATAAGCCTGCGCATTGTCGTAATCGAATGTCTGCGTTGCACCATCAGCCGTAACCATGATTTTCTGCACGAAATAACCGTCGTTTGGTGTTGCCGTGATTGCTGCCGTGCTGTTCATATTCACATGACCGTTTTCACCCTCAGCACCAGTCAATACAACATTCTGGATACCGCGTGTGCCAGCAACTTCGACTGTGCCGTTGACCGGCGCTGCCACCGTCACCTGCGGCTTCTCCGCGATATGTGCGATAACCTCAGTGGTCTTTTCCAGACTTGCGATGGAAGCCTTTGCCGAATCCTTTGCATCCGCTTCCGCACCAGTCCATTTAGAAACATAGTAATTCTCGTTTACCGCAGCAGCAAACTCAATCGTCGAATAATTGCCGACCGTACTGCCGCTGGTAATCGCATTGCCGTTTTAATCTTTGCGGTAACGGAAGCGATGCCTGCGTCTGCGTTTATCGGGTCACCCTTTGCATCCACTGCCTTGAAGGTCAGCGTTACCTCCTGCGCCGCATTGATCACAGCCGTAACCGTATGCGTTCCAGTGATATTGCGCAGCGTAAACTGCTTCTGCGTACCCGAATTTGCGGCTTCCTTACCATCCACCTTCCACGTCTTGACCGTGTAGTTGCTGCCCAGATTTTCCAGTGCAAACGTTACTGCCGCACCGTCCGGCACCGCATTCAGATCTGCCGCTGTGCCGTCTGCCAGCTTCGCCGAGGTCTGCACGGACGGCAAGGTGCTGCCGGTTTCCGACTCGATGTTGAAGGTGAGCTTATAGGTGCCTGCCTTGCTGAACTCTACCGCTACCTTGCGGTCCTTCTGCACATTTTCCAGTGTCAGTGTGGACTCACGGTACAAATCGGTCGTACCCGGCCAGTAATACGGCTTTTCGTCCACCACCCAGCGTGCTACCGACATACCGCTGTTCGGCGCAGCCGTGAACGTCACATTTGCGCCTTCCGCAATCTTCTGTCCGGTCGTGACTGCACCGCCGTCCTTCAGTGCTGCGGTCAGCTTACCGCCTTCGCCGCTGCTGAAGGTAATCGTGTGCGAATCACTGCTGAAGGCTACTTCTACGTCCAGCTTTTCCGTCAGCGCCGCTACCGTCAGTCGTTCGCCGACCTTTTGCCGTTCGACAGAATCTCCGTCACCTTGTACTTTGTATTACCGGTAATGGACTGACCGTTGACCTTCCATTCCTTTACAATGAAACCGTCGTTGCTCTTGGCATCAAATATCAGCCTGGTGTTCTTAGCGATGTTCTTACCGCTTTCAAACTTCTGGTCGAGGTTGCCGCTGTTGTAGCTTGCACTAAGCGAGCCGCCTTCACCGGCGCGATAGGTTACGCTCAGGGTGTCCTGCTTGACAACCAGCATGCGCTTGGTCAGATTCAGCTCGTACTTCTCGAGCAGCGACTTCACAGCCGCGTCCTCACCGTTGACCGCAATCGTTACCTCAAAGCGGCCGCTGACGTTCTTTCGATTGCCATTGTCATCATACAGCGCACATACGGCTGTAATTGCCGACGGCAGGGTGTCGCCCGACTCCAAATCATCCGACCAAACCTCAAATGTGCTGTTGTCCGGTGCCTCGGTCGAATTATGATCTTTATTATCTCCCGGCCAGGTAACATGCAGCTCCAGCGGCTTGCGCTTTACCGTAATGGTCGTGGACGCCAGCTTGGTGCGCTTGGAAGTATCGCTGTAATTCTGGTATGCCGTGATGATATAGGTTCCCGCCTTCTCCGGTCGGAAAGTGCTGTCAGTGATCGTCTTTTCACTGCTCTCGCTCTGACCGGACTGACGCCATGTGTAGGTGATATTTCCCTCAACCTCTGTTTTGTTGCCTGCGGTAACATTGCTTCCGTTTTCGTTACGGTCTGCTGCTGCACGGTCAGAGCAATCGGCGTACCGTATACGCTCGTAATCTTGTTTTCTCCGTCGGCCTTGCTTTCAAGCGTGTACACGGTCTCCGTTGTGCTGGCAGCGCCGTCCTCTACACTCTGCACGCCTGCCAGATAATATACCGTCTCACTTGTCAAGCCGCCGGTCGCGGTGGTCGTGATGGCATACAGACCGGCTGTCGGTGCGGTCCACGTTTTGCTGTCCGTGCCGCTGCTGTTTGTTCTGCCGACAATCGTGCTGACCGTGCCGTCCGACGTGTTCGTAATCGTCAGCGTGTACTCCACATTGCCGAGTGCAGCGCCGTTCTTTTCCGCCGTTTTCGTCGTCAGGGTCAGCGCCGTACCGGAACCCGGCGTAGAGGTAGTAACCTTATTTTCAACCGTAGTTTCCTTTGTTACCAGTGTGAACGAAGGATCCGTATAACTGCCCAGCTTCGTCTGCTGTGTGCAGGTCAGCTCGGTCCGGTCATAGCTGTTCTCTGCCTTCTTCACCAGCTGATAATACTTGACAGTATAGGTGTCCTCTTCCGCACCGGCGCTACCACTGGTCGACTTAGCCATTGTACTGAGAATATAGCGGTCAAACGTGGTTCCGTTCTCCGTCACAGTATCCTTACCGTGAATCAGGTACTGCTCGCCGTTCCGGTACTTGCTTTCGTCGTATTCCGTGTCTGTCGGTACATTCGTTTCGCTGGCCAGCGTAAACGCTTTTGCTTTTGCGTTTTCGTTTTCGTTTTTGTCTATCACCACGGTTTCCGGCGTAATTGTACTCGGCACCGTTACTGCCGTCTCACCGTTCTTCCACTGATAGGTGGTATTCATGGTGAGTTTCGAACCTACGGTATACGTCTCGCCAGTCTTTGTTACGGCGTAGTATACGGTCGATATCGAACCGTTTGTTTCCTTCTTTTCACCGATGCCGACATATTTTCCTTCTTGACCGTTTACCTTGTAAACATTCAGCGTCAAGTCGCCGGCTTCTACGGTGCACGGAACGGTTGTCTCTACGGATTCTGTCGTGGTTTTAACCGTGTTGAAATTACTCTGACCGATATACGGCTTCTCCTGAGTGCCGCTGCCCTCCGAAGTACCGGATACCGTCAAACCGGCGGTTGCCTGCGGTGTACCGACCGTCAGCGTTGCCGCATCGCTGTAGAACGAAATCGGCGTTGCCGACTTGGTGTAGCACGTTACCACGCAGCGGTACATCGCACCGTTCAGGTCACTCGTTACCGACTTTACGGTATAGGTGTCCTTCGTAGCACCCTCAATATCCGTCCACTTTCTTCCCGGCAGACGCTTTTGCCACTGATAATCCGTGCTCGAAAATTCTGCCGGAGTCGAAGCCTGCACACGGAAAGTTGTCGAGCCGTTCAGCGGAACGGTTACTTTGTCCGGTCCATTGATAATCGGACGGCTCATCTCATTCGCCAGCGTCTTGCCGACAACGATCTCGCTTTCAACCGACTCTTCCTTACTGGTATAATATCCGGAAGTGATCGTATACTGATACTCTTCGTTCGATGCAAGATCCTTCAGCTGATACGCATATTCACCACTCGGTGATTCCGATGCGTCTACGGTGTCAATCAATACGAACGGCTTATTCTTATTGTTCTCAATATAGCGGTAAATCTTGTAATACTCCGCCGGACGGTCGCCGGATTCCCACGACAGCACCATACTGTTGGTGGTCTGCTCACTCAGCGACAGATCCTGCGCCGGAGACGGCGGTGCCGTCACATTGCTGACAACATAGCCCAATACCGGTACTTCATCGCCGTTGAACGGTACCGTCCATGTGCCGAAGCTCCAGTCAAAGTTATAGCGCGAATCACCACCGCCGGTAACAGAGCCCAGCTTGGTAATCGTATTGGTGTTTACCTTTTCGGTTCCGGCGCTTGCTCCCCAGTGATAGCCGCCGCCAGCCTTGAAGCCGCCAACTACACCATACATCTGCACCGAACCCTCATAGGAGTACTCAAAGTTTACGCCGCTGCTGGTTGCAGTCGTAAAACTCTGCAGCTGTGTACCCGAATCTTTGTAATGACCAACTTTACCGGATTGCTCGAATGCGAACCGCTCGGCAGACTGGAACGATACGTATTCGGTTGACCGGATGTGCCCAGATGCAGGTTGCTGCCAATCTGCTGCATACCCTCGTACGCCGAAGCAGCCTTATTATAAGTATCTACCGAAACCATGTTCATCGAAGGATTACCCGGAACCGCCAGCGTCATAGAACTGGTCAGCTTCGGCGAATTGCCCTTCTTTGTGTCATCCGGATACTTCACCTGATACTCGTAATAGGTCATCGGTGTTGCATACATGAGCACCATATTGTCGTTCGTATCATTATTCCACTCGACCGTTATTCCCTTGCTTGTAGATTTTGTTGCACCAACAGTAAAGGTATGACTGGTATTAAATTCAACACCGCCGCCGGTCTCAATCAGCGGTGCAACATATTCAAAGCCCGCCATGATATCAAAACCAAACGAACCGGATGCCGTTACTGCTACAGTATTATCCTTACTGTATCCGATTCCGGTCTGCGAGTTTCCGATATCGCCGTCATTCACCTCCGCAAAATGCGGCGACGCCTCCAGAATCGCCATTACCTTCGGATCGGTATAGCCGGTGCTGACGCTTTGGATCTTCGCAAGCATGGCATCGTTGTTCACATCTGCCGTTGTAAGCGCCAGATTGCAGTTGCTCTTGTCATAGTATGTCCAATCATCCTCCCAGCGGCTGAACGTGCTGCCAGCCGAGCCTTTGTAAAGCTGACCGATCTTCAAAAACTGCTTGTCGAAGGTCTCCTGCTTGCGGTACTCAACGTAGTATACCTGTTCCATGCCCTGCTTGTTGCCGTTAAAATTGCCGACGGCATAGTCCAGAATACCGCTGTTGTTGATGAGTCGGCCGCCCAGCCAGCGGTCATGGCCCTTATCCGAGCCTTCCAGGATAGACATCTGCTTGCCGTTCGCCGGGTCAACTTTATACATACTGCCGGAAATGAACAGATATTCCTGGGTGTTCACGCCGTCCGCCGCAACAGCCGCTACCGCGATCGGATTCTGCACATCGTCACCCTTGGTGCCGGTATTGGTAAAGCCGTTGGTGACAACTTCGGTCGCCTTGCATTTCGCTGTCCACGAATTATCATTCGTGCTGTACTGATAGCTGTATGCCAGCAGCTTGCTCTTGTCAAAGTCGCAGTCCTGATAATTACCATTCTTATCGTAGTAGCCTACGCAACAACTTCCGGCGGCATACTGCCGCTCGGCGCATCGCTGACATAACCGATGGTTACGCCTGCAAAACGGGCACGGCCGCTTGGACCGTCATTGCTGTTCAGCAGTTTCTTGTTCATCAGCTGCTTCCAGCTTTTATTGTTGTTGTAATCGTAAACCGTCAGATAGGATTTCTCGTAGTCGGTATGACCGTCATACGATTTCTCCTTCAGGTCGTTGACATTGACTGTCATTGCCAGCTCGTCGATACCGTCCATATCCACGTCGCCGACTTCCATATCAACGCTCAGATGCGCGCGCAGCTCGTTATCGCCGTTGCCGTCGTGGTACAGCATTGCTTTCAGCGCGTCTCGGCCGCCGTCGATGACGTCACCGAGGTTAATTACACGACCCTTGTCAGTCAGTGTGTCGCCGCTGAACGTATACTCCCTTAATGCTGTCTACCGTATCCGTACTCTTGTTGTTGCCCGGCGTGTAGACCATCAGGGTGTCCCTTGCCGTCGCCGTCAAAAGTCGCCCGCGGTCAGACACAGCATAGCGCGGGTCTGGTAGAATTTCAGTTTCTTGATGTACTCACTGTCGTTTCCATCACCAATCTGGACAACCTTCGATACTCTGCGATCCTTGTTCGTCACATACAGGTGAAGCCGTGCCGAACTTTTATCAAATACCAGATTCGCAATGTATTCATCCTTTGCCGGTGCCGTTCGGGTCAAATGCCACAGTCGCAATACGCTCGGCATTGCCGACATCGGTCGAGTTGCTCCACCGGAATGTGGACATCTGTCCACCCTTGCCGTTGACTGCACCCTCGTATGTCGTCTGGAACTCATCCGAGTCCACACCGGCTACAACCAGCTCGTGGTTCTGGAACAGCGGAACCCATCCCAGCGTGCCGTACGGGTTATTACGAAGTGTGGCTGTGTCTTTTATGCCCGTTTTTTTTTCTTCCGTGGGCAGACCAAAGCCGTCTTTTGCTGCTGCAGTATCCGCTGCCGCCGCCTGCGGCAGCACGATCTGCGGCAGCAGACCCGCCAGCATACTGCATATCAGCAGCAAACTGCAAATTCGTTTTTTCATCTTTCTTCCTCCTTGCCTTATGAAATAAACGGTTTCACGGCTTTCCCTTGCTTTACTGCGGAGCACCGTCCGAGGATACAGGTATTTCACCGTACTTTCAGTATAAGGCAAAAAGGCGGCGGACGGCGAAGGTACCAAATTTGTTACCTTCGCCGTCCGCTGTTCAATTATTCCTCGAGCCGATAGCCGCTGCTGCGGTACGAATTGACCGTGACCCTCGCATCCTCTCCGCCGAGCTTCTGCTTAAGCCGCGAGATCGTCATGCGCACGGCATGCGGGTCGTCTCCCATCGGCTGCTGCCAGACCGCCTCGTACAGCTCCTGCGCGCTGACGCTGCGGTTCGGGTGCCGCGCCAGATACAGCAGCGCCGCAAACTCCTTCTGCGTCAGGTTCAGGTCGGTCTCTCCGATGTACGCGCGTCCGCTCAGCAGATTCATCCGCAGCGGGCCAAGCCGTACTGCGCGTTCCTTCGGGTGCGCCGCCCGCAGACGCGCTTCCACGCGGGCCATGAACACCTCCAGATCATACGGCTTTTGTCAGATAATCGTCTCCGCCTGCGGTCAGGCCCTTGACGATATCCTCATTTTCGCCCATAGCGGTCAGGAACAGGATCGGCACATCGTATTCCTGCTTGATCTCGCGGCACAGCGCCACGCCGTCGCCGTCCGGCAGAAGAATATCCAGCACGATCAAGTCCACCGCGTGAAAGCACAGCAGCTCCCGGCACTTGTGTGCAGTTTCCGCCTGCAGGGTGCGGTAACCGCGCATGTGCAGTGCCGCGTCGTTGATCGCCATGATGTGCGGGTTGTCCTCCACCAGCAAAATCAGTTTATCTTCCACAATCGTTCTCTCCTTGTGTTTTTGAGCGGCTTTTTCGGCAGTTCGAGGCCGGAACACCGTGCCGTCTGTATCGGTGTGCTCCACCTCGAGCAAGCCGTGGTGAATCTTCATTGCGTCCGCGCAGATCGTCAGGCCGATACCGCTGCCTCCATCACCGCTGCAGCCCTTCTCAAAGATATGCGGCAGCAGGTCGGGTGCAATGCCGCTGCCGGTGTCGCTCACGCGCAGGCACACCCACTCGCCCTCGTCCGCAATGCGGTAGGCGATCACGCCGTTCTCCGTGTGACGGTTGGAATTGACCGTCAGGTTGATGAGCACCTGCAGCAGCATTTCCGTATTGCCCCAGAGCGTAATGCCCTCTCCACTGTCGCTTTCCAGCCGGTTGTGCTTCTTTTCCAGCATCGGACGGCACACATCCGCCGCACCGGACAGCAGCTGCGCCGCGTCAATGACGCCCATCTCAATATCGGGTGAACCGCCGTTGGCGAGGTCGATCAGCCGCGATACGAGCGCAGAAAGCCGCTGCGCTTCGGACGAAATGGTCTGCATGTGTTCATGCGCGTCCGCGCTGACCGCTCCGGTGCTAAGCTGCCAGTCGGTCAGCTGCGCGTAGCCGCTCATAACCGTGAGCGGTGTTTTCAGTTCGTGCGCCATCTGGTGCAGAAATTCGCTTTTCAGCCGGTTGAGCTGGGTCAGCACCTCGCGCTGACGACGACTCTCGGACAGCTCCTGTTCCCGGCGGTTGATCTTCAAACTGATGGCTCCCGCGATCAGGAATACGAACACCAGCAGATACGGCGGTGCCGCTCCGTGGCGCGTAATGGTCGTCACGATACGGCCGAATACCGCCTCGTATACATTCGACCCGAGCAGCAGCAGATAGCCGAGCAGAACGAGCACGTCGTCCCGCTCAAGTCGCCGGATACGCCAGAACCGCCGAATCAGCTGTACGACCAGATACAGGAAAAACGGCATCGAGAGATAATACCCGATCCTGCTCAGCGGTGCGATATCCTGCGTCGGCAGGATAAAATGCGCCGCCGCCAGCACGGCATACAGCACCGCATAGCACCGCACAACAATCGGCTTCGCCAGCTTTTCGTACAGGCTTTGCAGCAAAAGCAGCAGAAAACACGGCTGCAGCGTAATCATCAGCACCAGAAACCGATATGCGATCGCCCAGTTGTAATTTGCAGGCAGCAGATGCAGCACATAGAAATTCTGGTCGCGCAGACCGAGCAGCGCGCAGATAACCGCGAGGAAAAACATACTTGATCTCGCCCTGAAAGACCGCAAACAGCAGAAAATACATGCCGAACAGGCACAGCGAACCGCCAAGCACCAGGGAATACAAATTCCGGCTTCGGCGCATGCGGTCGATGTTCTCCGCAGTGGACAGATGCATCTGCGTCAGACCGCCGCCTTCGCGGTGCACGAAATTCGCGTACTGACAGACCACCTCGACTGTACCATCCTCGCCGGTGTAAATCGGTATGAGCATGTAGTCGATGCGCGGCTCAGACTCCGCCGCAGACGCCCCCACCTTGCCGATTTCGAGCACCTCACTGCCGTTTACCAGCACGCGCGTGCTGTAATCGAATGAGTAGCCGCCGAGTGTCAGGTATTGTTTCGGCTGCGCGCGTATTTTCAGCCGATATGAGCCGTATGGAATGGATTCGTCGCGTTCTCCCGGTTGGGCAGCGTCCAGCTCTGCGCCGCTGCCGAGCACCTCAGGATAGAACGTCCATTCACCGTCTATCTCATATACCGCCGACGAAAAATCCGCTGATGTTGCATCCAGTACGCCGTCCTGCGCTTCCATTGCGCTGAAATCTCCCGATCGGTTGGAAAACAGCAGCATCAGCAGCACAAAAACCAGCAGGATAGCCGCCGTTATCGATATATAGCGCATTCGTTTGTTCTTCATGGGCAGACCCTTTCAAATCTCATTATAGGAGAAAAAGCCGAGTGATTCAACAAGTTAATTTTTCGATTGACATAATGAGAATGGAAAATGGAGAATTGAGAATGAACGTAAAGATTACGTTATACTGTAGGGGTGGGGTGCCCTCACCCCGCCGTTTGTAAATCACTTGCAATCATGTAACCGTAGGGGCGACCAGCGGTCGCCCACGCATCCATTAAACCATAGTGCGGGAGGCCAATGGCCTCCCCTACGGAGATAATGTTGCCGATGAATTTACATCCGGCGGGGTGAGGGCAGAAGGTGGTGCGGCAAAGCCGCAAGAGAAGCCACTCTGGAGTGCCTCGCCCTACGATTACATTTCATCTTCCATTCTCCATTTTCAATTTTCCATTTTTCGTATCGTTACATCTCAATTTTCCCAAAGAAAAACCGGCCGCTCACGCAGCCGGTTTCAATTTCACAAAATGCAGGGAATGTTATTCCTTGTTCAATGCCTCAAACGAGCCTTATTCGCTGCGATAACCTTTTCCTGTACCGGAACCGGTGCCTCATCGTAACGCTCGAACTGGGAAACAAACGAGCCTCTGCCCTGCGTCATGGAGCGCAGCTTGATCGCGTAATCGCCAAGCTCTGCCATCGGGCACTCGGCTACGATCTCCTGCTTGCCGCCGTCGAGCGGATTCATGCCCATGATGCGGCCGCGGCGCTTGTTCAAGTCGCCGATAACATCACCCATGTAGGAATCCGGGATAACGACCTTGAGCGAGCATACCGGCTCAAGCAGTACCGGATTCGCCTGCGGGATACCAGCCTTGTAGGCCAGACGTGCTGCCATCTTGAAGGACAGCTCGTTGGAGTCTACATCGTGGTAGGAGCCGTCGAGCAGGGTTGCACGCAGGCCAACCATCGGATAGCCGGCCAGAACGCCATGCTCCATCGCCTCGCGGATGCCCCTTATCAACTGCCGGATGGAAGTTCTTCGGTACGGAACCGCCGAAAATCTTCTCCTGGAACAGGTAATCGCCCTCGGCATACGGTGCAAATTCCATCTTAACGTGGCCGTACTGACCATGGCCGCCGGACTGCTTCTTATGCTTGCCTTCTACCGTAACAGCCTTGCGGATCTTCTCGCGGTACGGAACGATCGGATCGGTCAGCGTAACCTCTACGCCAAACTTATCCTTCAGCTTGGAGCACAGAACGTCCAGATGAATATCGCCGGCACCGGAGATCAGGTGCTGCTTGGTTTCCGGGTTAAACTCGGTATCGAAGGACGGATCCTCATCATGCAGACGAGCAAGACCGGTGGAGATCTTCTCCTCAACGCCCTTTACCTTAGGCGCGATTGCCTGCGTGTAGCACGGAGGCGCAATCTCGATCGACTCAAGCTCAACCTTGCGAACGCTCATCGAAAGCGTATCGCCGGTCTTGGTGGTAACCAGCTTGGAAACGGCACCGATGTCGCCGCAGCCGATCACCGGAACCTCGGTCGTCTTTTTGCCGCATACGGTGAAGATGTGACCCATCTTCTCGTTTGCATCGGCACGCTTGTTGACCAGCGTCATATCCTGCTTAACCTCGCCGGACATAACCTTAAAAGTAGGAGAAGCGGCCGTACTGGTCAGCGACCGTCTTAAATACAAATGCACAGGTAGAGCCGTTCGGGATGCAGTTGATCTCAATCAGCTCGCCCTTTTCGTCCTCGCAGATCTCAACCGGCTTTTCGTCGGGAGACGGCATGTAGTCCGCAATGCCCTTGAGCAGTGCGTAGGAGCCGATACCGGTTGCAGCGGTGCCGCAGAATACCGGCGCGAGAACCAGATCCTTCACACCCTGACGGATACCGGCGATCAGCTCTTCATCCGAGAACTCCTCGCCTGCGAAGTAACGCTCCATCAGGTCCTCAGACAGCTCGGCGATGTTCTCGCACAGTGCTGCACGGTGCTGGTCGATACGGTCCTTCATGTTGTCCGGGATCGGGATCTCGACACGCTTGTTGCCTTCCATGCGGTACGCCTTGCTGATAACGCAGTCCACAATACCAACGGTATCGCGGTTGCCTTCAAAAATCGGAACAACGATCGGCGCTACCGATACGCCGAACTGCTTCTGCAGCTTGTGCAGAGAGTTATAGTAATCCGAGTTTTCCTCGTCGATCTTGGAGATGTAGAACATACGCGGCATTGCGTGCTCCTCACAGTGAGCCCAAGCCCTTTTCGGTGCCGACGCCCGGACCGGCCTTGCCGGTGGCGATGATCAGAGCGGATTCGGCCACGCGCAGCGCGCAGTTTACTTCACTTTCAAAATCAAAGAAACCCGGGGTATCGAGCAGATTGATCTTGCAGCCGTTCCACTCTACCGGCGCTACAGCCGTGGAAATGGAAAACTTGCGCTTGATCT